>Ga0114933_10005869_pt1 | contig 11045 bp, 8 predicted proteins | sample 4SBtaG_FD_89691 | JGI IMG/M metagenome (GOLD analysis project Ga0114933, IMG submission 89691) | Deep subsurface microbial communities from Kolumbo volcano to uncover new lineages of life (NeLLi) - 4SBTROV12_W25 metaG | ecosystem: Environmental > Aquatic > Marine > Volcanic | place: Kolumbo... | reverse complement strand
TAACAATAAATGTTCTTTAATAGTCATAATACTATTCCGTCCATTCTCCTGCGTTAGTTCCCAAAGACCAGTCTGGTGGATTTAGTGCGCCTCCTGATACGCCTTTATACCCGGTATCAGCGGATCGAAATGATGTACCAAGGTTATCAGTAACTTGTGCATTACTAAAATCTGTATGCCTATTTGAGGAAGAGTTCCAAGCACTACTTGAATCATCAATTTGAATTTTTCTCATCATCCAAGCACCGGTGTTAAAATCTGCTATATAAACATTTACAACATCGTATCCTCTTTGATGGTGACCTCCACCGCCTACATTACCGGCTTCACTAGAAGTAGTACTACCATACACTAAACCTATTGAACCAGTGTTAAGAGCGGTACTCCAAATCTCGTTAGGTATATTATCAGTATCACCTGTAACACTCTCACCACTACCAGTATTTACCCCTCCTTGAAGTGCCATATAATTTACAGCATAATCGTCGCTATCATCGCGAACAAGACAATCTGTATTAACAGATACTAGAACATGCGCGTTATTAGTATGACCGTACCATCCGTCGCCGCTTTCATCTCTACCAGTATAATTAGCTTCTAATATTTGAGCTTTATAAAATTCGCTAAATCGTATATCAGTTTGACTAGTTGCTGTTGCGTTAGAGTTAGTAATATGCGCATTAGACCAAAACCAATCGTGAAGGTCTCTCATAGATGAATTTGGTTGATTACTAACAACGCTATCTAAATTTGATTCGCCTCTCAGCTCGTTGATGCTATAATTATCTTCAGCATTACCACCAATGCTTATTTGATTACCTGAAAGACCGATATAATTATTCGCCATCGTTACCCTCCAACTGTTTTACACGAGCAGACAGATCTTTAATACATTCAATCAATAACGGAACTAGCTGATTGTAATCTACTGCTTTGTAACCAGTTGGCCGAGTTTCTACGGCTTGAGGTAAGACCTGTTCTACTTCTTGTGCAACAACACCATATTGCACACCGGTTTTGTTACCGGAATATAAATTCTCTGCAGCTTCATTCCATTCAAATACATAACCAGTAAGCTCAGAGATTTTCTCTAATGGTCTACTAATCGGCTCTAAATCTTTCTTAAGATTTTCGTCGGATGTAGAGTACGCTGTAATATCATCTGTTGCAAATATAGCTCCTTGTGAACTAATAGAGCCAACTACAGTAAACTGTGAACTTGACGAGGCAGGTTCCATACCAATACCAACTTTACCGGTATTGTCAATAATCATTCGCTGACTACCAGCGGTATCAAATCTTAACTTATCCTCATCTGTAGACTCTTCAGCTTGAATTTTTGTATCTTGATCAACATCAATTACACCACCTAAACCAGTCCACGAACTGTCACCGTAACCTTCAAATTGAGAGTTGTCCGAATTGTACCGTATCATGCCGGTTTCAGCTGATGGCCGGTCACTGACTGTGCCGACAGGAATTACAATCGCATCAGTACCACCAACATCAAGAGTAGTAGCTGGATTTGTTGTCGTACCTAATCCAACCTTAGCAGCAGTAGTTTTTGGTGTAATTGTGTTTCCTGCGGAGTTCCAAAATACTCTCGTATCACCAATATATGAACCAACCTCATCTAACGTAAGTTTTACAGATGAAAGAGATGGGCCTGATGTAGCAGTACCAATTGTACCATACACTAGATCTGAACCGGATAGAGCATATGTTGCATTCTTTCCGGACAGCGCGCTTAATCTTACTAATTGATATGACATGGCTATATTTATTTATTACGAGCTACTTGAAATAAAAGTACCAGGTGGTACATTATATTCTATTCCAGTTGTTATAAACGTATCACCAATATCAGGCATCATCCCAATATACTCGCGAAGTTCACTAGTTATTTTAACAACTCCGTCTCCATCATGATCTAAATTATCAGAATACTGCGCAACGTGTTTTACTTTCATATCTTTAATTATTACAGCATAATCGTATTGCAGTGGAAATTTTTCTTTTTCGTACATTTTCGTGTAATACGCAACACAGTGTTTTAGATTCACGAGATTACGTTCTCGATCAATATTATTCAAAACTTTCGAGGCTACTTCCAAGATCTTAGGTAACCCTTCTTCAACATATAGTTTGGAAATAAAAGTATAATGTCTATCAATTAATGGTTTCTTTCTATCCATTAATGTGTATTTGGCTTTCTTACCGTCATCAAATATGCCGACATACATGAATTGAGTACGTAAGTCAATATCTGGTATATCAACTAATTCTGATATATCACAATCATGTACATTACTGTCAAATTCTAATTCCATTATCTATATTTTACTAATGTTGCGTAATTATATATCCCCCCATAGCAATTGCCCCATTTACTTGCAACTTGATATATGCGCACTTTAAATTCTCCGGGACCTACTGGTACAAGATTATCTTTATCGAAATATGAATTATTTGCAGTCCAAAAATTATGCCCTGCAGATCCTATACCACTTTCCCAAGATCCACAATCTGATCTTGAAATATAATTTACACCTGAACCACTAATCCATTTATATGTATAATAATACTCATCACGTGATCTTACTACATATATTAAGCATGCATTTCCACCTGTATTGGAATATGTATTTGTTGTACCTTCAGTAGTTATCTCAAACTGCGACGCGCTATAATTACCTGCGTTACAGGTATCTTGACCTCTCATGTGAAAAACTAATCTGCGCCATTCACCGTTATCGTAAGCATGTGCATCGGATGAATTCTTAATAGTTACAGTAAAGTCGACAGAAGAGCTGGTCTCTCCATGTCTATAATTATATGGAGTTTCAATCTGAGAAGCATCTCTTGAATACCGTCTTAAAAGCATGATTACCTATAAAAATAAATTTTAACCCCTTTACCAGCGTTGGTAGATCCTACTGCACTAAGATCAATCCAAATTGTTTCACCGTCTGCTAATGAAGTGTTTAATAATCCAGAACTCTTATCTCCATAATATGCACCCGCAGCAACATCAACTGTATCGGAGTGTAATGGTCCGCCTGTCGATATTGCGGAAAGAGATAGAGAGCTTCCTGTTGGAGGATCAGATACTACAGCTCTTATTTTACTTAAAGTAAACGCAAACGGTGCTACGAATGTTAGTTTTCGTGAACCTACTTGTGCGTATAAATCTTCCTCTGTTAAAGAAACCATTATTGGTGTAGTAGTAGCTTGTGTAGCAGCAGTAGTTTGCTCAGTACCATCTGGGAACTTATAGCTATCAGCACTAACAGAGCCTACAACAGTTAAGCTTTGTGCTGGAGCAGTATGACCAATACCGACGTTGCCGCTGTTTATGTAACTAACTCCATCAGCTTTAAATTGAGTTACAACATTATCGTTATAGCGAAACTGTAAAGCTGGAGCTGTTGAGCTTGTTGGAACGTCTATACGAATACCCTTTGTTCCTGATGGAGACTCAACATGTATTAAAGCATCTGGCGCAGTAGTCCCGATACCGACGTTGCCGTCTTTATCAATACGCATCTTCTCTGTTCTAGAGCCGCTGCTATCTCTCGTTGTAAAGAATAACTCTCCTGCATTATTAGAATGATCAACAAATTGCGCACCAACCTGCGCCATAATACTATCTCCACCCTTGAATTGAATAGAGGTAAAATTATTGTTTGTTGTATCGGTATTTTGAACGACTATACCCTCGCCAAATTCGCTAGTAATGTTCGTGGTATTATCAGATAATGCTACATGAAGAAAGGAATCTGGCGTACTTGTACCGATGCCTACACTATTAGTACTACCATTAAAAGCCATTATGTTAGTACCGTTCCAATTTTTAACTCCTAATGTATTAGTACCTCCTTCTAGTTTGAAATATTCATTTGAACCAAGTCCTCTTAATTTTAAACTACCATGTGCACTAATAGTACCTGCAACAGTTAGCATTTCATCAGCTACGTTTGTACCTATTCCTACCTTATTTGTTAAATCATTTGGATGTTGAGTATTTGATGTTACAGACCAATAATCACCTGATAAAACAGTCCAGCTCGAACTTTGTGTTCTTACTGTTGTATACATCGGATCGTATTTGTCAACAAAATCTGTATAACCAATAGTTCTAGAAGTATCGGCTGCTACAGAAGTATCATAATAAACATGGCTACCAGATAAATTGAAATTGCCCATGAACGGTGATGCAGAACTAGCAATAGGATCTACCGCACTATCATGATAACCTGGCGAAGCCGTAGTATGATGCGCTTTTCCATGATGCTTACTATGAAATCTTACATTATCGCTCATTTTATATATTTATACTGTTACAACTTGGGTCGCTAACGGATATTTATTAGTGTACTTCTCTTTACTTAATGTAAGTAATGTCGATTGCATATCATATATCTCTTTTAACGGTCTGTTTATTGTTTCTGCAAGTACTGGTTCATTTATTCCAATGTAATTGTCGAGTGTCGTTGCATATGCAAATAAATTCTGATCTGTATCGGTAATATATTCTACATTGTTATACTGAATTCTACCGGTCATATTATATGTACCTACAAATTTTCCGAATAAATTATCTTTAAATAGCTGATGATTATATATCAATTTGTTCAATGCTTTATTAATAACCCATGATGATACATATTCTTCAGAATGCACAGCAATTGAACTCATAGAAAATATATCTGTCTTATATCTATCATATACTGTAGTTTGATAATGAATTTGTTCTTTAAATTTAAGAACTTTACCGATATCAGACTCAACACCGGCATATGATATTTCACTACCAACATACACATCATCATTTAAATCGCCCGGTATATTATTCGTTGATATAAATGTTAATCTTTCGCTTGTTGATATATTATTATCAGATAATCTAAAAACACCTATCGAACGGTTTATTTTAGACTTAAACTTTTTGTAAATATTTTTATTTGATAATACATATATGATATTATTATCGATCTTTGAGAATGTTATACGTTTAAACTCTTCACCGGTTTCGATTACATCATCTAACGCGGTTGATGATACAAGTTTACCAGATACATCGTATCTATCAATTGTACCGCCAGTTGATAAAATATAAACATTCTCGTCGACACTATCAACAGCTATATCTGTTACACTACCTGAAGCTGCAGCAAAATTAGTGCTTTGAGGTACTGTAGATATCCAGTTTAAATTATTGTCATATACTTTGTACCCGTTATCACCTAAATCCAAAACATGTAACTTATCATTTACAATATCTATAGATATAGGGTTGTTAAATTTGTCTTTATCATATATTGTACTGCTTTTACCTCCCATAGTTTTAATGAGAAATCTTCCAACAGAACTAATCGCTGGATTTGCGGTTAATAACGAATCAACATCAAGCTTATAAATTAACGTACCGTCAAGAACAAATAACTTCTTATTTGAATCTGACGCTAAGGATTTAATGTCACTAAATGCTAAATCAGTCGCTGTTTCTATTTTCTTGGCATTTAAAGTAATATTAACAGTAGTATCATTTTCACCAATCCTAAAAGCAACTAGTGCTCCAGAGTTAGCAACAATACCGGTTGTTGTATTATCAGTACCTAATCCTTTTAAAAATAATCCATCAACTGTACCGGATAATATAGTACCGTTTGTGTTTAATAATTCTGTACCGACAGTACTTGTTGCAGAAACAGATAAAGAGGATGTATCATTGTTATTATACCACACTACGTTTGCTGAGGTAGACGCAGCGTTTGATGCAATAAATCCTCTATAGTTTGTCGGAAAATTATTAGATGCTAATTTTGTTTCTGCATTAAGATATAAGAAATTATAATGTAGCTTGTATAAAGCAGCATTGATATTATCACTAACACATATTTCATTGCTCTTTATTTTAATATCAGAAAAACTATATGGTAAGCTTAACGTATCACCAAGAAATCTGTCTAAATTAAATGAAGCATTTATTTCATCATCTATAGCCGCACTTAACACAAGCGGTGCTGTTGACGGTATCAATGAATGATGTGTTGTATTATAACTCATATTAATATCCTCCTCCACCGCCACTATCTCCGCTATCACTACTTTCAGTAGTTGTAACAGGATTAGTTACAACAGACGCAACCTGTGTCGAGCTTGTAGATACTTGAGCCGCGCTCAAAACATTAACAGATGTTATTGCGGGTAGCTCTGTTGTTTCCAGCACGGCACTATCCCAATATATATTATTTAATTTTGAATATGCTGGTGAAATGTTTGGTAATTGTGTAAGGATTTTATCTTTAATATCAGCTTTTAAAGTTTCACTTGTTGCTGATAATCCAGATATAATAACATTATAATGTTCGCTTTTTCTGCCGGGTAATCTATGTTTAAATACTCTTTCAACAGTATCAATATATGATCGCTGACCAACAGGTATTTCCCATTTCACGTCATGTATTCTGCTTTGAAGTAAAAAGTGAGATACAATATCATAATACGGTAACGGAGTATTATATAATTTTATACCTTGTAGCTTAATGTTGTTTGAATAGTATCTGTCAGACTGAGATATTGCCTCAGGTAATGTAATGTTATTAAAGAACGGAGATACTCCAAATATTATAGGTTGACTAAAGATATTGCTATAAGAAAATCTAGCAGCGGGAATATTAATACTATCTACTTTAACTGTATCAATATACATTTCATATTTGCCAAGCTCAGCGTCTAAATTTATAGCAAAATGATGCCATCCTCTTTTCATTGCTGATAAATCATGCGACAATGTATAAGCAGAATATGCGGCAGTTGTAGTAGAACTATTATATAAATTAGTAAGTGATACTTTCGCATCAATTCGTGCAGTTTTATTTGTTTTTGTCTTACGTAAATTATCAGCACCTGTTATCGTTTTCCAACTATAAAAATTTGTACTTGATGATGATAAAGGTGTACCGAAACGCGTAACTGCTTCGCTCCCGTCAACTAACACGCCTGTTAATATACTTGTATTAGATTTAAATGTACCATCTTTATTTAAATAAATTGCTTTTGCTCCTGATACAGATTGATTCATAACAACTGCATAATCTGTATACCCGGTTGTTGTATGCTCGTGAATAAAATCAATATATCTTGCAGACGATAAAGGTGTACTTGATAAAGAAATATTAAATATTGTGTTTCTATCTGTATCAAGTTTAGCTAGTTTATTTGAGCCATATAACAACCATAAATTACCGTCTCTATCGCAATTTATTCCTTCAAGCGTTTGTGAGTCTGTTGCGCTTAAGCCAATTATATTAGCTGAAATTGTCGTATCATACGTGTATAGATAATTGTTTTGTATTACCCACGGATTGCCTAGATTATCAACTGTACTACCTTGAGATAACTGAGCATCTGGTGTTGTAAGGATAACTCCTGCAGTACTAGATAATCCTTTTGATACTGTATGAATACGTACAGCAGATGAAGCTTGTGTGGTAGATACACCTCTGTTCCAATATGATGATGTAACTAATTCACCTATATAAGCGGTAGATTGATTTCTAAGATCCCATCTAAAATAAGATTCTGTATCTTTTAACCCAACATTAATATATGTATCATTTACCTCAATATCCGTTACAGTTTCACCTGTTAGGTGACTGCTTGTTATTTTGTTTTGAATAACACCTTTGAGGTCGTACTCATATATTGTATTATTATCGTCAACAAACCAATAATTTCCTGTTGAACCTCTACGAGTAAAACATTTGATTGTTAAACCGTTAAAATGTGTTCTTAAATATTCAAATTCAGTATTATACAAATGTATCTTGTCACCGTCTAATGCTAAGATAAATGGTGTTGTATATGACTCATTAAATATACCGAATCCATTGTTTACGTATGTTCCAATAAATTGATCTGCAAAAGGTTTTGACCAATCGTCGGAATACATCCAAAACGATAAACAAAATGAACCGTCAAAATTTGTAATTTCTGAGTTACCGTATGTTTCACCGTTAAACGTATATGTAGGTGATAATGTTATACTATTGTCAGCATGTACACTCTCACTCATAACTTCAGAATGATCCGGGTCACTACTCATCCCATGCGTTTCGTACGAAACAGATTCATATGTTGGATCAACTATACGACCGTCAGCATTTTTATACGTTTGTATATCTTTAGAATGTAATTTATGTAAACACGAGTTAACTGCCTTTTCACTATCATTATTACCGATATGATAATATGCATATGTTGCATTTGGTTCAAACAAAAGATCGCTTAATTTATCGTAAACATAATAATCTTGCGCAGTCAATTTTTCGGTAATAGAATTATATTTTGATACAAATTCAACATCGTTAATAATGCCTGAAGTTAATGCAGCTGTTTGTGTAATATATGCAGGATTATAAAATCTATCTACCCAAATAGGTGTTGACTCATGATCAGAATTACCTGACAACCATGAACATAATAATGTACCGTCGTTTACATCCTTAATTGTTGTTGTTTCTTTTTCAACAAGCTTTTTAAAAATTTTATCTGAAGTTAGTGGTGTATCTGAAGCAATTGCGCCTGCTTCAAACAACCGAGCGTCATTTACATTTATTTGAGTATAAGGTGTTAACTTGGGTGGTAATGTAAAATATGTAAGCTTATTAATAGGTAACGTTAATTGTACAGATCCTGAAGTATATCCAAGTAAAATACTTTCATCGCCAGTCTCTTGTTTCGTTCCTGACGTTAAGTGATTATAATTTCTATGTTGTACGGCGGTCTCAGATGTATAATACGGGTTTGTCTTTGATTGCTGATTGTTAGTGGTTAATTGATTCTTTAACGGAATAATATTAACTGGCATATTACTACTAATATTGTTTGTAGCAGTATGTAGCAGAAAATTGTTTGTAATATTTTGTATTGAGTTATTTGAATCAACATTTAACGTGTTTTCTTCAATAGCACTTACATAACTGTTCCATGTCGTCTGTAAAGAGAGTTGAGTTGGTGCAAATGTTACAGGTCTAAGGTCAAATACATGATTTGTTTCAGATGCCCAAGTTTTAGTAATAGTAGCTGGTTGTAAATAATAAACAGGACTATCATAATAATTTGCAATAACTGATGGATTAGAATGCACCCGATTAAGTACACTATCTCCGGAAACTACACTACTAAACAGAGATAATCTGTTATTTGTTTCATCTATAATATACTCAAAAACTTGCGTGTCCCATGCATGGCCAGATACATCTTCTGTACGAGTTTCAAAAGTAAGACGTGCTGATGTTGTTTGATTTAAAGTCAAATATTTTAAATTATTACCATCAAAATGTCTGACTGCTAAATACGTTGGATCTAATATTTCAAGCTCATAAAAATATCTATTGTCTTTTAATTGCTCGGTTCCTGATAATTCCGCGGCACCACTACTATTAGTAACTAAAAAGCGATCTGCATCTTTAAGTTTAATGTATGTTGGCCAATATTTAGGGTATTCAGATTTTGGCGTCTTACAATCTAAGATGTCTTGAGTCTTATTTTCTTTTGTTAGATATAAATTGTTGTAATTATTAGTTGTAGTCTCTTGAAGACCTGAAAGAGCAGTAGAAAAGGTAAATTCGAGACCATCGCGTGTATATTCCTGAATATCCTTTAGACGTACGTCATTATCTGGATCATATGTACCGCTTACAGGCTGTACATTAGCAGGATGGTACTTATAAATTTGCATCTACATTAATATTTATTGCAGAACGCAAATTAACAAATCAAGAATCGTCTTGAGAAAGCCCTAAAATTTTTAATTTCTTTTGTTTACCTTCAGCAACTAGATTTTCAACGAATTCAATATATTCAGTATCGTTGGTTCGGAGCGATTTAAACTCATCTTCAATACTATATTTTTCTCTAATTGTTCTCTTTGTTCTCTTATCGATTGCTCGAAACGGAGCTCCCCATTTACAAAGATCTGCAGAGACAGCGGGAGTTACAGTAACTATGTCAATATCTACCTCTTTAGGCTGTGGAATATAAGCGTCTAAATGTTCGCTAGGAATAGAAAGGTATGTATACCCTCTTCTATTACCAATAGTACATACTCTATCAGTTGTTGGAGTACTAGGTAATCCACGAACTTGATAACTGCCGCCATTATCAGCTTTATATTTTATAATTATCGCTGCCATTTTGATTATTTATCTTTTTCAGTTAAAATGTCACTTGTCTCCATTGATCGCATGATCCTTGACCATCGGCCTGAGCACCTGCGTATCCTACACCTAACCTCTTTGCACGCTGACCTGATAAAAATACCCTACCGTTATGCGTCAATATCATAAAGTAATGCTCGCTTACATCAGCGCTGAATGCGTCACACCTACAATGATCGAATTTTTTAATTTCGCTCGGATCAACTGGTAGCGGTATTTTTGTGAACGTTGTTGCTTCTCCATCTATATTTGCATCTGTACTAAGACCGAAAGCAAACGCGCCACCATCAGTAGATCCTGCACCCCAGTAATACCCTGATAGATCTTTAATTAATGTTATTCGTTGATTTCCAGAGGATACAGCCATATTTAAATCTTTATGTATTTGAACTGCAGAAACAGCGGGAGCTAACTCCGCAGGTAACCAGTCCATTTTTTGCGGATATTCTATATCAGTTGTATCACCGTTAGCCCAGCAACCAAGATCGTTATTACCCCAGACTTTTAGTATTACACCGCTCGTCGCAGTCATATCAGTAAAGCCTTCGTATTTATGAGTTGTTGTGTTCCACGAACCACCAATTATAGCCGAACAAGCCACAACGCAGGAAGCTTTATAATGACCGCCAGATGCATGAATTGATTGTGCAGCACTGACACCACCTATAAGAGTCCAAGTATTATAAGTAGCTGTATCGTTACTAGTCACCCATGCAGATTTGGGTAAAGTATCATGAGTAGCGTGGCTATACCCGCAAGCATATACGTGACCGCTTGTTAGTAATGCGATCGTTGTGCTATATTGGTTAGCATGATCCT
>Ga0114933_10005868_pt1 | contig 11051 bp, 13 predicted proteins | sample 4SBtaG_FD_89691 | JGI IMG/M metagenome (GOLD analysis project Ga0114933, IMG submission 89691) | Deep subsurface microbial communities from Kolumbo volcano to uncover new lineages of life (NeLLi) - 4SBTROV12_W25 metaG | ecosystem: Environmental > Aquatic > Marine > Volcanic | place: Kolumbo... | reverse complement strand
TATATGAATGGTTTAGTTCGAATGATTCTTTTTGTCTTCAAGAAGATTTTTTAAAATTAGTAATAGTATCAACTGACGAAGAAAGAGATAAGGCTTCTGTGCTATGTGCTTTAAAAAATTTAGAAAAATATGAAATAATTCAAAGTCAAGAAGTGGATTACAAAAAAGAAAAGAGACTCGTATGGGTACTAGAAAGACCTCTTCAAAGCATGTCTCAAAAAATGGAAATAGACTACGATCTAGCCTTATCTATGGCACATATTCTCAATGACGCTGCTGAAAAATATAATGTTAAAGACTCGGTTTGTGATGCAGGAAACTTAACAATAGATAATCTAAAAGATTTAGTTGTATTAGCTGGGATTAATTTAAAACCCCAAGATGAACTTGACAACGGTATAGAATGATTCCAAACTATAAAAAAGGAAAACCTTTAAGCTCGCTGAGAACAAACAGTGGAGTTTGCCTAAGATGACTGAATACAGTAGGGTGGAAGCTGGCTTACTTCCATATCAAGGGATAGCCTCTCGTACAAATACGCGAGAACAAAAGACGCATGGTTAGTTGCCATGAATTACCCGTTGTGTAGCGGTAGATAGTCGTAAGCAGAGTTTTTGAGCACAGTCTCTCTCGCCTATACGGTAGGCTATCACAGATTATATCTGTCAGTATTGTGTCATTGAACGTCCCATCAATAAAAAATCACAGGGCTTCAAGAAAAGTTTGGACACATAAATACAGTACTCCCCCAGTGGGGGTACTTGTCTTTATTGCTTAAGAAAAAGGTATAAACACCCAAAAGATACGATTATTTCGTAAAAAACTTGCAAAATTTTTTAATTGTGCTTAATTTAATATATATAATTTCTAAAGTGAAAATCCCCAATAAAGTTATAGGAATTTCCGGAGTTGCTGGAGCAGGAAAAGATTTATTTTATACTATCTTGTCTAGATATGTTAAATGTAAAAGATATGCTTTAGCTGACAAGCTAAAGCTTGAGGTTAATCCTTTTTGCAAGCGTCATTATAAGATAGATCTTTTTAATTGTAATAGAGAAGAAAAAGAATCCATTAGAGACCTTTTGGTTTTTCACGGAACGCACAAGAGAAAGCTTACGGATGGCAAATATTTCACAAGAGAATTAAATAAATTAATAAAAAAAGACATCAAAAATAAAGAGCTTAATGAGGACACCTTAGTTGTGGTTACTGATATCAGGTATGATCAGTATAAGCAAGACGAAATTTACTGGCTCAAAAAGTTAATGAATGGAACACTGTGTCATGTCTCTCAGTATGAAATGAAACTATTAGAAGGGAAGTCCAGAAAAACCAAGGTGTTCAGACCTCCTGTTAATTCAGAAGAAGAAAGAGAAGACCCAAAGCTTAGGGCTGCAGCAGACGCTGTTATCGAGTGGCCAACGATAGAAGGAAACATGATTGAAGTTGAGAAGAAGCTAGAGGGATGGGTTCATCAATTCATTTTTGAAGAGGGGCTTGCCGACTATATCATTGATAAAGAAAACTATTTAAGGGACGAAGAATGAAAGAAAGTTTAAAAATGTTAGACCAGATAATTGAAAAAGCTAGATTTGACGATCTTCAATATAAAAAACAAATGATCCAGCAACACGAAGCCTCAAAAAGTATTGGGGAAAGCTGGATGGTATTTCACTTACTTGAACTTAAAAAGCTAATACAAGAGGAGAATAATGAAAAAAGTTAAAATGTATATCCTTTTGTCGAAAGATAAAGATTACGTACAGGGGGCTTTCCCTTACACAGAAGAAGGCAAAAAACTAGCATTAAAACATCAAAGAAAATTAAAAAAGGTAAAAAAAATAGATACTTACCTTTCTGAAAAATGAATGACCCAGATATAAAACTCGTTAATCGGGTAAAAAATAATTCGTGCAGCGAAAGCGTTAATGCTTTAATAGAAAAACATTCCCCTCTTTGTTATAATATTCTTCAGAAATTTTATCCCTTGTTATCGAAGAAGGGATACTCTAAAGATGAAGTTTTTAATGATAAAGATTTTTTAATATATAAATCAATACAAACTTTTAAACCTGCAAAAAAAACTAAATTTTCAACTTGGCTAGGGAACTTCACCAGATATCATTGCTTAAATATGCTCAACTCTAAAAAGAAACAATTTCTATTATCAATAGAAGACGATTCTATAAAAAATATAATACAAAGACAAGAGGAGCACGAATCTGAATCTTCGAATATTGAAGAATATGTTTCGCACATTCTAGAAGATTTAAAAGATGATAGAATTAAAAAAATATATATGATGAGGTATTTTTCAAAAGACGGAAAGAAAAAAACTTGGAAACATATCGCTTCAGAGCTTGGTGTTAGCTCTCAAACCGTTATAAACATCCACAATAAAGCTAAAAAAATATTAAAGACGAAACTAAAGAGTAAAGATACTTTGGATTTTGTTTAAAAAAAACTTGACAATACTTTATATAAACTATAGATTTGGTGCATGGAAGATAAACAAAAAAACGAATGGCAAGAGCGTGAGATTGGTGCCCTTTGGAAAAACGAGGGACGTAACCAAACTTACCTAACGGGAAAAGTTGGCGACCAGAAGGTGGTAATTTTTTCCAACAAAAACAAAAACAAAGACAATCAACCCGATTTTAGGGTTTACAAGTCCGAACCTAAACAGGAGGAACAACAATCTCCTGCTCCGGTACAACAAGAGGAAGAGTTGATTTAATGGAGTATTGCCTAGAGCTACCAGTTAATCCAGTATCCTTTGGTCAGGTCTCTACCGCACTTCTTAGAGAGGTGAAAGGTAGAGGCCTTGACCCTTGCGTGTTCCCAATTGGAGACTTAAATCTATCAACACAGCAAAAAGATGAGGATTTCGAAAAATGGTTAAGCCAAAATATTTTAAAATCTCAATCAGAACATAGCAGAGACAAAACCTCAATAAAATTATGGCATTTAAATGGCTCAATGTCATCAAATAGTAAAGAACAAATCCTATTTACATTTTACGAACTAGATAGCCCTACGCGAACAGAAATTAATATTGCAAAAAATAATACCCTTGTAACTAGTTCTGAATATTCTCAACAAGTCTTTGATTCATGCGGAGTAAAAAGTCATTATGTACCGCTTGGATTTGATAATTTTAATTTTAAAAAAATAGATAAGCAATTTTTTAATGACGACAGAATAGTTTTTAATCTTTGCGGAAAATTTGAAAAAAGGAAACATCACGCAAAAATAATTCAAACTTGGATTAAAAAATTTGGAGGAAATAAAAAGTACTTTTTGCAATGTGCTAACTATAATTCATTTTTATCACCAGAAGATAACCAAAGAATAAATAATGAGGTTGTTGGAGGTAAATATATTTTTAACGTAAACTTCGTTGGATTCATGCAATCAAACGAACTTTATAATGATTTTTTAAATTCCTCAAACATTATTATAGGAATGTCTGGAGGAGAAGGCTGGGGATTACCAGAATTTCAATCCGTAGCTTTAGGAAAACATGCCGTAATGTTAAATGCTCACTCATATAAAAGTTGGGCAAACGAAAACAATTCAGTGTTAGTTTCTCCAAGTGGTAAAATAGATTCTCACGATGGAATGTTTTTTAATAAAGGATCAGAATTTAATCAAGGTCAAATTTTTGACTGGAACGAGGATGATTTTATTTCTGCGTGTGAAGAAGCAATAAAAAGGGTTGAATCCAATTCAGTAAACGAAGAAGGAGAAAAACTCAAACAAGAATTTACATACGAAAAAACTTTTAATAAATTATTAGAATTAATATAATGCCGATTTATCAATTCAGACACCCAGAACAACCAATAGTAATTGATGTTTTTCAATCAATGAAAGAGCCTCACGTGTTTGTTGACAGTGAAGGAGTAGAGTGGGTAAGAGTGTGGAGCGTACCAAATGCAGCCATAGACTCACGACCAGATCCATTTGATTCTAAATCGTTTGTTGAATCAACTAAGAATAACAACGGTACTTTAGGAGACTTGTGGGACCAATCCAGAGAAGCTTCAGAAAAAAGAAAAGAAAAACTTGGGTACGACCCCGTTAAAAAGAAATACCTAGAACAATACAGCAAGAATAGAAAAGGAATGCAGCACTTAAACGGGAGAGCCGAAGACTAATACACTTCATTTTTTTTATTTTGATTTTTTTTCTTCTATACGAAACTTTTGTCTTTATCTGAATGTAAAATCATGTAATATTTAATACATCCAGATGAGTGAGATACTTCAAGTAAAAAAGAGAAACGGAAGACTTCAAGAGCTAGATATCAACAAGGTGAATCTATGCGCCCAAAGGGCTTGTGAAGGCTTAGAAAATGTATCAGCCAGCGAGGTTGTCATTGACGCACACGTACAGCTTTACGAGAAAATACCAACCAAAGAAATAGATAAAGCTCTTATTATGTCCGCTAGGACAAAGATTGAAAAAGACCCAAACTATTCACACGTAGCTGCCAGACTATTGCTTGGCAACATACACAAAGAAGTTTTTGGAGTAAGCGTAGACAAAGACGCGTTTGACCATCAATATAGATTATCATTCATAAGAAATATTAAGCTCTTAACTAAAGAGGGTATTTTAAATGAAAGACTTTTAGAGTTTGATTTAAAAAAGCTGTCCGAATCTTTAGTATTAAAAAGAGATTTTAAATTTAAATATCTTGGTTTGCAAATTTTATTTGATAGATACTTTCACAAACTAAAAGGTAGAAGGCTTGAATCACCACAATCATTCTGGATGAGAGTTGCAATGGGACTAGCTTTAAATGAAAAAAATAAAGAAGAAAAATGTATAGAATTTTACAATGCTATCTCTCAATTTCATCTTTGCCCATCTACACCGACCCTGTTTAACAGTGGAAGCGTTAGAAGCCAACTTTCAAGTTGCTATTTAAACACCTTTGATGATAGTATTGATGGAATTTTTGATGGAGCTTGGCAAGAAGCGCGTAAATCTAAATTTGCTGGAGGATTAGGCTTTGATGTCACAAACTTTAGATCTTCAGGGGCACACATTAAAGGAACCAACGGAACCTCTAGCGGCTTAATTCCTTGGCTTAAAATTTACAATGATCTATTAGTTGCTGTAAACCAAGGTGGAAAAAGACCCGGTGCAGGATGCGCTTATATTGAACCTTGGCATCTAGACATACACGAGTTCCTTGACCTTAAAAAAAATACAGGCGACGAACGCAGACGTTGTCATGATATGAATACGGCGAATTGGCTTCCAGATTTATTCCTCAGAAGAATTTAAGAAGATGGAGACTGGTATCTTTTTTCACCATCTGACGTAAAAGATTTACATGAACTTTACGGCGAAGCCTTTGACAAGGCTTACATAAAATACTGCAAAAAAGCTGACGCGGGAGAAATAGAAAACCACCAAGTTATAAAAGCTAAAGATTTGTGGAAAAAAATGCTCAAAATTCTTTTTGAAACTGGACACCCTTGGATGACATTTAAAGACAATGCTAACATGAGGTACTCAAATATTCACGAGGGGGTTGTTCATAGCTCTAACTTATGTACTGAAATTTTTCTACATACCAAACCCTCTAAATACAATCAAGGGGAAAAAGTAGAAATTGGAGAAACCGCTGTATGCAACCTAAGCTCAGTAAACTTAAAAGAACATTTAAAAGATAATGGAAGACTAGATTTTAAAAAACTAGCAAAGACCATATCAATTCAAATGCGAATGCTTGATAATGTAATTGATTTAAATTTCTACCCAACCAAAGAAGCCGAAAAATCTAACTTATCTCACAGGCCTGTTGGCGCTGGAAGCATGGGTTGGGCAGATGTTTTTCATTCTTATAAAGTAAATTTTTCTTCTGATGAAGCAGTAAAATTCTCAGACGAATTGTATGAATTTATTTCTTATCATTGCATTATGAACTCAAATAAGATTTCAAAAGAAAAAGGTTCTTATAGCACATACGATGGCTCCCTCTGGAGCAAGGGAGATCTTCCAATAGATACATACAAAAAATTAATGAAGTATCTTGACCAAAAGCCAATTCAGCACAGAAACAGAAGCTTTACCCCAGAAGTAGACTGGAAAAAGCTCAGAGAGTCAATAAAGCAACACGGAATGAGAAACAGTAACACAATGGCTATTGCACCAACAGCAACCATATCATACATACAAGGTTGCTCAACTTCTGTTGAACCGGATTTCTCAACGCTGTTTGTTTATGAAAATAAATCTGGAAACTTAATGATTGTAAACGAATGGTTTGTTAAAGAATGCAAGGAGTTTAACATATGGAACCCGACTTTAGTTGAAATGCTCAAGGCGGTTGACGGAAACCTTTTGAATCTAAATGGAGAAATCCCACAAGAATTAAAAGATAGATATTGCACAGCGTTTGACCATGACCAATTTAAACTAATTGAATCCGGAGCAGCCAAACAAAAATGGATAGATATGGGTCAATCTTTAAATCTATTTAATAATAAAACTTCATTAAAATACTTGAATGATTTATATATTCATGCTAGAAATAAAGGACTTAAAAGTACATACTATTTAAGAACAAAATCAGCCAGTGAAATTGAAAAATCAACAACAACTACTCAAGAAAGTAGTAACAATAATAATAGTAACCCAAGTGATAGTGATGGTAGCGGGTCTACTCCTAAAGCTTGTTCAATCTTAGACCCAGAATGTGAAAGTTGTCAATAAAATGAAGGATGGATTAATTTTAGGAGAAGAAGTAGCGGGAGTAAATCAAATTTTACCCCATAAACACCAATTTGCTTGGGATCTTTTTATAAAAGGCGTTGCCAATAACTGGAGCCCAGCGGAAATCAACATGGGAAACGATGTTGATCAATGGAAAAACGGAGATTTAACTGACGATGAAAAATTACTTGTTAAAAGATGTCTTGGCTTTTTTGCTGGAAGTGAGTCCTTGGTTGGCAATAATTTACTACTTACTGTTGCGAGATGGGTAACAGACGCAGAGTGTAGACAATATGTCTTAAGGCAAGCGTACGAAGAGTCCCTACATAACTGGACTGTTGTTACATGCTGTGACTCATATTCACTCAAGGTTTCAGAAGTCTATGAGGCTTACAATACTATCCCAAGTATAAAAGCCAAAGACGATTTCTTAATGGAGATAACAACAGATGTAAACAGACAAGATTTTTCCACCAAAAGCACAGAAGGTAAGAGAGAGTTTTTACGCAATTTAATTAGTTACTATATTGTTTGCGAAGGAACATTTTTCTTTAGTGGATTTGCCATGCTACTTGCATTGGGTAGGCAAAACAAATTACCCGGATTGTCAGATCAAATTAGATATACCTTAAGAGACGAAAGTCTTCACATTCAATTTGGAACGTATCTTGTAAACACAATTAAAAAACAATACCCAACGGTGTGGACGAAAAAGTTTGAGCAAGAAACCGTTGAACACATTAAAAAAGCAGTAGAGCTAGAGATAGCTTACGCTCATGATGTGCTTCCGCGCGGTATCCTTGGCTTAAACGCAGAGATGTTTGTTGACTATATGCAATACATAGGTAACAGGCGTCTTGAAGGAATTGGCATTGACTTCCGTTTTGAGAGCGATCAGAACCCATTCCCTTGGCTTTCTGAAGTTGTTGATACGGGAGCAATGACCAATTTCTTTGAAAGAAAAGTTAAAGACTATCAGAGCAGTGGAGCATTAGAGGACGATTTCTAATAGAGAACTTTACCCTCTATCTCTTTCATTTTAATTGTTCCGTACCAAGTCATGGTTCTATTGTCTCCTATAACCCAATACTCCCCCTTTCCTAATCTACGGTAGTCTTTTGAGACGTACTCATATACTAATTCTCCAGTTTCCCAATTCCTAAGAGGTATACCATTGCGATCAACCAATAGAATTCCTATTTTTATATGAGTATATGAATCTTTATACTCCTTTTGATTTATAATAATATTTCCTTCATTATCTATTATTACTTTTTCTCCGGGCATACCCACCACCCTTTTAATTAACTTGTCTCCAGTAGAATCTAGAACCACTATAACATCACCCCTCTTCGGAGTCCAGTTTTCGCCCAAAGAAGAAACTCTTTCCTCAACAACAAGCTCTCTATGATTATAAGTTGGATGCATGCTATCGCCATCAACAAATACAAATCTATAATCTAAAGTAAACGGCAATAATAAAATAGTTAATACTACCGTTACTCTAAACACTTTATTTTTATATAATCTTTTAAAAAAATTCAACGTGACAAAGCCTGTGTAATATATTATATGGATTCAGAACTAAATAAACAAGTCACAAAGCTTAAAGTTCAGGCGAAAAACGCCGGAATTGATCTAAATCTTGAAATAAAGGATAATTTGGTTATGATTTACCCAAAGCATAGAGACGATATATGTGGATCATTAGGATACGCTGACAAAACTAACATATATTTAGTTTCGTATATTATAGACCTAAAAAGAATGAGGTGGGCTACGGACGAAGGCTTTAATAAAGAACAAATGAGAACAGATAAAAGATTAAATATATTAAAAGAAGTTAGACCAGATGTATTAATTAATCACCTTGTTTAACATACAAATCTTCAATTACTTCTTCTTCAAAATTTTTACCCCAATTATTTTTATCTAACTCTTTTAATGAAAAAGATTTAACTAATTTGTATTTATTTTTTTCTAGATATTTTTTTATTTTGTTTCTATTTTCTAATTTTTTTCCACCTTGATACATATCATTAGCCACCGTAAAAGCTTTTACATTCCATTTTTTTAATGAGAAGTCTTTTAAAATAAGCCACTCGCAACCCTGAGTGTCAATGGATACATAGTCTATATTCTTTTTACAATCTGACTCTTCTAATATAACATCTAATGTTTTACATTTTTTTAATCTATCCCAATAACCGCCGTCTTCCGCTTCTAATTCTTTTGCATAGTGCGGAGGTTCGTATAAATCTTCAAAAATTGTATGACTTATTTCCATATTTGTAAATTCTCTATGTCTAACTATTTGATTATTAAATTCTAGCGGACACGCACAGCAATTAAAAACCTTACTATTGGGTCTGTTTTTTATTAAAAATTGAGACTGCTTGCTTGGCTCCACACAAACCCCAGACCAATTTAACTCGTTCTCAAAAAAGAATGTATTAGACAAAAATACTCCATCATGGGCACCCACATCTACAAAAAAACCATTTTTATGTTTTAAAAAGTTTTCAAACAAATATTTGTCTTGCCCAAGCTGGGATTTAAATTGATTCATTTTATTCTTTTATATTTATAAATGGACATATGTGATAACCTTTATGCGGACACTCTTCGCCAAAAGAATAACCCAAAACATGCATAAAGTGGGGAGTAGTAGACTGTATAAATTCACAGTTTAGTTCCTTTTTTGTTTTGTAATATAAAATTCTATCGTGAAGTATCGGGCTGTATACCGTTGCGGTAGGAGATAAAAATGAAGCCCACCAACTAAATGAAGAATTGGCCCTAAAAACATTTCTCCCAAAATATAATTTTAAAAAATCTGGAACAAAATCAAAGAATATTCCTTCTGTTTTTACTTGCCCCTGCGGATAAGACCATCCCATGCTTGGATGACTTGGAAAATCATCAGAAATCCACTCGACTTTATTTGGATCAACATCAAATGTTCTAAACGCTTTTTCGTAAGATCGTCTAGATATTACCGGATAGTTCCAGTTGTGATTTTCTTCACTAAATACAGTATCGTCTCTTCTTAAATGTGCAACGTCATAGGTTCCTTGTTTATCTTCTGCTCGTTTGTATACATCAGATTTTTTAACTTCATCAGAGAACTCAAATAATTTTTTTAAATCTTTTTTTCTGTATTGATTAAATATATATTCAGAATCCCAACACGAACAATCCATAGCTAAATTTGTTTTTGGTTTAGACCAAGATCCAATATCGTAAGGATAAATGAATTTTATATCGTCCCGCTTTGTTTCATTATGTTTGTCTATGATCTTTTGCCACCCTTCGAGTTTTTGATCTGATCTTCGTCCGTACTGCACAAGCTTTTCCACAAAAGCTTTATCGGGTATAATCTTAGACTTGCAATTTTTAAATAAAACATCACCTTCCCACTTTGAAACAGTTCTATATTCTACTCCGTGAGCTTTTTCAAACATTTTTCCGTAAGCCACCTGAAACATTCGGTTACCAAACCTGCCTATCCAGTGAAGGTGATTCAAAGACTTTTTCATTCAAAATATAATATAATATATTTTTTAAAAAAGTCAATTATTTTTATTCTGTAGACGGATCTTTCTTATTCTTAAGATCTTTTTCAGTCAGATCAGCAAAATCCTCTACCGTGCGAAAGAACGATATAGAAGGCATACTCGTAGTTGGGTACACAGACTGTCTCCAATAAGCTGCGGCGTCTTGCGGAGCATTACCATCATAAGATGACTTACCATCGAACGCCAAAGTTTCTAACCCAAAGCGATTAGCTACGCCTAGCTCAACTGGTGTTTTACTTTGCAAGAAATAAGATTTTTGATCCAAGTTCAAACCAGAGGTTTCGCTATGTGTAGTTTCCACATCAGTCCTTGCTAAATTGGTATATATACCACCAAAAGGTATAACCGGAGGATTATAATAATATAAAAACGCTGGATGGTTAGAGTAGCGACTCCATGTATTAGGCAAATTAAACAAACAGTCTTCTAGATATGTATCAGACTGAGTATAGGGACTCTTCATAAGTACCTCGATGTCGTGCAAAATTTGCACTCTGTTGTCACCCTCTGTAGTATGACTTATTAAGTCGGGATCAACCGATTCTTGAAGAGAGGCTAGTTCTCTGGCTCTTGGCGTATCGTTATTTATATAACATTTAATTACCCCCTCGTTCATGTAGACAAGATGAGTATTTGGCATAGAGGTAGTTATTGAAGCGTTTAAACTATTTAATATCAAAGTAGAAAATTGCATAACTGACGCGTCATCATACGCTGCGAAAGGACTACCTTCCTCATCTA
>Ga0114933_10005860_pt1 | contig 11056 bp, 13 predicted proteins | sample 4SBtaG_FD_89691 | JGI IMG/M metagenome (GOLD analysis project Ga0114933, IMG submission 89691) | Deep subsurface microbial communities from Kolumbo volcano to uncover new lineages of life (NeLLi) - 4SBTROV12_W25 metaG | ecosystem: Environmental > Aquatic > Marine > Volcanic | place: Kolumbo... | reverse complement strand
GCAAGCGGCGGGGCGCATCGCGATAGATGTACCGGCATTGGGCGCCTCCATGGCCAGCTTGTCCGCTCATAAGCTGGGCGGACCTCAGGGCATTGGCGCGTTGGTACTTGGTGAGGACATGCCGGTGCTTTCGCAAATCAAAGGAGGCGGGCAGGAACGAGGACGCCGGGCGGGAACCGAGAACGTCGCAGGAATTGTAGGCTTCGGGGTTGCTGCCCGACTGGTACGCGAGGATTTAGCTCATATGCAGGAAGTCGCGATGTTGCGTGATGGTCTGGAAGCGGCATTGGTCCAGTCATTGCCTGACGCTATAATTTATGGAACCCGCGCAATGCGGCTTCCTAATACGAGCTGTTTTGCTGTGCCGGGCTTGCGGTCTGAAACGCAGATCATGGCGCTAGATTTGGCAGGAATTGCAGTCAGTTCTGGCTCAGCCTGCTCGTCAGGCAAGGTGACCCCAAGCCATGTTTTGTTGGCGATGGGCGTACCAGAAGCGCTAGCTGGGTGTGCGATCCGCGTTAGTCTTGGTCCGGAAAATACAAAGGACGATGTGGCGCGCCTCATTACGGTGCTATCAGACTTGAGCGCCCGCACTGGTCGGCGCCCCGCCGCATAGGAGAAAGAGAATGGTGAAGATGGTTTTCATCGAGGCTAATGGCGCTCACAAGGAAGTCGATGCGCCATCTGGCTCGACGATCTTGGAAGTTGCGCACCGCAACGATATTGATATCGAAGGAGCGTGTGAAGGCGTCATGGCCTGTTCTACTTGTCACGTTATCGTCGAACAGGAATGGCATGGTAAGTTGCTGCCGCCAGAGGAGGACGAAGAAGATATGCTTGACTTGGCGGTCGGCCTGACCCGGACATCGCGGTTAGGTTGTCAAATTACGCTGAGCAACTCCCTTGATGGTCTGACAGTCCGCTTGCCGCCGGTAATTCATAATATTCTTTTGAGATGAACAATTTGGAATACGCGCTGTTTAATCGTCTGAAGTCGGCCTGTCAGTCCGATTGGGAAGCGTATACCAGACACCGGTTCGTTCTGGAGTTGGGCGCAGGCACGCTGCCTGAGACATCATTTCGCTATTATCTGCAGCAGGACTATCTGTTTCTGATGCATTTCGCTCGGGCATATGCACTGTCTGCATTCAAAGCCGAGGACCTTGAGGAACTGCGATTGGCTGCGGGTGCCGTTTCCGCAATTTTGGATACCGAGATGGGGCTGCATGTCGCTTTTTGTGAACGTTGGGGTATTAGCGAACCTGAGATGGCGGCACTACCGGAGGATCCGGCTAATATGGCGTATACGCGATATGTTTTGGAGTGTGGTCTGTCCGGCGATTCACTTGACCTTGCAACGGCATTGGCCCCATGCGTTATTGGTTATGCAGAAATTGGCGTATGGCTCGTTGAAAACGCGGCGGCTCGGGATAAAGACAATCCCTACCAGGAATGGATCGACAGTTACGCTGCCGACGACTATCAGGAAGTCGCCCACGCGCATGCAGCGCAACTCGACCGGCTCTTGCAACGGCGAGGTGGGGCAGGCCGAACAGAAAGTCTAACCCGCATCTTTTCCGAAGCGACCAGGTTGGAGGCAGGATTCTGGCAAATGGGCATTGACGCTGCCGGATAATGTAGGGAATTCCAAAAAATTTAGATTTACGGAAAAAACCGCAGTATAGGGCTTGAAATAACCTATCAAATGAAACATTTTCTAAACAGCACTGATTAGGTACAGATTGGAATTGGCGTGCTAAAACTTAGTCGAATGATAGACTACGGTGTGGTGGTTCTCTCGCAGATGGCTCACCGCAGTAATAGCTTAATGACGGCGCCCGAACTCGCTGAAGTTACAGGGTTGCCGGCGCCGATGGTCAGCAAAGTATTGAAAACCTTGGCACGCAGCGATCTTGTTGTGTCGCATCGTGGCGCCCATGGGGGTTATAGCTTGTCGTGCGGGCCGGACGAAATTTCTGTTGCGGCAATCGTTGAAGCATTGGAAGGACCAGTTGCTTTGACGGCCTGTGTTGAGGCGTCGGATACTCATTGTCAGGTCGAAAGTCTGTGTCCGATCCGCGGCGGATGGGAAAAGGTCAACGATGCGATCCGAGGCGCGCTCGAGGCAGTTTCACTTTCCGATCTGGTCTATGCGGGTTTTGAGGAACTACCGCCGTTGAAATCAGAAACATCGGTAGAAGCGCGGGGGCAAGTTTAGCAATGGCGGTTAGCACGGAAACACTGGAACAGGTCAACTCTATCTCGGGGGATGGCTATAAGCATGGCTTCGTCACCGATATTGAGCAGGAAAGCGCGCCGAAGGGCCTGAATGAAGACACTATACGCTTTATTTCGGCGAAAAAGGATGAGCCGGAATGGATGTTGGAATGGCGTCTGAAAGCCTACCGCTACTGGCTAACGATGCCGGAACCGGAATGGGCGAAGGTCGATTTTTCTCCGATTGACTATCAGGATGCCTATTATTTTTCCGCTCCTAAGTCGGACGCCGAAAAGCCGAAAAACCTTGATGAGGTTGACCCAAAACTACTCGAGACCTACGAGAAGCTTGGTATCCCGCTGCGTGAACAGGAAGTGCTGGCCGGTATTGCAGTCGATGCTGTTTTTGACAGCGTCTCGGTAGCTACGACCTACAAAAAGAAGTTGGAAGAAGTAGGGGTTATTTTCTGCTCCTTCTCGGAAGCTGTGCAGGAACACCCGGAACTGGTGAAAAAATATCTCGGCTCTGTTGTCCCTTATGCAGACAATAAGCACGCCTGCCTAAATTGTGCCGTCTTCACAGACGGTTCTTTCGTTTACATTCCTAAGGGCGTGCGCTGCCCTATGGAACTGTCGACCTATTTTCGGATCAATGCGGAGAACACCGGGCAATTCGAGCGCACCCTAATTATCGCCGATGAAGGCTCCTATGTAAGCTACCTTGAAGGCTGCACGGCGCCGCAACGCGATGAGCATCAGTTGCACGCGGCGGTTGTTGAATTGGTTGCGCTGGACGACGCAGAGATCAAATATTCAACCGTGCAAAACTGGTATCCGGGTGACGAAGAAGGTCGCGGTGGAATCTACAACTTCGTCACCAAGCGGGGCGCCTGTCGTGGCAATAATTCAAAGATTGCTTGGACGCAGGTTGAGACCGGTTCGGCGATTACCTGGAAATATCCAAGTTGCTTGTTGATGGGCGACAACTCAGTCGGTGAGTTTTATTCCGTCGCGATTACGGCGAACCGACAGCAAGCTGATACCGGCACGAAGATGATCCATATTGGCAAGAACACCCGCTCGACGATCATTTCTAAGGGCATATCTGCCGGCCGAGCCGATCAAAGCTATCGAGGCCTTGTCAAGGTCATGGCCAGCGCGGAAGGGGCGCGCAACTTCACGCAATGTGACAGCCTTTTGATAGGTGATCAATGTGGTGCGCACACCGTGCCCTATATTGAGACCAGCAACCCGTCTGCGCGTGTCGAGCACGAGGCGACGACGGCGAAAATTAGCGAGGACCAACTTTTCTACTGTTCGCAACGCGGATTATCGACGGAAGAGGCGGTGTCAGTCATAGTCAATGGGTTTTGCAAGGAAGTTATGAAAACGCTGCCGATGGAGTTCGCCGTAGAGGCGCAAAAACTAATCGGTATCAGCCTGGAAGGCAGTGTGGGCTAAGCGCAAAAACGCAAGACGTCAGGCAATTTAAAGTCCGGGAACATACAGTATGTCATTGATCGAAATTTGTGATCTACACGCCACTGTCGACGGGAAGGAAATTCTCAAAGGGATTGATCTCACTATCGACGCAGGTGAAGTGCACGCGATTATGGGCCCGAACGGCTCGGGCAAGAGCACGCTGTCATATGTGTTGGCGGGGCGGGACGGGTACGAAGTGACCTCGGGACAGGTTTTGTTTGACGGGCAAAATCTGTTGGAAATGGCGGTGGATGAACGCGCTAGGTCCGGCATGTTCCTCGCCTTCCAATATCCCGTCGAGATCCCGGGTGTTGCGACGACGACGTTTTTGAAGACAGCCGTCAATGCGGTGCGGGAGCATCGTGGGGAGGGAGCGCTCGACGCCATGCAGTTCCTTAAGTTCGTGCGCGAGAAGGCCGGCGCGCTGAACATTAATGATGATATGCTGCGGCGCGCCCTCAATGTAGGTTTCTCCGGTGGCGAGAAGAAGCGCAATGAGGTGCTGCAGATGGCGGTGCTGGAGCCGAAATTTTCCGTTTTGGACGAGACGGATTCTGGCCTTGATATCGATGCTCTGAAGATCGTCGCAGACGGCGTCAACGCACTGCGCGGGGCAGAGCGCAGCATGCTGATAATCACCCACTACCAACGCCTGCTCGATCACATCGTGCCGGACCAGGTGCATATCTTGGCCGGCGGCAAGATAATCCAGTCCGGCGATAAGATGCTAGCATTGGAACTGGAAGAGAAGGGTTACGCCTCCTTCGCCGGAGCAGAGGCCGCGTGACGATGGCGCAATTAGTTCCTTTTCTTCAATTTTTCGACACGGTTCTGCCGGGTGCTGGAACGGTTTGGCTAGACCAGCTGCGCAGCGATGCACAGGCATCTTATCGCACTTCCGGTCTGCCCACGCCGCGGACTGAGGCGTGGAAATACACCAATTTGCGAAGATTGGCACATACTGGCTTCGTTGCGGCGGAAGCGTCTCAATCCACCGAAATTGCGACGATCCCCAAAGGGGCTGCAGCGCTTTCGGATGCCTACATTGCAGTATTTGTAAATGGGCGGTATTCCCCAACTCTTTCGTCGTTCAATGGCGTACCGAAAGGGGTCGAAGTGAACAGCTTGGCTTCGAAGCTCAGTATGGATAAGACTTCGCTTGAAGGGCAAATTGGCGACATGGAAGGCTTGCCGCTGGCGATCCTTAATACTGGGCTTTTATCGGATGGTTTGTATCTGAAGCTGGATGATGAGGTGGTGCTAGACAAGCCACTGCATCTCGTGTCGGTCGGCCATGCCGGCAGTGAACCGGTGTCGTTTCACCCACGACACTTGATTGTTGTGGGCGTTGGGAGTGTGGCAACGATTGTTGAGAGCCATGTTGGCGATGGGACCTATTTTACCAATAGTGTCAATGAAATATCGGTCGGCGATGGCGCTGTTCTGAACCATTATAAGCTGCAGAACGACGGATCGGAGGCGTATCATCTCGCTGCAAATCTGGTACACATTGGTGATCGGGCGGTCTACGATAGTTTCGTTCTGCAGGTTGGAGGCAAGCTCGCGCGCAACGAGGTTCGTACGGAACTCGGCGAGCGGGTAGAATGCCGACTGAACGGTGCCTATCTGGGGCGCGGTGAGCAGCATATCGACAACACGACTTTCGTTGATCACGCGGCGCCCAACAGCAGTTCGCGCGAGGTCTATAAGGGGGTACTCGATGAAAGCGCGCGAGGCGTGTTCCAGGGTAAGATTTTGGTGCGCCAGGATTCGCAGAAGACTGACGGGCATCAGCTAAACAAAACGCTTTTGCTGTCGCAAGGCACAGAGATCGATTCCAAACCGGAACTGGAAATCTACGCCGACGACGTAAAATGCAGTCACGGCGCGACGACCGGTGAGCTCGAGGAAGAGCAGCTGTTCTATTTGCGCGCGCGTGGCATCGATTTGGAAACGGCACGTGGCATGCTGGTTGCAGCTTTCGTTGGCGAAGCGTTGGCCGAAATGCAAGTAGATGCGCCACGCGCAGCCTTTCAAGCCGTGGTCGATGATTGGCTTGAAAGACGAAGTGAAGGGTAGGGATAAAACGTTATGAGTGATAGCGCACATGCCAAGCCGATGGCGAACAGCATGGTCTATGATGTCCTCCGCTACCGAAATGAATTTCCAATCCTAAGCGAACAGGTTCATGGCAAACCTCTGATTTTTCTCGACAACGCTGCTTCGGCGCAGAAACCGCAGCAAGTTATCGATGCGGTGCGGTACGTCTATGAGCACGAATACGCGAACGTGCATCGCGGCGTCCATTACATGTCAGAAAAGGCGACTGAAGCCTATGAAGGCGCACGGGGCAAAGTGCAGCGCTTCATCAATGCAGAGCATGAGCACGAAGTTATCTTCACCCGTAATGCGACAGAAGCGGTTAATATGGTCGCAGGTACCTTTGGTAGGAAGTTCTTAGAACCTGGCGACGAGATCGTCATCTCGATTATGGAGCATCACGCTAACATTGTGCCGTGGCAGATGCTGCGAGATGAGAAGGGATTAGTGCTGAAAGCCGCGCCTGTTTCCGATGATGGTGAGTTCCTGCTGGATGACTTTAAGAAGCTGTTAACCCAACGTACTAAGCTCGTTGCAATGACGCATACCTCGAATGTGCTCGGAACTGTAACGCCGGCGGGGGAAATTGCTCGTCTGGCACACAGTGTCGGAGCCAAGGTGCTGTTTGATGGAAGCCAGGCTGCCGTTCACAGCCCAGTCGACGTACAGGCAATTGATTGTGATTTTTATGTAATTACGGGACATAAGTTATACGGTCCGTCCGGCGTTGGCGTTTTGTACGGTAAGGAAGAGCTACTCAATGCCATGCCACCTTATCTGGGTGGTGGTGAGATGATCTCGAAGGTCACTCTGGCGGAGAGTACGTGGGCCGGATTGCCCAACAAGTTCGAGGCGGGTACGCCAATGATAGCGCAGGCGATCGGACTCGGTGCGGCTATTGATTATATCTTGGCGATTGGTATGGACCGTATCGCCGCGCACGAACAAGACCTTTTAGGCTACACGACGCAAAAGCTAACATCAATCCCAGGGCTTAAGATCTATGGCACAGCGCCGAACAAGGCAGCGGTGATCTCCTTCAGTATGGAGAATGCTCATCCGCACGATATCGCCACGATAATCGACCGTGGCGGTGTCGCCTGCCGCGCCGGCCACCATTGTGCACAACCCCTGATGGACCGTATGGGCGTGACGGCCATGACACGGGCGTCTTTCGGCCTGTATAACACGCGGGCGGATGCAGATGCACTGGTGGAAACGCTTGAATTTACGCAGGAGTTTTTGGGTTAATGTTGGATGATCTTCGCGAGCTTTACCAAGAGGTAATACTTGATCATGGCAAAAGCCCGCGCAATTTTCGTGATGTCGAAGACGCTACATCACATGCGCATGGCGCTAATCCGTTGTGCGGTGACCAACTCGTTGTCTATTTGAAAGTGGATACCGAAAAGCGGATAGAAGATGTTTCATTCGTTGGAAATGGCTGTGCCATCTCCGTCGCCTCAGCCTCGATGATGACCGAATTAGTAAAGGGCCGGACCGTCGATGAAGCAAAAGCGATGTTCACAAGGTTCCACGAGATGTGTACGGGTGATAATAGCAGCGATGATTCTACGCTGTTGGGAGACGATCTGGAGAAACTCAACGTTCTGTCGGGTGTACGCGCTTTTCCGGTTCGCGTGAAATGCGCAACCTTGCCGTGGCATACGCTGAGTGCAGCGATCGATGGCAAGGATGAAGCGACGACGGAAGCCTGAAGGGGAACAGCGAGATGTCTATGGAATACTCCTCTCTTGGCGGATTTATGCCAACCCCGGAGCCGGAAGACGGTATCGCCAAGGCCGGCAAACCGCGCGGTCTATCGGTCCCTGTCGCTGTCGTTGAGGCAGTCATCGAGGGCGTTAAAACAGTTTACGATCCAGAAATTCCCGTTAACATTTACGAATTAGGTCTCATATATAAGTGTGAGATCGACGAGAAAGGGGATGTCGAGATCGACATGACCTTGACAGCACCGGCCTGTCCGGTGGCAGGAATTTTGCCTGGACAAGTCGCTGAAGCTGCAGCTGCGGTAGAAGGTGTCGGCGAAGTGACTGTTGAGATTGTTTGGGACCCACCGTGGGATCCGTCTATGATGTCAGAAGCGGCGCGCGTCGAATTGGACATGTTTTAAAGGACTTTGTGAAGCGGAGTATGGTGATGGAAAGACCTCCAGCGATGACACTGACGGACGCTGCCGTGGCGCGGATCAAAGCTCTGTTGGATGCAGCCGACAAGCCGGTGATCGGTATCCGGGTCGGCGTCAAGGCGCAGGGCTGCTCTGGCATGAGCTATCACGTGGAATATGCCGAGAAGGAGCTTCCCTTCGAGGAGGTGGTTGAAGACCAGGGTGTGTGCGTGCTGATCGATCCAGCGGCAACTATGTTCTTGCTTGGATCGGAGATGGATTATAAAGAGGATAGGCTACAATCTGGCTTCGTCTTCAATAATCCGAATGCCAAGGGGCATTGTGGTTGCGGCGAATCCTTCCACGTGTGATTTTGGTCGGGCAACCGGCGAAATAAACAACCTAGTATGAATAGCCTTGACATCGATAAGCCCGTCGCCGAAACGCGAGTTGTAGTTGCGATGTCAGGTGGCGTCGATTCTTCAGTTACAGCCGCACTGATGACGGAAGCCGGCTATGAGGTCATCGGCGTGACTTTGCAGCTCTACGATCACGGTGCGGCAGTTAACCGGAAAGGTGCCTGCTGCGCTGGCCAGGATATTTATGATGCGCGGGCCGTTGCGGCGCGACTGGATATTCCTCACTATGTGCTCGACTACGAAAGCCGGTTTCGCGAGGCGGTGATTGATGAATTTGCCGATTCCTATCTGAGCGGCGAAACACCGATCCCCTGCATCCGCTGCAATCAGACCGTCAAGTTCCATGACTTGCTTGAGACGGCGAAAGATCTTGGCGCCGATGCGTTAGCTACTGGGCATTATGTGCGTCGCGAATTGATGATGGATGGCCCGAGCCTTATGCGAGCCGTTGATGCTCGGCGCGACCAGAGCTATTTCTTATTCGCGACGACGCGCGATCAACTCAGCTACTTGCGTTTCCCGCTAGGCAGTTTGGAGAAGGCAGAGACCCGGGCCCACGCCGCTCGGTTCGACCTGCCGGTTGCGGTGAAGCCAGATAGTCAGGACATTTGCTTTGTGCCGGAGGGCAATTACGCGCGGATCGTCGAAAAACTGCGCCCCGAAGCGCACGATCCCGGTTTTATCGTCGATCAAAGCGGTAACATATTGGGCCATCATGAGGGCATAATTAATTTCACAATTGGGCAAAGGCGCGGTCTCGGTCTTGGCGGCCGGTCGGAGGATGAAGAGGTACTTTATGTCGTGCGGCTCGACCCGGTGTCACGCCAGGTAGTTGTTGGGCCACGCAGTGCTTTGGGGATCGAGCGATTTCCGATTGGCTCGCTTAATTGGTTGGGTGCGGCCGAGATTCCCATGGAGGGTTTCAGCTGTGCCGTAAAGCTGCGCTCGACAATGGAACCGGTCGGCGCGCGCCTATTCGTCGATGACGGTGACAATGCGACCGTTATTCTGGACGAACGGCAGTTTGGAATTTCGCCTGGTCAGGCCTGTGTCGTGTATGACAAGGACCGAGTGTTGGGTGGCGGTTGGATTTTGCGACAATTAGATCGTGTGGCGGCCTGAATGGCCGCTTACGGATTTTTTGCAGCGCATCTTCGGTTCATCGTGACCAAGACTGATGCCGAAGAGCCGGGGATTGTTGCAATGCTCGATGAACTCGGCCGAATTGCCGATGCAGTTGAGGCTGGAAGGGAAATTGAGGTCTCCATAGACAAGCTTCGTATTGCCGCGCGAGGGTTGGCGGGGGTCGCCAGTTTCTTGCAGGAGAAAATTCTTCCCGAAGTGGTTGCTGCTGGCAATATCATCAGCGAACGCCAGGTGCGTTGGGTTATAGATACGTCGATGCGAATGATGACAAGGCTGATCACACGGGCAGAGTTGGGCGGTAGCGATAAGCTATTCATTCTCCCTCTCCCGGCCCCGCCATCCGGTGATTAATCTGCACAAAGACAAGACGTTACCTATAAATCTCTATGCGTTTCCACGGTTGACACCAGCCTGCCGAAATCGTATTCGAATCTCAAACGTGGCGGAGTAGCTCAGCAGGTTAGAGCAGCGGAATCATAATCCGCGTGTCGGGGGTTCGAGTCCCTCCTCCGCTACCATAAAAAAATCCCGGATCGGGTTGATTCGGGTATGCGATTTGTCAGGGAAGGCAGAACGTATTTAGTTCCAGTATGTTGGCGGGCAGAACTCTTTCCAATGAAGCGTGATTTCCCCTCCATAGATATTGGACTCCTAGGCCCCGGGCGGTTCCGGGTGCCGTTATCTTGCGATCCCGATGGAGGGAAAAATGAAAGGCACCGTCAAGTGGTTCAACCATCAAAAGGGTTATGGCTTCATCGAGCCGGAGGATGGTGGTAACGACGCTTTTGTTCACATCTCAGCCGTTGAGCGGGCTGGCCTGCCGGGCCTGGATGAAGGCGCTAAGGTCGAGTACGAGCTGACTGAGGGCCGAAATGGGAAGATGGCTGCAGACGATCTGAAGCTGCTCGACTAGGCAGATCTCTGTAATATTGAGTTGGAGCCTGGGCAGGCATAGTTCCGGGCTCCATCACCTATGGGAAATTCCAAATAACCTTCGCGAAATTTTTGGACCTGAATAGGATTGAGCTATCATCTTCGCTGCAGCGCTTTTGGTTGGCTTTGTTTGATGAGTTCCCCGTGTCGCGGGGCAAGGCGGGCCGGGGGACTACCTTGTAGAAACAGCGTTTGACCCCCAGACAGTTTCTCATTTCCTGGCCTCGTTCGATGTGCAATCGGCACTAAGGAATGATCGCCAAGTCGGTGGTCGTGTATTCGTCTGCGGCGACATAGTTGGGCACTTCAGCCCGTCGGTCCAGCATTTGGTATAGGCGCTTCGCCAGGTTGGAATATTGATCTTAGGCGTGTTGTATGCGTTTTAGCTCGTTGATATCAAAGCGATGCCGTTTAGCCGAGCATCGGACCGAAAGTACCTCTTTACCGGAATAGCTTTGCTTGCGTCTTAATCCATGCCAGCGGCGGGGTCGGCAGTAAGTGGCCGGTTAGTTCCGTAAGGTAAAGCAGGATACAGACTGACCCAAAAATTTGGGCAGTCTTCACGCGCGGCTGTTCTGATCGGCGATGGTAGGTGCCTTATTATTTGAGCGGATGGACAATGAGTCAGACG
>Ga0114933_10005853_pt1 | contig 11061 bp, 5 predicted proteins | sample 4SBtaG_FD_89691 | JGI IMG/M metagenome (GOLD analysis project Ga0114933, IMG submission 89691) | Deep subsurface microbial communities from Kolumbo volcano to uncover new lineages of life (NeLLi) - 4SBTROV12_W25 metaG | ecosystem: Environmental > Aquatic > Marine > Volcanic | place: Kolumbo... | reverse complement strand
GCCATCGATTGAAAACTTGAGGTCGGCGACTTGATGAAAGTTTGACTCTACAGGCTGCATATCAATGGATGCTAAGTCACCCTTGTAATTTGACATGTTCCAAAGGATTACCGGCGCACCGACGGTGCTTTTTGACATACCTGCAGAGGCCAAAAGGTTTTTGGTTGGATGCCAGGCAACACTCGTCACTTGCGATTGATGTGCTGGCAGCGCTATGTGAACGGGATTCCTTAAATCGGATATGTCCCAGAGCTCGATGGGTGTCGGTGAAGCAATATTGCCGAATCGCAAATAGCCACTGCTTGAGGTGATAAATGATTCATCATGCGACCACGCTAACTGTAGTATTACTTCATTCGATTCCTGAATCCGCAATTCGATTAATGGCACCGATGGCGCATCTGCAGTGGAAATAGCAATTACATATTTCGATGCCGAAGCAAGGTATTTACCTGAGGGACTCCAGGCATGTGCGGTAATACGAGAGTTAAATGGGGTTTGTACTTCCCCTTCTTCCATGTTTGTTATTGGATCCAGAATGCGCAGCTTCCCGTCCATGGCATGCGCCACGGTAAGATGTGCGTCGTCCGGCATCCATTGGGAAGTCGTGGTAAATTCGTTTGAGCGAGGTACTGGATCCGGTGCTGTTGATTCATAAGTGCGTTTGCGTTCATCGCCGATACGATATATCGCGACGCGTTCGTTTGCACGGACCGCCATTAGCGTGTCTTCATGTGGATGCCAAGAGAGTTCTAGGCCGATGCCGTCTAAGTCATCAAATCGATATAATTCACGCCGTGATTCTAGGTCCCATACGACGATGGTGCCATTCATCGAACTGAACGCGGCCCATGGTTTTCGCGGATGAATGGCAGTGCGGATAACTCGGCCGGTTTGCAGGTCGCCTGGGTTATGTTCGATGGTGTCAGTCTCAGGGTCCCAAGTTACAAACGACGTTTCTTCATAATTTGCTAATACCAGATTGCGATTGGGAAACCACTCGTATCGCCAACCTCGGCTCGATAAACTTCCTCGTACGAGAATTTGCTTAAGCGAAGGGTAGTGATGTATTCCAACACTCGACAATCCTGCCCAGAGCAGGTGACTGCCGTCGCTGTTCCAAGCTATTTCATTGACAGCAGATTCATTAGTACGAATCGCATCGAGTAGGTCTCCAGTAATGGTGTCAAATATCCCAACCTTATTATCATTCATCGCCAGAGCGAGACGGTTTAGTTGAGGGTGCCAAGCGGCAGGGGTTGAGCCCGGCGTCTTCAAGTGGATTTCAGCGGTACAATAACCCGTGTCGACGTCATAGATAGAGGTTTCAGCCCACCAGCCGAGCAATGCAATATGTTTGGAATCCGGACTCCAGGACATTCTTGGATTAAACACGGTCTGTCGACGTGGAATCAGTTGGATCAATTCATATGTGGTCCCGTCCAGAATTATCAGATTCTTATGAGTACCAGCGATGGCGATTTTCGTCCCGTCAGGAGACCATTTTATCGAGCTATTGATCGCGCTTCCAAATCGCAAATAATCAACAGGCACGGTTTCATGTTTTTGTTGGATCTGTGCATTTAGATAGAACCATTCCCAATCTCGCATCGGTGGTGCATCTTCACTCCCGGTTGTTGTACCTATATCTATCCATCGCTTGAGAAGGTTTTCGGCGCTCCTCTTCCCTTGGTCCGTCTGTAGATCCGTGTGCACTTGTCTAACGGATGTCGCATATAACGCCATATTCGCACGAACCGTTTCAGATTCTGCAACTGCTCGTTGTTTTGCCTCGGCTTCCTTGGCAATGGCTTCACTTTGAGCAAGTTCATTAGCGCGATCACGCTCTTCCTCTGCCACTCCTCGTGCGGTTACTGCCTGTTTACGCTGTTGAGTGGCATCATTCCAAAGGAAGCCCACGAACAGCGTTGCGACGACCGAAAGCACCGTGATTATCTGACTGCGTTGACGAGCCTTCTTTTGGGCCGCCGCAAGGTCCCTTGCTTGTTCTAGTTCGCGAACGCGTTGGGCCTCTCGTTCCCTTTCTTCAGCATGGGCAACTTCGGCACTTTCTTCCAGGAAGGCCAACGACTCTGGAAACCCGTCGTGGTAACGATGTCCCCATGCGATGGTCGGTTTGTCCTCTTCTTTCCAGCTTAACGCGATCTGTAGATCAGGATCTCGATAGTGCCCTGCCCTATTGTCGTTAAATAAGGCTGCAGTATCCGCTAATCTCCGATAGATCCTGGCCGATTGAGATTCTTCTTCAACCCAATTGGTTAAACGTTCCCAAACACGCATTAAGCTTTCATGGGAAATGTCGACAACCGTTCCAGGTTCAATCGGAACCTCATCTAATGGCATTACAAATGTTCTGCCGCGTTTTCGATATGCGTCAAGAACCTCTCGCACCTCATCAGGCGTGCCACCTACAATGTCGCACAGTAAATCCATGCGTGTAGGACGGCGAATGCCACGTTCATCCTCACCACGTTCCGTAAGGGCCTTAAATATTCGCTCGCATAACTCCTGTGAACGGACTGACTCGAGGTTGTCATATACTTCATCGGCGTGCTGCGAAAGTGCATGATTAAGACCGCCGACGCGTTCATAATGCGGTATATCTAAACTCTCATCATCCTGAGTGTCGGCCTCCCATGCATCCCAAACACGCATCAATGCGTGTTGCAAAACTGGCAATTGATCAACTTCATCACCGACTTCATTGAGTAAGCGGTTGACGAGTCGCGAACTTATTGTGCCACCACCGACGGCCACTGGTCGTTCGATTGCATCTCTACGTTGATCACGGGTAAGTCGGGGTATGAGATATTCACCGCTGTTAACGGCCTCGGCCAGTCCCGGTATTTGGGCACACTCTCCGAGATAGTCCGATCGCATGGTCATCGTGATATAGATCGGAATATCCGCGGCGTTCGCGGCGGTAAGTAATAAGTGAACAAACTCAGTGGCCTGATCCTGATGGTCGAGACTCGTTTGTCGAAAACGGAATAACTCTTCGAACTGGTCCACCACAATTAGCAAGTTATGCCCGTCACTAAGGTCCGACTGCCGGATGGCTTCAACTAAGCCCGAGCGGCTTCGTCGCAACGTCGCCATTACGCGTAGAACGGACTCTGGATCCTCGGGGTCGTATAAATCACAGCTCACTAATGACTCAGCGAGGTTGCGAATTGGATCACCGCCAGGCCGAAACACGGTTACATCCCAACGGGATCCGACCGTAACCATGGTGCCGCCGAATAAAGCGGGTAAAAGACCAGCACGAACTAATGATGACTTACCGCTACCGGAAGTTCCGACCACAGAAATAAACCGGTGCGCACGCAGTAATTCGAGCAATTCTGTCGTTTGTTCCTCTCGGCCAAAAAACAGATAGTCTTCTTCCTGCGTAAAGGGTCGAAGCCCGGGAAACGGATTGAAACGTGGTGCGGTGCTCATAGTGATAAGTTGTCAGTCTTCTTTGAATTTGCTCGCAAACGATAACAGAGCGTCGGTATTTAATTCGGGACCTTCCTGTCGGTAGACATCCCCGCTCAGTGTCTTAAACCGTTCTTTGCGACGATCGATTGGTGGCGCGATATATACGCAACGATGATCGATGCTACGACCGTTGCGGTAACCGGTGGCCTTGGTCAGTTCGCGCAGTTTAATATCTACCCACGACTTAACCGTGTCTCCGTAATAGATCAGTACGGAGTCGCAATCCTGTAGATTTTGTATATGTACGTTACTTACGTCTGTTTCGCTGCCTTGGAATTCAGGCAATATTACCTCAATTCCCTTCTCGTAAAAGAAATCCTCGAGTGCTTCGATAGCAGTCTCATCGGCAAGTTCATGAATGATATAGATACGGGTGACGTCATCCGATTTGGAGCCATCGTCAACTCGCTGGATCTTGGACGCCTCTTTTTCCCAGCGCTCGCTTAACAGTTGTTTTAGGTTCTCAAATGAATCTCGAATTACTTCAGCGCCTCGTTGGGAATCCGGATCATTATTTAGCGATTCAATGAAGTCATTCTGTCGATCATCTGAAGGTGCTAAGTCGCGTGGCATCCAGATCATGCGGTTTAGTGGGTGATCCACGCTAAAGCGTGAGGCTACTGAGTTTTGCAGGACGACGACGCTGTCACTCGTGTTTTCAGGCACCATACCAAAGCTATTGCCGACCATGTGAATCGAAAATGAACACTGTGATAGATATGCGGCCACAACAGATTCCAATTCCTCCTTGACCATCGGAAGACTTTGGTCTGGAAGTACGCGGTGGCCTTGTTCCAAAAGTTCACGACGGAGCCTATCGCGATGTTGGCGAAGCTCAGATGTGGTTTCAGCAAGATAAACCGTTTTAGAAATATGACTAGTCGAAGATTGCGAACCAATTACGTTTGAATCTCTGAGAACTTGTTGTTGCTGAAAACCCTGGCAGATTTCAAACGCAACGTCATAAATGCGTTCGTAGTATCGATGTGCCGCAATATCACCGTACGAATCGTCAAACTCCCTGATTCGACCAGTTGTGGAGTCGATATCAAAGAAATCAAAACCCAATAACTGTTGGAAAGTCTCCGCGACCTCGGGGTTAATATCTGACTCACCAACCGGTGTTTTAACGATTTTGAAGAGTTTTGATCGCAGTGCCGCGTTGCCCAGATCCGATGTGGAAACACTGTTTTTGTAATGCTGGATGCCGGCCTGACATCCTCCTGACTTTAGAAAAGGGGGTGACACCACTGTTAGCATCGTTCTAGCCCCAGCCATCCCATTCAATATAGTGTCGTCGAGTTCCGCTGAGCCTGGTGGCAGCGGGGCGCACTGTATGTTTATAGGCTCACCAGTGAGTTGTTCCACCTTTACCTTTAAGTTCCGTCGTAACTTGCTGACCCAACCCTCACCGCTAGGTGGTGAGGGCTGGTCGTCCAATTGGGCACAGCTAATCAGGATGTCACTGCTCTTTAACTGCTCCACCGTCGGTAAAGGGCTGGTCCCAGCGGGCGTGACAGCCATAATCGTTTGCGTCTGATCAGTCGACGTTTGGGATTGCCGTGTAACAGGCTCCTGATTGCTCATCTTCTCGTTAAGTGCTAATAGATCTAGCCGTAATTCCTCAGCCGACTGAAATCTAGCAGAAGGATCTTTTTGCAGGCACTTAACGGTAATTCTCTCGAGTTCTTCGGGCAAATCATAGTTATATCTGCTCATTGCGCGCGGGTTTTGGTGAATGATTTGATCAATGGTGTCACCAAGGGTTTCGCCGGTAAACGGACGTTGCGCTGTTGCCAATTCGTACAGAACAACACCTAAGCTGAATAGGTCACTTCGATGATCTACCTTGTGTCCGAGAGCCTGTTCAGGACTCATGTAATTTGGTGTGCCTACCAGATGACCTTCCCGGGTTTCTACCAGATCAGCACCAGGGTTGCTCAAGTCACTTTCAAACCGTTTCGCTAGACCAAAATCAAGTACTTTCGCCAAACGACGCTCGTTCAACATGATGTTTGAGGACTTTATATCTCGATGAACAATTCCGCGAGAATGGGCGGCCTCTAAGGCGTCGGCGACTTGAATTCCAATTCCAATCACTACATCGATTGGTAATGGGTCGTCTTTCACCAGTTGATCTAAACCCTGACCGTCGATGTATTCCATCGCAATGTAGGGCCGATTATCCTCGGTTTCACCAACTTCGTAGATGACGCATACATGCGGATGATTTAGAGCGGAGGCGTTTCGTGCCTCCTGGAGAAATCGGTTTCGCCGATCTTCGTCTGCAGCGTAGTCTGAGGGCAACAGTTTGATAGCAACTTGCCGCTGTAAATGCGTGTCCTCTGCCAGAAGAACTTCACCCATTCCACCCGCACCGATCGGCCGAAGTTGTTTGTATTTCTGAAAGTCTGCCATTGGTGACTGAGTCTAGGTGGTGAGTTTGACTACATCTTAGACAGACCGTTTCCGCACCACAAATAAAGGTTGGCTTATGTGTTCTTGTCGCTACTAACAAGTATTCAATCAATGTCCGTTGCAGACGGCGACCGTTTCGTTAGTAGCAATCCGTTCAAGGACTCTTGTTTGGGTGGCGGAGCGAATAGACAGAAGAGACAACCGAATACAACGCAAGGGATTGTCGTAAACATTCCGTCCCACCAGGTATTTTCTTTCAAGCCAGCGAATGGGCCAATTGCCGCCAACTGCTCATCAGAAAGCGTCGGAATCAACATGCGAATACAAACAAATACGAGAATTCCTACGATAAGTCCCCCGACCACACCTTCTGTATTCATTCGCGGGATTAACATACCCATCATTAATACCGCTAATAACAATCCCAAGGTAGCACCTGCGATTGACAAGAGAATGTCAAACACCGGTAAATCCACTACGGATAACAGGCAGCCAAAGCCTGTTACTGCTAGCCCCAATAGTCCCGTTAGAAATCTGTTATGAGCTATACCCCGTTCTTTTCCATGCATCCAGTCCGTAACGAGCGATGCCGTCATTGAATTAATACCACTATCCAAACTACTCATGGCTGCTGCAAACAAGCCCGCTAGCAGTAAACCAAGCATTCCAAAACCGCCCGCATGATGCACAACAAAGTGCGGCAGTAGTTTATCTTTCAGTTCGCCACTACTAAAAGAAGCGAACACATCTGGAAACGACTGTTGATAAAAAACGTACAACCCAGTTCCGACAAGAAAAAACAACGTGCAGACAATCGTGGTAAAAACCGCTTTGATTACCAACGCTCGTCGGGCGTCTGAAATCGTATCAACGGTGATATAGCGTTGATAGGCACCAAACGAAGCCAATTGGCCTCCCATATATACAAAGAAGCCATATGCGCAGGCTGAATAGATGTTCCGTTCGCCAAAACCGCCTCCGGTTCCAAACATCTCAAACTTATCTGCAGACTGTCCTTCAGCTACGAACGTACTCCAACCGCCATCAATTCGTGAAAGTAATAGCCAAAACAAAAAGATCATTCCACCGCCAAGCGCAAACGCCTGTACCGTATCAGTCCAGATTACAGCCTTAACTCCCCCCATCGCGGTATAAAGTGTTGCAAGACACCCAACGGCGCAGATGATGATGATCGTCTGTTGTGCAGATTCCGCGTCTAGCACGACGTTTAAGATTCTCGTTACCGCCAGCAGCATGGTAGCCATCCAACCCGCGGAATAGATCATGTAAATTATGCTTGCCGAAAGCCGAACTCGGCGATGAAAGCGGCGTTCCAGATATTCATAAAGGCTTACAAACCCGAATCGTTTGTAGAACGGAATAAACCAAATGCAGGTAATTGGGATCACTACCAGTGGGATAAATAGTATTGCCAGCAACTGATGGTAATTTCTAAATGCACCTTCTGCAGGCAAGCCGACGAAAGAATTCGAGCTGAATGTGGTCGCAAAGAGGGACAGTCCTACCGGTAGCCAATGCATATTGCGACCACCGAGAAAGAAGTCGTCGTTGGATTTCTGTTTGTTAGAAAAATACAGACCAAGCCCGACGACCAACCCTAAATAGCCGAGGCAAATCACCCAATCGATGCCGGCAATTTTATCTAAATTACAATAGAGTGGTTGCACTATGATCTGTCTTAACAATGGATGCGTGAATTTTTAGGAGTTTTCGAATTGTATCAAAAAGTGACAATAACTTTTGAGAATACGCGAAATGCTTACCTAACTAACACTTGAATCATCCTGTTGTACTTCATGTGATTTCATGGCTACCACGTTAACCGAATCTGTCACCAGCCAAATACCTGCTCTAAGAGCCGGTGACCAAAATGCTGAAACATGGATTTAGAATAGGTACTTCAATCGCCTGATATCCGTAGCCCGATCCAAAATGCTCGGAATCCGTTGTCGCGAGGCGGATGAAGAGGATATTGCAATCACTGCACTTTATGATTTTCTAAAAGGTGTAACGGACGGAAGCTTCCCACGGCTAGATGACCGTACCGACTTATGGCAGATCCTCGTGATGTTTACCGGGCGCAAAGCTGCCACATATCGCCAACGCCATAATCGTCAAAAACGTGGAAACGGTGTGATTCGCGGGGAATCAGTATTCGGTCTTCGCGCGGAAGGGGAAATGTGGTCATTAATAAGCGAATCTGTATCCACCGATGAAACCTCGGAAAGCGTTGTCGAATTAGCAGAACAACTACAAATTCGCATTGAATTATTGTCGGATGAAACTCCTAAACGCGTAGCTGAATGGAAGATGCAAGGATTCCTGAACCGGGAAATCGCTGAGAAGCTCGGATGTCAGGAACGGACGGTAGAACGCAAGTTGCATCTTATTAGAAGTATTTGGTTACGGGAGCAAGTGAGTTTAATTCAGACTCTGAAGAGTCTTCAAAAAAGAGTGCAACGGTTCGATGGCTAAAGAGACTCGACCGCGTATGACGGAAAGGTCAAAGTTTGAAATATTTCGACAGGACAGCACCTAAAAGAATATCAACTCGAAGGTCCGCTTTACTCGGTCGTCGCCACACCCGATGGAAGGAGTGTTTTTTTAGCAGCAGATAACGGGTTAATTCATAAGATCGATTTAGCCACCGGCGATATAACCAAACTGCAAGGTCACACCGGCAGAGTAAGACGATTATCAATTAGTCAGGATGGAAACTTACTTATTTCATGTGGCTCTCACAATCATGCCGTGGTATGGAATACGGAAACCGTTTTTCCTGAAATCATTCTGAAATGCCCAGCCGAATACAAAATGGAAGACTCGTTCACTAATCCAGTCTTCAGTCCGGATGCGAGCCTGGCGATGATCGGGACAAATAATGGTAAGTGCCTGGTCATGGATGTTCGAAGCGGTCAATTAGTTGACGTGCTAGCCGCAGGCGAAGGAAGATGTGCAGTGGGTATCGATAGATCCGGTAGACAGATCGTCACTGCGGCGGAACGTGACAAGGTGAAGATTTGGGCAGTAACGCCGGGTAGTCCTTGATTTCGGACTTGCAAGTTGAGTCGGATACAAGGCCATCTTGACAGCGCAAGGCGTTCCTTGGTACTCATTGGGGATGCAGCAACACTTCTTATTTTTGGTGGCCTTCGGCCTGCTCACCTGTAACGTAACGTTTGGACAAGAGCCAGACGCGTCGAGTGCTACTGCGCCTGTGCTGCGGATGTATAAAACCTATTGTGCGACTTGTCATGGTACCAATGGTGACGCCGCTGGCGTTGCATCGCGATTTGTATTCCCGAAACCACGGGATTTCCGCAACAGTGCGTTCCGTTGGGTGACAACGGACAACTTTGTCGCAAACAAAGATGATGTAGTCGCGTCAATTACACGCGGGATTCCCGGAAGCTCAATGCAAAGTTGGGAATCGCTTGGGTCCGATAAAATTTCGCAACTCGCAGATCTCGTGCTTCAAATGCGCGACTCAGGCATTAGAGATAAAGTGAAGGCACTGTTAATATTCGATGGATTTGAGGATGCAGACACAGGGAACCTAAATTCAGAAGGGACTACTCTGTTGAATGAAATCACCTCTGAGAAAACGGTGCCCGGTGCCGTGCGGACGATCGATCTACAACCATTGGGGATCGATGAGCGAAAGGAGTCTACATCAAAAGGTAAAGAGTTGTTCGTCAAAATGAGTTGCGTGAAATGCCATGGCGAACGAGGTGAAGGCAGTTTTAAGATGGATCTGTTCGATGATCGCGGATTCCCCACCTTTGCAACTGATTTTAAGAGGGATCCGATAAAGTCCTCTACCGATTCGGACATGGCGCGTGTAATTCTATACGGTCTTCCGGGTGCCTCAATGCCAAGTAGTAAAATGTCAAACGGAGACGTGCGAGACTTGATCTCTTACATTCGTAGTCTCGCTGCGTCAGAGCCGCAATACTTAACCAATATCCAGCGTTACTACCGCGCTATCGGTTTTCGTCGTCGATAAAAACACGCTTCTTGCTAAATATGGTCGTAAATCGGCGTAGATGTGAAGTTGTGATATGAGTACACTTTCCTGCGTCTCGTTGCGCGTGATGTGCGCAATGACCTGTTTATTTTGAATCACGACCGTGCATTATGGTTCTAGCTGTTACAAGGAGGTAACGGTGACCGGCGACGCGCTACGCTTTTTACATGCATCCGACTTTCGTTTAGGTGAACCTATGCGGGAGCTACGGTACATCCCGGAAATCTGGCGGAACCGTCTTAGGGATGCTCCTTATGCGGCAACCGCAAGTGTTTTTGACACAGCGCTTGATGAGGAAGTTGATTTCGTCGTGCTTACTGGAGATTTGATTGATCTAAGGGGATGCAGCCCCTATGCAATCAACTTCCTGCTGGAGCAATTTGAAAAACTTGACCAAGCCGGAACACCTATATATTGGATCTCCGGGGAGCTCGACCAGCACCGATATTGGTCAAAGGCAATTAAATTTCCCGAAAACGTACAGTTGTTTGGGTCGAACGGTGTGGAATCTTGCACTGGATCTTCTCCGGGAAATTTCCAATACTCAATTGTAGGGTCGAGTTTCGACGGAAAACGGACAACAAACACGTCGGCGCATGCTGGTTTCGGGGGACCATCCCAAACGACAATTGCTTTGTGCTACGGAGACGTGGAAATCTCTGACGAGCAATCGAACATTGCTTATTGGGCGTGCGGTGGGCTAGAAGACAAACTGCAGGTTGAATCGGGAACAGTCGAACTTAACTACCCTGGTTCACCACAACCACGCACATCGAATGTGAGCTCTGCCGGTTGCACACTGCTAAGTGTGTCGGATGAAAATGTGGTGGTCGCAAATGATGTTCCAGTAGCAGGAATCCGGTGGTCCACCGTGACCGTGCAAGTTGGAACGAAAGACTCTCTGGTCGACGTGCAGGATCGGTGCCTTAGTGCCATAAGCGACGATATCAGTAACTACCCCGCTCATCCTGTGTTGTTTACAGTGCTGTTGAAAGTGGATGTAGGCCACTGGCTCATAGGTCCGCGTCAATTTACGACGGCTGGACTAGCAAATCAATTGATTCAAATCGTTGGAGACGCGTTGTCTGACG
>Ga0114933_10005851_pt1 | contig 11061 bp, 7 predicted proteins | sample 4SBtaG_FD_89691 | JGI IMG/M metagenome (GOLD analysis project Ga0114933, IMG submission 89691) | Deep subsurface microbial communities from Kolumbo volcano to uncover new lineages of life (NeLLi) - 4SBTROV12_W25 metaG | ecosystem: Environmental > Aquatic > Marine > Volcanic | place: Kolumbo... | reverse complement strand
CTCGACCCGAGAAGTCATCGGTGAGCCGTGTGCGGGAAAACCGCACGCACGGTTCGAAAGGGGGCCTCCTGCTGACCATCGGTGCCTCGGCGCCGGGAAGTCGGTAGGAGGTCTACCAATGCGACTCCGTGTGCCCCTGGTCCTCTCCCTCGGTTTCCTCCTGGCCTGCATCGGGCCTCGTCCGCGCGAGGACGCGCCCATCGCCGAGCCGGACTTCCCGGCCTTCGACTCGGAGGAGGGAGGTGACTCGGCCACGCCCAACGACACGGACGACACGGAGGTCCCCGAGCTGAGCGTCGACGAAGCGCCGAGCGGTGACCTGAGCTGCTTCTCGGGCACCCTGGAGAGCCCCGCCTCGACGGCGGCTGGCGATGTGGTGCTCGACGTCCGCGTCAGGGACTGGGAGACGGGCGACACGGTGGGGAACCCCACCGTCGACTTCAGCGGCCTGGGCAGCGTCGAGGGCGACAGCGACGGCGAGCTCGGCAAGCTGGAGCTGCCGGCCTGTGTGGCGATCACCGCCACCCTGTCGACGGCCGCCGAGCTCGACGAGACGAAGCCCACCACCCACGCCCGCATGCTCACGCCGAGCGCATCCGACTGGACGCTGAGCTCCCTGTCGAAGATCACCTGGCAGATCATCCCGTCTCTGCTCGGGGTGCAGCAGGGGCCGGGCCGAGGCATGGTCCTGGGCCGCGTCGCGGACTGCTCGGGCGAGCCGCTGGATCATGTCCAGGTCGTCTGGGAGGGCGGCGGCGGCGGCTACTACTTCGTCGACGAGTTTCCGAACCGCGACCAGCTCTGGACGAGCGACGACGGGTTCTTCGCCGTCCTCAACGCCCCGGCCGGCAGCGGCCAGCTGAGCGCCTGGGCCTGGGACGGCTCCAGCCACGTCAAGGTCGCCGGCGCGACCCTCGAGGTCGCCGAGGACAGCGTCCGGATCGTCGAGCTCCGCGCCGCCGAGCGCGGTGATCACGAGGTGCCCGAGGACTGCCGTTAGCAGGGATCCTGGCCTATGCTGGGGCATGGGATGGCATCGAGTCGAGGACGTGTTGCGGGGTCGGAAGCGCGTTTCGATCGAAGACCTGTTCCGCCTCGTCCACCGGGTGAATCCCACCCCGCGCAAGCTCGATGCCACGGAGATCGAGCGACGCTATGGCCAGAAGGCCGCCCTGCAGAGCTTGCTGATCCGCGAGCACTCCGAAGCGCTCGAGGTCCGCCCTGCCGAGGATCCGGACATCGTCTCGATTGGACACCGCTTCGACGACCGGGACGCGTGTCACGCCCGGATCTCCGCTCTCGACGACGACGCCCGGTCGTGGGTTCGGATGCAGCTGGACGCTTGGGACGATGCCGCCCCTGCGCGCGCGGTCGTCGCCGGGGCGGCGCGAGAGGTCGACCTCGTCTCGCAGGGACGGCGGGCGCTCGATGCCTACGACTTCCCCGCCGCCGAGGCGTGCTTCCGGGAGGTGCTCAGCGACGCCCCGGGGCCAGAGGCGGCGCTGGCCCTCCTGGAGTTGCTCGTGGATCACCTCGCACGGGACGCGGACGCCCTGGAGCTGCGCCTGCACCCGACGCTCAAGAGCGACCTTCGGGTCCGGGCGTACCTGGCCAGGGCGGCGATTCGCACAGCGGACCCGGACCGGGCGCTGGCCTTCGCGCGGGGCGTGCCCGACGCGGACCTCCATTGTGAGCTGGGCCAGGCGCTGCTCGAGCTGGAGCGGCTCGAGGACGCCCGACGCTCCCTGCACACCGCCCGCGAACTGGAGCCGGCGAGCGGCCGCGTGGCGCGGCTCTTGGACGACCTCGCCGCACGCGTCGGGCAGCTCAAGGCCGAACGGCGCCGGCCCGAGGAAGAGGCGCTGGAGGAGCTCGCCCGGTCCCGCGACTGGCATGCGCTGGTCCGTCGCGCCGCCGAGGTCCTGGGTCGCTTCCCGCGGAGCCGACGGGCTCGAGAGCTCAAGGCCGAGGCCGAGCAGGCGCTCCAGGACGAGGCCGCTGCGGACCGCGCGAGGAGGGCCGAGGCGCTCCGCGTATCGAGGGCGCGTGCTCGCCTGGAGCGGGAGTCCGCAGAGGACGCCCGCCTGGAGGGGGCCTTACAGCGGGGTGTGGACGCCGCGCTCGTGGAGTGGCTGCAGCTCGAGGACCTCGACCGTCATCGCGAGCTGCTGGCCGGGGAGCCGCTCTCGGAGCTCGAGAGCTTGCGAGGGAGAGCTCCGGCCGCTCGCGTCGTTGCGGCAGTGCGCGCGCTCGAGCGCGCGGAGAGCGGGGGGCCGGAGTCGCTCGCGCATCTGCGGCCCCACCTGCCGCTGCTTCGCAGTCTGGAGCGTGCGCGGAGTGTCGAAGCGCGGCTCAAGGCAGAGGCCCAGGCGCGCAAGGACGAGGCCGATCGGCGAAGGGCCGAGGAGGCGCGCGAGGCCCGGCGCAGACGTCGCGAGCGGCAGTTCGAGGCGGCTTGGACCGAGGCCGCCCTCGCCGAGGACTGGCTGGTGGCGCGTCGTATCGCCCGAGGCGCAGGTCGCAACGATCGCGCGGAGGAGGCGGAGCGCCGGCTCAGGGCGAGCTGGGGTTGGTCGGAGATCGAGGGTGGCCCCTACCCCGATCGCCGCATCGTGGGGTTCAGCTTCCTGTCCGGCGGCGTCATCCCCTGGCTGCTGGGAGACGACGAGTTCGTCTGGATCAGCGGCCTGCCCGGTCGCTGGCTGCACTTGAGCCGCGACGGCGTGGACGGCGCGGTCCGCTCGAGCCTTCAGCTCCGTCTCCCGGTCGCCATCGACGAACACTTCGCCCACCAGGTCTGCGGTCGGCGTGTCTTCGTGGGCGCCGGCGAGTGGGTGCTGGTCCTGGGTGTCGACCCCTGGGCCCTCCTGGACCTGCTCAACCTGCGTGAACTGGTGGGCGATGTCGGCTCCATCCATAGCGCCGTGGCAGCGGACGAGGGGCGGGTCCTGTGGGTCCGAACCGAGGACGGCGGCGACGCCCAGAGCTGGGTCGTCGACGTCGATCGCCGCGCGGTGGTGGCTCGAGCCCGAGGGGGGCTGCGTGACCTGCCCCTGCACGGCGGGCGCGTCGCGCGGCTGTTCCAGGACGCCTTCGAGGTCGTGCACGCTCGCAATGCCACCGGAGGGCGGAGGGTCAAGGCGACGAATCCGCGCTGCGTGAGCCGGTGCGGTCGAGAGCTCGTTGCCTTCGTGGACGAGGTGGACGCCTACGGCGTGGTGGAGCAGACGCTGGCCTTCCTCCAGAAGGACCGCCGCCTGCTGCTCACGCTCAAGGGCAGTTGCCCCAGCGACCGGGCCCAGCTCGCGGTCTCGGACGATGGCCTGGTCTGGGCGATCTCCGAGCGCCGCGGTGGAGGGAGCGGCTTCTTCTGTGCTCGGCGCCAGGGGTCCACTGCGGAGCCGAAGTACGAAGCGGTGCTCCCCTCGGACCGCTGCATCCTGGTCCGCGACAGCGGGGGGCGTCGTGGAGCCCTGGCGCTGTTTCACCTCGGTGGGCTGGAGCTCGTGGAGCTCGGCCCCGATCCGCCGGACATCCCCGAGGTGTCCATCCACACCGGCATGGTCGCCATCGACGCGCCGTACTCGGGCTTCCTGGGCCAACACTACTTCGCCGAGCTCCGAAAGGGCGAGCCGGAGCCGGGCTCCCTGGGGGAGCTGGCCTCGCGCCTTGGCGCGCTGGAAGCAGGCGAGCTGCTCGGGCCCATCGACGCCGCTCTGGCCGAGGATCCGGGCAACGGCGTCCTGCTCGCGATGCGGCTGTGGGCCCTGGGCGAGAATCGGCGGTGGGCGGAGTGCCTCGACGTGCCGGTCGTCCGAGACCTGCTACCCCGGGCCCTCCGCATGCACGTGGACTTCATCCAAGGCTGCGCCCGCGCGAGGCTCGGCGACCTCGAGGCCGCGGCGTCGCTGATCTCGGAAGAGCTGGCCTTCGAGTACCGCAACCAGGCCATCTTCGAGGCCGCCCGACTCCTCCAGCATGTGCTTGGCCGACCTGGCGCCGAGGACCGCCTCCTGCAAGACCCCTGCGCCTACGGCAACGTCGACCGGATTCGTCAGGCGGATCAATGCCTTGGTGAGGGGGACCACGCGAAGGCGGTCCAGGCGCTGGATGTTCCTATGACCTGGCGCCTGCTCGAGGCTCAGTCGCTTGCCCGTCTTGCGCGGTCGCTCGAAGCCATCGGGGACGATGTTGCGGGCAAGATGCGGGCCCGAGCCTGCGGATCCTTCCTCGCCCTGGCCCTGGAGTCCCACGGCGTGGGTGTGCCGCTCGGTGACGAGGAGCTGTCTCTCGAGGAGATGACGAGGATTCGCGACCGCGTGCTGGCCTAGCGCCGCTCCCAGCCCGTCTCGGCCCGCTGGAAGTGCATCGCCGGCCAGTAGACCTCGTCCAGGACGATGGTGACGACGCGCTCGCGCTGGTCGAGGTCGACGACCGTCAAGCGGACGGAGTCGCCGTCGGACTTGCCCTCGATCGCTTCGATGAGCGCTGGCAGATCGGGGGTGTCGACGTCATCGACGCGCACGATGCGCCAGGTGGCGCGCATGCCGTAGCGCTGAGCCGGTGTGCCGTACCAGAAGAAGGCGACGTACACCCCTCTCCGAGGGATGCCGCGCTGGGCGCCGACCTCGTGGTGGGGCTCGTGCAGGAGCATGCCGCCCCAGATGAGCAGCTCGTTCAGTCCGAGCAGGTCCGGCTCGACCGGCTCGACCGTGACGGTGACCTCGGCGCCATCACGCAGCACCACCAGCTCGGTGGACTCGAAGCGCTCGACCTCTCGGAAGCGCGTGGCGACCTCGCCGTCGACCTCGAGGAGCAGGTCCCCACCCTGCAGCACCTCGGCGGCCGGGGCGCCTGCCCAGATCCGGCGGACCTCGAGGGCCTGGCGCCGCTCGGGGTCGTGGGCGTGCAGCGCTGCGGCACGCTCCTCGGAGAGTCCACGGTCCCGGGCGTCGGAGAGCGCCATCGGGCGCCACTCGATGCCGAGGGAGCGCACCACGCCCTCGTCATAGGCCCGCAGCGTGTCTTCGACGTAGGACGCCGGCAGGCCGCGGAAGTAGCTCTGGCGTCCCTCGTTGTTCTGCCAGGCGATGGACTCCCAGGTGGCGACGACGCGCCCCTTCTTGTCGGCGAGCACGCCGCCGATGGTCGGGAGCCCGTCCGCGATGTCGATGGCGTCGACGTTGGTCTCCCGGAACTGTGGCGGGCTCGGAAGGGGCAGCAGCACGGCGTCGATCGAGCTGACCGAGGTCTTCTTCGACTTGACACGACCGTCGCGGGTCATGCCCACCAGCCAGACGGCGTCGTCGAGCTCGACCGGCTCGCTGCGCAGCTCGGCCGAGGCCACCTCGGTGTCTCCGAGCAGGGCCGGGTCGTAGGACAAGAGCGTCAGCCCGTGCGCCGGGTGGACGAGGACGACCTCGGCCGGGACGCGGAGGCTTCCGCCGAAGACCAGGGTGATCTCTCCGAGCGGGACCGGCACGGTGTCGCGGTCCGTGAGCACCAGCCCGCGCTCGGCGTCGACGATCAAGCCCCCTCCGGCGAAGTGGTTTCCGGTGACGCCCTCGGTTCGGTACGGAAGGTCGCACTCGACGACCATCAGGCTGCGCGCCAGCACCTTGGCGGCTTTGGAGCCCTCGCCCTCGAGCTCGACGGTGCCGGGCTCGGTGGGCGGCGCCTCCGGACCCTCCTCGGAGTCCGTGCAGGGCCACAAGCCCGAGTCGTCATCGCGAACGCAGCGGCGCATCGCGAACCACAGGCGGTCCACCTTCAGGACCGCGACCCGCTCCTGGCGGGGGTTGTCGATGCCGATGAAGCGGATGGGGACACGGGCGCCGTGGGCTTCGGAGGACAGGAGCTCCTCGAGGTGCTCCAGGCCCTCGACGGGGGTGCCCCGCACCGCGGTGATCAAGGCGCCGTCGGGCACGCCGGCCTCGCGCAGGGTGTAGCCGGGCGTCGCGACGTAGACGCCGGTCCCCAGCGGAACCACGTGGTTTCGGGCCTGTTGGTAGCTGAGCTCGTGGAGCACGGCGCCGCCGAACTCCAGGTAGGCGCTCGGCGAGATGGCGTGCAGGTCGCCGACGGGAACGGGGACCTCGACCTGCCGACCCGCGCGGATGACCGAGAAGGTGACCTCGCCCCCGACCCGGTCGTCGAGGCGTGCCTCCAGGGGCACGAAGCCGTCCAGGGGCTCTCCATCGACGGCGACCAGGATGTCGCCGATCTCCAGGCCCCCGTCGGCCGGACCGCCCGGGACGATCCCGCGCACGACCAGCAGCCCGTGGCCCTCGGCGAAGCGGGCACGCGTCGCGGCCTCGACGACCTCGGGCAGTCCGAGCCGTCGCAGCTCGTCGAAGCTGGCGTGCTTGAAGGTGGCCTGGACCGTGCCGCGGGTCACCGGCTCGCCGGCCTGGATCTTCTCCAAGGCCCGGACGACCCGGTCCAGCGGCAGGTAGTAGCTGGACGCGGCCTGGCGATGACCGCCTGCGTTCAGGGCGACGACGTGCCCGTCGACATCGACCACCGGGGAGCCCGAGGAGCCGCCCGAGGTCCCCGACGCCGCCTGCAGGTAGAAGGTGTTGAAGTCGTTGTAGGTGTTGCCGCCGTAGCTCGGCGCGTGGCGGTCGGTGCGCGCGATGGTGCCGTCCAGGATGACGATCTTCTCGCCGGCGTCGTTGCCGATGACCCGGATCTCCATGCCGACCTCGGCCCGCTCGGGGGACAACTCCAGCTCGGTGAGCTCCATGAAGCGCACGTCGTCGGGGTCGAAGCGGTAGAAGCCGAAGTCGTGCACCGGGTCCCGGTAGATCGCCTGGAGGTCGATCTCCTCGTGGTCGATGAAGACCGCCTGCGTTCGCACCGGGCCGGCGTGCACCATGTGGCGGTTGGTCAGGAGCAGCCCCTGCTCCGCGTCGACGACGAAGCCGGTGCCGACCGACGAGGAGTTGTTCTCCGTGTCGAAGCTGCGCGTCCCGGAGACCTTGAGGGCGACGACGCCGGGGACCACCGCGTCGAGGGTGGCGCGCCAGTCGGCGTCGGTGTCCTGGGCCAGTGCGGCCCCGATGAGCCAGAGCATGGGGGACGATATCTCGGCGAGGGTGACGGCCCCGGGGGCGGCATGCCAGCATGCGCCCATGCTGCTCGTCCTGCTGTCTTGCTCCGGTCCCGTGACCTCTGGCGACTACCTCTCCGTCGTGGCCACCAGCCCGCCCCACGGAGCGGTCAACGTGCCCCGCGACACCGAGGTGCGGGCGGTCTTCTCCGAGCGCGTCGACGAGGCCGCACTCGGCGTCGATGACCTGGGCTTGCTCGATCCGGACGGCGCAGAGGTGACCGCCGGACTCTTCGTCGACGAGGACACGAACACCATCCGGCTGGTCCCCGCCGATCCGCTCGACGCCGGCCTCGACTACACGCTCGAGCTCGGGGCGACCATCCGCGCCACCTCGGGCAACACGCTCGGCGCGCCGGTCGTGGCCACCTTCCGCACCGGTGGTGGCCTGTCCGGCGCCGGAGACACCGGAGACACGGGGATCGATTAGGCTCCGGTCGCGGAGGAGCTGATGGCTGACGGACCGTTCATCGAAGGCAACGCACCCAAGCCAGGGGGCAAGGGCTCCGAGAAGCCGGCCGAGGAGTGGAAGTCCACCGAAAAGCCCAAGAAGACCGTGGGCTTCATCGCCTTCATAGGGGTCGTGCTGCTCGCCGGAGTCGGCATGGTCTTCGTGCTCGGCTCCTCGGACGAGGAAGCCCAGACGGTCGAGGAGCGCGACAAGACCAACGACATCCGCATCGTCAACGGCGCCGAGGAGAAGAGCTGGGTCACCTGCACCATCGGCGACGTCGAGGCCGACGGTCAGAAGTGGGGGCCGAAGCCGATCTCCCCCAAGTCGAACGCCCTGGTCCAGGCCACCGCCTACCCGGTGGTCTGCACCGGCACGGCCGGCGACGCCAAGACCGAGATCTGGAAGGGCCAGGTCACCAAGCCCGGGGGCCCCGAGGGCACCGAGTTGACCGTCACCGACACCCGTCCGAAGAGCGAGGAAGCCCCGGCCGAGGGCGCCGAAGAAGCGGGCTGAGCAGGAGCAGCGGGAGGAGCGCCGCGGCGCCACCCCTGCACCCCGAGCAGCCTCCGCCGAGCCAGTCGACACGAACCGGCCCCTCTGGCGTGCCGCTGTCGGGCATGTCGGTCTCGCCGGTGTCGGAGTCGCCGGTCTCGCCGGTCTCGCCGGTCTCGGTCACGGCGGAGTCTCCGGAATCGCCCGTGTCGACGGGCTCGATGAACGGCATGGCGCCGATGTCCGCGGGGCCGCCCGCCGGGTCGGTCGAGGCCGGGTCACCGGCGTCGATGAGCACCGAGTCTTCAGCCAGGGACGGCCACCACTCGCAGTTCTCGGCTGGATCGCTCTCGAAGCCCGGGTCGGTCCAGTCCAGGTAGTCGTTGCCTGCCGCGAAGAGCGCGTCGAGGCCGTTGCCGTTGGCGTCGTTGGCGATCCATGCGTTCCAGCCGCTGCCCTCGGACGCGGCGCCGATGTCTGCGGCCTGGGTGTTCTCGAAGAAGAGGTTGTTCGTCAGCGTGATCGTGCCGCCGCTGGCCTCGAGCATGGCGCCCTCGTTGTGGGCGACGAAGCTGTTGTTCACCCAGCTCTGGCCGTCGCCGACGCTGCGGATGCCGGTCAACCCCAGGCCGAACTGGAAGACCGTGTACTTCACGCTCAGGGTGTCGTTGACGAGGAAGAGATGGGCCGCCTGGCCAAGGGCCGTGTTGGCGCAGAAGCGGCTGTCCGAGATGCTCGCCGGGCCCAGGGCGTAGATCGCGCCGCCGGCGGTCGCGGTGTTGCCCACGAAGGTCGAGCTGATGACGCTCAGGTCGGTGTACTGGTCCGCCTCGATCGCGCCGCCCGTCTCGGAGGCGTTGTCCTCGAAGCGGGTCCCCACGATCTCGGCGGTGATCGACTCGCCGTCCGTCCCGGCGCCCAGCTTCAGCGCACCGGTGTCGAGGTTCTCGAAGGTGCCGCCCTGAATCTCGAAGCGCTGCTCGCCGAGGTAGGCGTTCACGACCATGCCGCTCTCGCCGCCGGCCGCCTGGCTCACGTCGGAGACGTCGACGTCGCTCAGGCGGGTCACGATCGAGAGCTCGTCCGTGGAGAAGTTCGCGGCCTTCACGACCCCGGCCACGGCGTTCGTCACGGTGCCGTTCTGGAGCGTGATGTCGATGTTCGCGCTGTTCGGTTCGGCGTAGATCAGGGGATCGTGGAGGCCCGAGGCGGTGAAGCCGTCGATGGACAGCGTGCCTCCGTCCATCCAGACGAGGTTCGCCTCGCCGTCCCCTTCGAAGACCAGGTCGGTGGCCTCGACGGCGCCGCCCTCGACCGTGATCTGCGAGTCCGGCCAGCGGCCGATGACGACCTGGGTCAGGGTGCTGCCCTCGGAGCCGGTCATGTAGAAGATGCGATCGACGGCATAGGTGCCGCCGTCGGTCGTGATGTGGACGCGGGTCGTGAGCGTGCACTCGTCGTTGTCGGTCAGGTCCGCCGTGATGCGGATGGTGTCCCCGTCTTGAGCGGCGTCGCAGGCGACCCGCAGGCTGCTGGTGTCGGGCACGTCGATGGCCCAGGCGGCGGCGATCAGGAGCACCGACGCCTCGCGAGCAGCAGCCCGAGGAGCCACGCGCCTCCGAGCGGAGACGCTGAGCAGCCCCCTCCGAGCCAGGACCGAGCCGCCTCGTCGTCGTCTTCGAACTGCGCGCCGGCCGTGAAGGCCCCGATGTCTGAGCGCGAGCCGTCCGCGTCGGTGCGGCTCGGATCGCCCGCGTCGACCAGCGGGGAGTCGTCCGTGATGAAGGGCTGCCAGTCGCAGTCCTCGGCCCGCTCTGTCAGGAAGCCCGGGCCGTCGAGCAGGGTCAGCTCGGTCTCGCTGAGCGCGATGCCCGGGACCGCATCGGACCAGGCGTTGTAGCCCTGGTCCTCGATCGCGAGATCGCCCGTCGCACGCACGGTCTCGTCGATGTCGACGAAGAGGTTGTTGACCAGCGACGCCCGCGCTCCGGAGAGCGCCAGCGCAAAGTCGTGCTCGATGAAGGTGTTGTTCTCGATCACGCTGTCATCGGCCTGGATCAACACCGCGGACAGGCCCTCGCTGCCGCGGACGGTGTTGTACCGAAAGCTCGTTGGCGTGCCGTCGGCGTGCACGCTCTGGCCACCCTTGTTGCCCGCGTTGCCGCAGAAGTGGCTGTTCTCGACGACCAGGGAGTCCGCGCCAGGCGCGTAGATCACGGGGTGGTCCTGGCCCGTGTTCTCCTGGAAGGTGACGCCGTCAAAGGTCGCGGAGACGCCGCTGCCGTCGCCGCTCGAGGAGCCCAGGAAGAAGACGGTGCCGTCGTTGGCGAAGTAGCGGCCGCCGTTCACGTCGAGCGTCGCCGTTCCAAAGGCCCAGACGGCGTAGCTCAGGTTGTCCTCGCGGTTGGCCCCCGAGACCTCGCAGTCGTTCAGGGTGATATGGGCGGGCCAGGTCACGCTGCCCGTGAACTGGACGAAGCCCCCGCCGGAGCCCTCGACGCTGCAAGTGTTCACCTCGAGGTAGGACGAGTCGGCGTCCCCGACGACGTAGATGGCCGGGTAGAGGCGATCGAAACCGTCGGCGACCAGGTCTTCGACGATCAGCGTCGCCCCCGTCATCCGAAGGGCGTAGAGGCCGCTGGCTCCGGTGAGCGTGAGCCGCTCCGCGCGCATGGAGGACGCCTCCACCTCCAGGTGGCTCGTCGCGTCCCCGTCCAGCTCCATGTCCGTGCCGAAGACGAGGTCCTGGACCAGGCTCCCGTCCGTGCCCGGCCCGAAGTACAGGGAAGGGACGCCCACGTCGTCACCCTCGCCGCGCACCGTGACCGGGCGGTCGAAGTCGACCTGGACGCCCTGGATCGACGCGGTCACCACGATCTCCTCGATGGCCGGGTTCGTCGCCGCGGCCAGCAGCTGCTCGTAGGTGTCGACGGTCGCGGTCGCTGCGATGGCGAGGCCGATGCCCAGGTGCATGAGACCCAGGATACCGCCGACTCAGTCGTCG
>Ga0114933_10005848_pt1 | contig 11064 bp, 8 predicted proteins | sample 4SBtaG_FD_89691 | JGI IMG/M metagenome (GOLD analysis project Ga0114933, IMG submission 89691) | Deep subsurface microbial communities from Kolumbo volcano to uncover new lineages of life (NeLLi) - 4SBTROV12_W25 metaG | ecosystem: Environmental > Aquatic > Marine > Volcanic | place: Kolumbo... | reverse complement strand
GCACCCCATTCATTAAATCCAGACTGAATGCCATTGGTAAATCTGGAAATCGCTGTTTGATCAATGATAGATATTCTGGTTTCGGCACCGACTCCAGGCCGATGATGACCCCAGCCAAGTCATTTAGCTTTACTGACTCTGATAGCCCGTCAACCTGATCAGCCTCACCAGTTCCCGCATCAAGCAATACGTGGAACCCGTCTTTGATCAGCGAGCTAATCACATCGGAATGAACCGGACCGCTTAAAATTGCATCTAAGTCCGCGACATAAAAAGTCGAATAACCAAATGCCGAACGAATAGCTTTTGCTACCTGCAGTGGATCCGATGAGTCGGTTAACTGGCTCTCGATAGGTTTATAAGAGTCACGGTTGCCAGCGATACCGCGCACGACAACACCACTGAGTAAATCGAGTACGGGAATTACCAGCATGGATAAATGTCTAACGACTAGAGTGGGAAGTCGTCTTCTGCGGCTTGCGTTTTATAGATAGGCATATGGCGGTAATATACTTCCAGGATCATTGTTGCCATGGAGGTTGTATACAGACGACCACCAGCACCTGCACCATGGCCATTACCGACCATCCAGCTACCTTTCATGTGGTTATCCGCCATCGACTGTTCTTTAACCAACCAGTCACGCATTTCCGTGTTCCACTTTGTCCATTTTTCAGCACCATAATGACGTAAAACCTGAGTCGCATAGTAATTGAAATACATGTCCGTCTTGGATGGACCGTGATTACTTAGGTATTCAACACCTTTTTCTAGTCCCGGCTCGTTCTTCTTCCAACCCAGATACATGCGGCAAAGCAATCCTACTGCGGTGGTTGCTGGTCGTTTACCCGGCGTGGTGTAACCGTAATACGCGCCTTCTTCCAACGAGACACTATCAAGGAATAAGCTAGCCTTGGCTACGGTCAGTTTTGGCACTTGCAGGTAAGCCATGTGGCCACTCTTAAGAGCCATCAATTGCCAACCGACAACCGATGTATCACCAGCCTGTCGCGGTTGATATCGCCAACCGCCACCGACAGGGTCTTGTGCATAGACGATGTGATTGATCGCCATTTGAGCAGCATTGAGAAGTCGCTTGTCATTGGTCATCGCATATGCTTCGCATAATACAATTCCGCACAATCCATGTGTGTATAGGCGACCACCCGGATCAGCCCAGTTTCCACGGATTCCCTCAGCCTTGTAGCTATTGGTGAGGAAGTACAACCCATGCTCAACGATCTCCTTGTAGTTGCCTTCTGTGTGCGTTTGACCAGCACCAAGGTATGGGAGAATCGCCAACGCGGTTGCACCGTTAAAGGAGGTTCCCAAACGACCGGGATTACCACAGCGTCCCTGGCATTGACCTTTCTGGTGGTCGAAGCTCCATGCACCATTTGGTAACTGGTGTCGTGCAAACCACTTGAGTGCCTCAGCAACTGCCGCTTCGCTTTCTTTTGTTCCACCGTACTGCTGTACCATCTGAGAACGGCTTTGGGATCCACGACCAGCAAGCCCGGTTCCCGTCACCGTTGAAACAGAGTCTGTTAGGTTTACATCCGGAATCGACTTATCACCAAATTCAACAAGTTCTACATCTGCAATTGCTGCTTCAACATCGTCAGCAACTTCTACCGGCTCGGAATCTGTCACCTCTTCCACTGGATCGAGAGACATCTGCAGATCGGGGGTAACTTCCTGTGCAACTTCCACCGGAGTATCGATGGGTTCCAGAATCTCTTCTTCAAAAATCTCATCGATCAAGTCATCTGTGGACAAGGATGACACCATGGATGGTTGTGAATTCGCTTGTTGGTGAAGAATCACCAGTCCAAGGATTACCAGGATTGCAGTGTGTAAAACGAGACTAACGCCCCAACTTGGGATGGCTCTAAAAAGCAGAAAACTAGAATTTGATGATGATTCAGGAGGCAGTTCTTCTTCGTGTGCCTGTTCCTGAGCAACTTGCTGCTGCGCATATTGATCCTGATACTCAGCCTGCTGATGGGCCTGTTGATCATATTGCGGTTGGTTTGGATCTTGCGGTTGTGACATCTACCGGTTCACCTTCTTATATTTCATGACTTCCAACAGCTGCTGTACATTTAATAAGAGTCGTGCACAGGCAGCGGTCCACGCTCGATTACCGAGCATGCTTTCATTATTACAGATGATTTAGAGCCTAGACAGTGGATTAGTCTCAATCTGCCTGTCTATAGGACTATACATTGACGCTATAAAGGTGGACATTTTTGGTGAAAATGACAGCACCCTTATCATTATCGTCGTAAGGTAAATATGGACTTCAGCCTTAAGCAAATTGCTCAGGAAGCTTTACGCCAGTCTTCCAGGTGAACTTCGACGTTTCGACGGCCGCGAAATTCGTTTATTACCGGTTTAAATGCGATATCAACCGGACCATCGATCTGATCAAGGGGCTCAACCCAATCACCATGCCCGAAACCAACGGCACGGATCGTCACACCGTGCTGTTTAAATTTCACCGTCATGTGACGGTCACCACCCCCCATTCGCTTCGGTCCATCGGCAATCTCCACGCCGGACGCACAGAGTACGGGTCGTGGGTTCTTGCTACCAAACGGAGCTAACTGCTCAACCTGCTGGACAGTTTGTAACGTTAGTTGGCTAAGGGGTACTTCGGCGTCAATAATCACTTCCGCCTGTCGATCCTGCTCATCCATCATCTGTTGAGCAACATCACAGAACGCACTTCTAAATGCATCGACCTGATTTTCTTCGATGGTCAATCCTGCGGCTGCGGCATGACCGCCATGTTTGAGTAAGTATTCTGTACATTCGCCAAACGCTTTATGCAAATCAATCATGCCGGCACTTCGCCCGGAGCCGGAACCGGGTTTCACACCAACCTGATCAAGCGCGATGATCACGGTTGGTCGGTGATATTTCTCAGCGATCCGTCCAGCGACAACACCAATTACCCCCGGATGCCACCCCTGTCCTGCAAGCACAAGAGCCGGGTCGTTTTCAGCATCATAGTTTTCCTTGATCTGCTTCGTCGCGGCTAGGTATACGCTGCGTTCCAGGCTCGATCTGTTTTTATTTAGCTGATCTAAATACTCAGCCAAGCTTACAGCACGATCGGGATCATCAGTCGTCAACAGTTCAACCCCCAGTTGTGCCTGGCCAAGACGGCCTGCCGCATTTAGACGCGGACCGATGGCAAAACCGATGTCTTCGCTGCCGAGAGTCTGTTTTTTGTCAGATCCTGCCACACGCATCAGTGCTTTAAGCCCTTCCGGCGGACGTTGCTTGAGACTGATTAATCCGTGTGTAACAATCACCCGGTTTTCATCCAGTAAGGGCACGACGTCTGCCACGGTACCAATGGCTGCAATTCCGACGGCGGTCAGTAAGAACTCACGTAACCGAGGGCTGACTTTATCTGAGTCGCTGGCAATCTTGCAAATCGACCATGCGACTTTAAAAGCCACCGCTGAACCACACAGTCCGGCAAACGGGTAATCGCTATCGGGTAACGATGGGTGTACAAGCACATCTGCGTCCGGAAGCGTTTCACCATATTGGTGATGATCGGTAACAACCAATTGCAAGCCAAGCTGTTTGACATGTGCAGCTTCTTCCACACTAGCGATGCCACAATCCACCGTGATTAATAATTCAGCACCCTGCGATGCCAGTCGATCAATAGCCTCAATATTGAGTCCGTATCCCTCTTCCATACGATTGGGCACGTAGTAGCCTACATCAGCACCGATGAGCTTTAGGCATCGATAGAAGATACTTGTACCGGTCATTCCATCGGCATCGTAATCACCGTATATGATAATTCGCTTTTCATCTTTCGCGGCTGCGTAAATCAACCGGGCAGCTTCCAGCGCGCCGGGTAGTTCTTCTGGATCACGTAAGCCCGTCAGTTTTACATCCAAGAAACTTCTTACATCTTCTGAAGAAGTAATGCCTCGCTGCACGAGTAGCTTTGCTACGACTGGTGGAACTGATGCAGACGACTCCAACTCTGAGACCTGATGTTCGTCGTGCTGTCGAAAAACCCAGTTTTTTTCCATCATCCTGATGCTCTTACTTAGACGCCCAACCGGCGATTAATTCAATCCGTTTATGTTTTAGAGTGCTCTTTGTCGCAAATCTGAAGTTTCGATTATTGCATAAAAGAACGGCGAACCCTAACTAATTAGGACCATTCGCCGTCTGTGTATTGAGCGTATCAGCGGGCATTGCAGCCCGTCCTGAACATGCCCTATTTCTTTTTCTCGACGTGCAACGTATGACGGCGAAGACGTGGGCTGTACTTCTTTAGTTCCAAACGTTCACCACCGGATTTACGACGGATGGTGTAGTTGTAATCACCTGTTTCTTCACACACGAGAAACACGGTTTCAGCTTTCTTCTTGCTTTTTGCCATGTTGAAATTCCTGTCTATCTCTACTTATGGAATGCACATGCCGCGATCTAATTTTCGCGGTTTAGCCTCGTCGTTCATGCGAACAGTGGCTTTACTGGCTATTTCTTTGCTTGTGCCTATTCTACCTCAAAAAAAATAGCCCGATAGGCATGTCAGGGCAATTGTGCCATTTATGGCACAACCTTACTTCGACTCAAATCTGTAAAGGTGCCTCACCCCACGTACGATCAGCGCATTATCGTGAATAGCGGGAGACGCCTGAAACCCATCTTCAAGTTTCGACTGGCTGACAAGTTCGAATTCGTCTGAAGCCGCAAACACGACAACTTCACCTTCCACGCCAAAGCTATAAATTAAGCCTCCAGCCATAACGGGTGAAGATCGGATTTCACCGCCACTTCCTGTACGCTTTTGCCATATGATTTCACCGCTTACGGCATCAAGACAGCTAGCAACACCCTGGTCACTAATCATAAACAGTCGTTTACCAATGAGGATTTGTGACGGTCGTCGTGGCACGCTCTTTGAGGATCCCCACTCAACATGTGAATCTGAAATATCGCCATTGCCATCAGGACGTACTGCAATCAGTGACCGTTCACCACTTCCTGCTGCGATATAGATCAGGCCATTTCCAAAGAGTGGTCGCGCGGCAGCATTCATACCACCATGCCGTACTCGCCATAACTCTTTACCACTGGCCGGATCGTATGAAATTGTCTCGACGGCACTTGGCAGAACAACCTGGCGTCGACCATCGAATTCAACAACCTGTCCGGTTCCGTATGCTTTCTTTCGGTCACCGTTATCTGTTCCATAGTCGATATTGCGATCCTGTTTCCATTCGGTTTTTCCGGTGCCCTTGTTAAAGGCGACGACATATTGAACGTCAAATCCATCGTAAGAAACGATGAGATTGTCGCCATCGACAATTGGGGACGAGCCAGGTCCACGCCAGTGATTACATTCTAGATCCCGACGTTCCCAAATCTTCTCACCTGTCTTGGTATTAAGGCATGCGGTGCCGTAGCTACCAAAGTGAACATAGATCCTTCCATCTTCTATGACCGGTGTAGGTGAAGCAAAGCTATTGGTCGGATGGCAGAACCGCGTAACATCGTTTTCAAACACCTTGATGTTCTTCAGTTGTTTTCCGCTGGTTGCGTCATATGAAAGGACAAACATCTCATCGCCTTCCGGCGTGGCAGTTGTAAGCCAGATTTCATTTCCCCAGGTAACAGGTGATGACCAACCTTTCCCCGGCACTTCAATTTTCCATGCAAGGTTTTTATCTTCGGCGATCTCACCAGGCAGCTTGGCATCGGCTGCAGTACCGTCGGTGTTGGCACCACGAAACTGGGTCCAGTTTTCTGCCATGGATGAATTGGCGACCAGGAGAACAGCGATCGTAGCCGCAGCAAGCGTACGTGAGGTTAGCGACATGGAGTGGATGCTCATATTGATTCTCACAGACAGATAGATGAATGGTTGAAACTAATTTCCATTTTAGCAGCCTTTGAATTGGTATTCGAAGCGGTAAGGGAAATTGATTGATTATGGAATAAAAAATCACTCGCTAAAAAACACATGCTGAGCGATGGAATTCACACTATGAACTGCTTCCAGCAATAGACCGAACTATTTAAGCTCTGGGAGTTATCACCATGACAACTCCCGGGGAATTGCTCAAATGTCTCCTCATTTCTTTTCATGGCCGCATTCCGCTTCTCTCCGAATTCCCATATTGGCACAGGTTCTCAATTTCAGTATCTTTTCGTCTCTTCATTACTAACTAATAAAATACCGCGTTAGAAATCCACAAGTACCATGCACAGCACCAGTCATTTCGTCAGGCTCTCAATTTGTTTGCTCGCAATCACCCTGCTCTCTGGTTGTGCCAGTAGCCGTTACGTTATGAAAGACGCCGAATACGGTGTAGTCTCAATCCCAAGTAATTCCACATGGCCGCTGAATCACCGGGAAAAAGCTCATGAACTCATGCAACAACACTTCCCGAACGGGTACAGCATCGAACGTGAAGAAGAAGTCGTAGTCGGCACATCAACCTCTTCGCATGGAAATCTCAATGGACATGTGCATGGTGAAAATTCACCGATAACCTCGTATCACGGATCAAGTAGTGAATTCAGCTCAACACGTGATGAAACAGAATGGCGCATCACATACCGCCGCGATCCAAACGGAACCAGAGCCCCAGTTCAACGATAATGTTCAGCAAGTCAATCGCTTAGAATAGCGATGCAATGGGCTGACCATGGTAAATCTGGTGCGGACGATCGAACTTATCGTACCAAGCCGCTGTCGCAGGCAAACCTAACCCGTGATACATCGTGGCTGCCATATCTTCCGGCGTATACGGATCTGAAATCGGATACCCACCGATACGGTCTGAGGCACCAATTACGCCACCACCGCGTACGCCGCCACCGGCAAAGAATACCGACTGAACTGCTCCCCAATGGTCACGCCCGGGCTTGCCGCTCTGGGCACCTTTGAACGTGAACACCTTCGGTGTACGGCCAAATTCACCAGCCATTACCACCATTGTATCGTCCAGCATTCCCCGATCTTCCAAGTCGTCAAGTAATGCGGCAACTGCTTTATCAGTCGGTGGTAATAAGTAGTTTTTCATATTTGGAAATGCATTCTCGTGCGTATCCCACGACTCATCGTTTCCAAGGTTTACCTGCACCATGCTCACGCCTGCTTCTACAAGCTGGCGAGCCATTAATAGCGACCAACCGAATGAGTTTTTGCCATATCGCTCCTGCAAATCCACAGGAATTGAATGTACATCCAACGCTTTGTGTACACCTTCGCCCGCTAGTAGATTCGATGCTTCCTGACGGAATCGGTCGAACTTACGTACTGACTGCGCTTCATCCAAATCGCGACGCTGCTGGTCAAGCTGATCCAACAAACTCAAACGCGTGCGCAACTGGTCTTTCTTAAGACCAAATTGCAGTGAAAGCCTTGGCGCTTCGAATTTATAGTTCTCTGGATTCGTTGGCCCTTCCCAGCGATGAAAGCCGTATTCCGGAAAGGCGCCATGAATGTACGAACTGGATCGAAACTGACTCGCTTCAATAAACCAAGGATCGTGTTCACTACCCATTTGGCCGGCAAACTGTCCGGGAATCGTCCGGCCAGATACATGTACCAGCTTCTCCGGTAACACAGCAGCAGCTGGTAACTTGTTTTTTCGAGGCAGGACACCATTGACGACTGACGCAATACACGGATAGTCAGTTTCTGAAGGTCGTGAGCCGCTGAATCCCCGTGGGATTTCACTGCGACCAGTCAACATGATGTGATGACCTTGTGAATGCTCGTTCCATTGATGCGTCAACGAACGGACCACCGACCATTTGTCGCTACGGGCAGCCAGCAACGGCCAGTGTTCACAGACCTGATAGCCGGGTGTTTTGGTGGAGGTCACGCCGAAGTCGCCGCGAACATCTTCTGGTGCTTCCGGCTTGGGGTCAAAGCTCTCGTGCTGAGCTAAACCTCCAGAAAGAAAAATGTAGATAACGGACTTCGTGGAACCAGTAGACTCAGCCGCGTGTGATAGCTGCGACAAGTGATTCATTCCAAACAGCCCGATAGCACCGGCTTGCAGGGTTGTCCGTCTCGTGATTTTCGGGTGGTTCTTCGGGACGCCCATGTAACGATCTCCTAATCAGTCCATTACTAAATAGTATATCGACTATTACCGTGCCCTGCGTGCGGAAATAAAGTGTTCAGACGACCGTACTCTATTCCGATTCAAGCTGTTCCAGACGTTTTTCAAACTGTTTAATTCGCTTTTCTAGTCTTTCAAGCATTTCAGCATGCTTGCCAAACCCAGCGTGTGGAATAGCTTCGAACCCCGGAAATCCACCGATCGGTGCATCCTGAATTTCACCTGCGGGTCGTTTTACCGGTGTCACTTCTACCGTTTTCTTTTCACCTTTACGAATAAGGGTCAATGCGATCGCTTGTTCCTTTTTACCGTTGGCGTTTACGACTTCGATTAATTCAGGAAGGTTGTGAATCACCCGGTCACCGGCGGACACGATAACATCAAACATCTCGATTCCAGCTTTGGCAGCCGGCGAATCGTCACCCACGTATGAAACGACAACTCCTGTATCTTCATCAAGGCTCAGTTGCGAACGAAGTGCCGGGCTGGCATCGTTAATGCCAACACCAATCATGTATTCACCAAGTTGAACGGGTACCGTCAGAACCCCTGATTCAATAACTCCGGAAAATCCCGGGCCACCAATAATGGTACCGGCACCTTCACCGACGATCGCATCAGGACCAAGCTCGATTTCTCGAACATTTCCATCGGAGTCTACGATGATCGCTTTTCCTTTTACCTGCACATCAACATCAAGATCCGCCTTCTGAGGCTTGTTACTACCTTCCACTTCAATATCTAACTCGATGTCGCGTACTTTTAACTCCGGCAATTCCACTCCATCAACTACCGGCAGGTCAATCTTTTGCTCCGTTCCATCAGGAAGGCGAATAATTAGTTTCCCCTTTTCAAGTCGAACATCGACACCGTCACCATCGATTTGAAAGTTGGTTTCAATTCTTTTTTCGATTTTTGTCTCAGGACCACCTTCATCACCGGCATCGTCATCTTCATCAGCATCGCCTTCATCACCGACTATTATCGTTTCAACGCGAAAAGTCTGACCATCCTTGCCCTGAATGACCTTCACTTCCTTACGGACTGATTTCTGCAACTCTACTGTGCGCTTTTGGTCTTTAGCACCAATCTCATCAGCTATTCCAATGCCACAAACCACGGCAATAACCGCGACGGCCGCTAAGACTGAAAAAAAGGAAAGTAGCTTACCCATGACTAGTTCTCCAAAAATAAGTGAGAGTTGTCAGCTAATTCAAACCAGCTCTCATTCGGATACGAAGTAATACCCTTGTTAGTACATCTTTCAAACCCGACTTTAGCTGTGGGAATAAAAGACCGCAAGCGAGTTACTTGGATAGGTATGCCAACGCTTTTTGTTCAACTGCCAGTACGTCCCTGCAGCGCTGCACTTCTGCTTCAGCGAGTGTAACCGCAAGCTCAATCTCGCGATCTACACGTGTCTTTTCAGACGTCACATTTTGTAGCCGGGATCGTGCATCCACGAGTTGTTGCTGGCAAATAAATTCGTCATAGATATAGATATCGCGATTTACTGCGTTTAGAGAAGTTTGATGTTCAAGTAATTGAATCTCAAATTTAGTTAGCTGATTCGAAGTGATGTAACCCTTCTTTAATACACGCTTGCCCCAGTTACGCTGTTGCTGAGCAAACGTAAGCTTTGACTTGACTTCATTTTGCAATTCCAGGAGCTTCTCTCGATCCACTGACTGATTACCCACCTCAAGCTCTTTGAGCGTCAACTCGGCCATTTCAATCTCACGAATACTATCCTGTTGCTTGAGTTGGCTGGAACTTGCAGACAGTCTCAGCGTATCAGTTGCCAGTTGCAAAGATGATTCAGCCCGCTTCACGTTTAGAGATTGCTGACGTAGTTGAATCTTGGACAATTGTGACTTTTCTGCAATCTCAGCTTGCTTGAGATCTTGTTGTAGCTTCCCAATCGAGGATGTCAGTAAGTTCAGTTCTTCCTGCTGCAATTGAATCTGGGTATCGAAGTTCGCTTTAGTAATCTGTAGAAGGTTTTGGTGATCTACAAGCGTCTTTTTGGCGGCTGAAACTGCCATCTCGATTTTTAGAGTTGTACGCGGTAACGCAATCTCATTGAGAACATGTAGCTTGTCTTTCGCCGTCTTCAGTTCATCCTTCAGTCGTGTCATGGACTCGATATCAGCGCGAAGTGATTCCTGGCTAACGAGACCTTTGTTCGCTAGCTTTTCAGACCACTCCAAATGAATCTCTCCCTGCTCGTATTTTTTCTGAGCAAGATCAACGCCATCACTTAGACGTTGTTGATCTGCGGGGTAAAGACCTTTTTGGTATTTTCTCAGTTCGAATTCACGGTTAACGACAGCCTGCTTTGCGGTTTCTTCTTCACGCTTCCACTGAATAACAGCCAGCGCAGATTCAATCTGTTTGTTCACTAGCTTGCGCTCGATATCTGCACGCTGGATCTGGAGATTTCGAATCTGCTGCCAAAGTGGGAGATCGTTTGCGGAATCCTGCGCCGTAGACAGCGAAGCACCCATAAGAACCATCAGGCAGGCGCTAAATAGCAGACATGTTTGTGGTCGCAGTCTCAGCAATCGCAAAGTACTGCGGCAATTCGAGGGGTGAATCATGTAGTGGGAAGATTGTTGCTGCAAGGCGCTATTTGCTGATCCATCAGCAAAACGTAATGCGTTTGTCGGTGGGAGGTCTCAGTATCTAAAACGCTGCTTACTGCTTCATACAGTCATGATTTAGCATCAATACGGGATGACCTGAAGCACTAAATCCTACGGATTGCACTGCTGTTTGTAAATGTTAGCGGCTCAATCGAGGGAAGTATCTCCCGCATTCAATTGCACTGGCTACCGCCAGTTGCCGTTTTCGTCGATCTCCATCAACCCCATGTCGCGATAGAGAGCCATCCGTGCCGTTTCATAATCAACCCACGACTCGATCAACTCATTTTGGG
>Ga0114933_10005847_pt1 | contig 11064 bp, 7 predicted proteins | sample 4SBtaG_FD_89691 | JGI IMG/M metagenome (GOLD analysis project Ga0114933, IMG submission 89691) | Deep subsurface microbial communities from Kolumbo volcano to uncover new lineages of life (NeLLi) - 4SBTROV12_W25 metaG | ecosystem: Environmental > Aquatic > Marine > Volcanic | place: Kolumbo... | reverse complement strand
GTTTAGCAGGATATAGATTTATTGGCATATCATCGAAAAAATATATATTATTGTAATTTTTAAGTCCACATATTTGTTCTATTTTTTTATACATAAATGGATTTGGCTTATATCCGTGTAAATTACTATTACTAAAAATGGCTTGAAATTCCTCACGTATATTAAGATTGTCTAACCAATTGATACAATGATTATGACTAGCATTACTAAATAATATTTTAGATCCGTTTAGTGAATTTAATAAAGTTTTATTTATGGCGAAAACAGCACCATTCTTGTTATTTAATTTATATAGAGTATCGTCTAAATCAAATATATAAAGATTTTTAGACATAATTGCAATTACTCTAACTACTATGATATTGTATAAAATTTTGAAAAAATAAATTACAAACACAAATCAAAACTGATTACAAATACATTAACACCACATCTTATCGGAAATTTCAATTCTTTTAATGGAGTACTATGATTAATTTTTATATTTTTATAATTCATTAGATTAAAATCTAGTAATCTAGTTTCGGGATCAGAATAAACATTAATAATAAGGTTAAATCCAATACTCTCAGTATAACATTTCATTTTATTCATTTCCTTGTCAGTCCAAGAAGCCAAGTCGACTTTTCCTTCGGTATTTCCATATCTAACTTTGGATCCTTCAGTAAAGAATGTTAATAGGAATTCGAATAAGTCCTTTACATCTAATTGATTAACAAAGCTAAGTTGAATAGCATTTTTATTTTCGGGTGATTTTGAAAATATCTTTGTTATTAAATCATCACTATCTATTTCCATTGTATTAAATTATTTGATTAATTACAAATATTTTAATAATTAATATTGAACTAATTTAAAACACTGACTCGCACAAAGATAGCCCGTGTTTTATGCAAATAAAATTGAAATTTAATATAAAAATAATAATTATTTTAAAAAAATCGTATATTGATTATATCATAAACATACGATACTATATATCAAACGATACTATATCCCAGACAGATATGGCAACTAAGCAAAGTTTAAGTACTGTAACTCCTAAACCAAAACGTGCATCATCTCGAGAAGTTGTAGATGATGTTGTTATGGATTATGCTCGAAAAAATGTTGATGCATCAAAATTACCATTTATTAATATATGGATTAATAATCAAAAACAAATTCTAAGTTATAAGGTTGTAGGAACATCTAATGTTAATTATATAGAAAGTTTAGCAAGAGTCAAATCTGTTAATAGTGATGATTATATATGGATTATACTACCTATAAGTGCAACTTCATATATGTATTATCGGGGATTTAAATATGTTGATAATACAAAATTCAATAAGGTGGATTATAATAATTGTTTAGATAGTTTGGCTAGTACATATGTGTGAGTCTCGGTTTTAATTCTTTAAAAGTATATATTTTTAAGAGTGTAAATAATTTATCTATTAGAATATTTTTTTAGCCGTTTTAGCAAAAATTAACCAAAATTGATTTTTTATTTGCAATATTTTAATATATTAGAAGAGGAGGTGAGTGCGCGCACGTTGTGCAAGAGCGATTGCAAAGTGTGCAACCAAAGATGGCAAACTACACAGCTTGGCACCAGGCCGAGATGGAGGACGTGTATGGGGTACCCGATGAGGATCCCATAACACCCCAAGGAGACGAGGAAGATCATCTTCCCGCGTGGATGAACCAGCATCTTCCCGAAGAAGATGGTGAATTCATTGACGGAGTTTTCCACCCCGCTGATGGCGAGGATGTCCAACCCGAGGAGTTTGGGTTGGATCCTCCGCAGAGGCAGAACGCCTATGCGGCGGATGAGGAAGGCGAGGATCAGCTTCTCGGTTTCCTCCCTCCCGAGGACGGAGTCGTCCTCCCACAGGAACAGGGGGTGCCATGGTGTTGGCGATGCGGAGACCCGCAGAACGCTGACACAGCCGCGTACTGCAACCGTTGCGTTGCGGTCTTGGCGGGTGTAGTGGAACACCATGATTGAGGAGCCAGACAACGGCTTCTCAATCGACCCCCCAAAGTGGTTCGGCATTCCGCTGAACCGCAACCCTTACAACCATGTTGACCGGCGCCCCAATCCGCGCGCCGTGAAACAACAAACCCAGGAGGCTTCGGCCTCCGCCTTTTTTTATTTAATATTTTTAATATTTTTAAAATTTCATAACACATAATAAATAATAGAAGAAACCAGGCAATTTTGGCAAAAAAATAACCAAAATTGATTTTTCATTTAGAAATAGTATGTAGCAACAGCAACAGCAACATTGAAAAAATGGGTCAGGCACCATCAGTGCTTCCGGAGGGGGTGGATTTCGAGGTGGTGACACCTCCAAACGATGATGCATTGGGCGTTGTAACACGCCGACAGGGGTATATCGTGTTCCCTCCTACACATCCTTGGCGGAATGGTATGGATGCAAGTGAGTACTACGTCCCCGATTTCCCAGACGTACACGGGGGGATCACGTACATCCGATCGGGATCCGAGTTCGTGTCCCAACATCCAGGTTTGGACGTGCCGGACGACTCGGTGGTAGTAGGGTGGGACTACAACCACTTCATTTCGTCCGATGACACCGCCCTGAGTTACGGAGTTCTGGCGACCTTCGAGATCATCAGGGACGAAGTTCTGATGGTCTACGCAGCGGCGATGGAGGCGCTCAACAACCCTGCCCCCAGAGAATGACGACGGTTAGTCCTTGGACTAACCAGAAAATAGTGTGCGCCCAATCAGCACGCTGTTAAACAACAGGAGACTTCGGTCTCCGCCTTTTTTTATTTAATATTTTTAAAATTTGAATTTAAAATCTACTATTTAATCACTATTATAATGGAAGTAAAACAATTAAATTCAAATTTTGATGAAATTATAAAAAAAATTAAACCAACAGATAAAAAAGCAAATCAGTTATTACAAGAATATCAACAATTAAATAAAGATTATATAAATCATCAAACGGAATTTAAACAAAATAATACTCATTTTATAAATAAATATGAACCTGAAAAACATAAACTAAAATTGGATTTACAAAAGTATCAAAACATACATGATCGTACACATCAAAAGATTAGACAATTGAGAAATATTATTTATCAAATTCCCTATTACGATACTACAGAACTTATTGATAATATAAATTCAATATGGTTTTTCCCTTCAGTATCTTATTATCGTAAAAATCTAAGACCATCAGATATACTGATTATTCAAAAAATGAGACAACAATTTAAAAAGTCCGTAGATACTGAATTCTTTTTTTTTTCCGATATTAATAAATTTAAAAAACAAGAACGGAGAGATTCCGTAAATAAGACACAACAATTTATTAAACAAGATAAACTGAAAAGAGAAGAATTATTAAGAGAAAAAGAAAAATATAAGAAAATTAAGAATACAATTGATAATTATAGTAATAAATTATATAATCTAAGAAGAGAAAGACTATTTTTTTATAAAGAAAAATTCAATAATTCATTTTCATCTCAATTACAAAAGGAAAAGATTAATAAATTAGATAATTATGATAAATTAATAGAACTTAATAAATTATTTATAGATACAACGGAAACAATTAAGATTTTAAATTATATAATAGAGGAAAATAATAAATTGGATAAACTTTATAATGAAATTAAATTACTTCATCATAATATACAAAATAAATGCAACCAAAACAGTAACAATGGTAATCAAGTAAGAATAGACAATAGATTATTAAAAGAAACTAAAAACTTTCCTATTATGATACAAAATAATTCAGTTTATCAACAATGGAAAAAGAAAATTAATTTAAAATTTTTATACGATTTATTAAAAAATAAAGATATTTTGGAAGAAAAACAAAAAGATATAGAACAAAAAATATCTTATTTGGATGATAAAATTAAGATATTATCAGATGAAATAGAAAATCCAATTATAAATTCTAAAATGCGAAATTTATTGGATCATTATACTAAAATCCTTCATTTGAAAGAGAAGCAAATCGTAAGAGAATGTGTAAGTTTTAATCAAAATCAAAATCAAAATCAAAATCAAAATTTAGCAAATTAACATAATAACATTTCCAATAATGCCATACGAACATATAAACCATATTTCATTTGGCGGAAATAGGCACTGCGGGGGTCTGAATCTAATTCCACTGATATTTCATCATTTCGAGGTAAAGGATGCATAATAACTAAATTGCTTTTAGCATTTATTATATTAAACGGATTAATTGCATAATAAGACCAATTAATTTCTTCGACTATACCTTCTAAAGTAACAAATCGCTCTTTTTGTAATCGTGTCATATATAATACATCTACAATAGGAATTATATCTTCTATAGAATAAGCAATTTCCCAATCTATAGTTGTTTCATTCACATTATTAAGATTCGTATCCTTTATTATTTTCAAAAAATCAATAATATTTTTAGGCATTTGTAGTTCGGAAGGAGAAACAAAGTAGAAATGTACGTTATAATTTGTTAGTAATGGTACCAATGAATGAACAGTGCGCCCATTTAATAAATCGCCAACAATTCCAATTTTAATACCATTTACAGTTCCACGTTCTTCTCTAATTGTAAAAACATCTAATAAAGCCTGTGTTGGATGTTCACCACAGCCATCTCCAGCATTTATAATGGGTTTGCTTGCTACACGAATTGCTCGTTCTATCATACCAATCTCATTTGTTCGTATAACTAGTGCATCACAATAACACTCCATACAACGCACAAAATCTTCTAATGATTCGCCTTTTTTGACACTACTACCAACTACATTCGCATCTATAACATTACCACCTAACATTTTGATAGCAGTTTCAAAACTACATCTTGTTCTTGTGCTAGCTTCATAAAATATTAAGCCGATTGTTTTACCATTCAGTATTTTATTCACATAATTTAGTTGATATTGTTTTTGAAATTTAATACTTTTATCATCTTCTATCATATTTCTGATTTCTTGTGTTCTCAAAAATAATTGCCGTAGTAAATTACGATTAAACTGGTTAACACTTATAATGTGGTGATCTTTAAAAACAACCTCGGTCTTTCGTATGGGAGTATCACTCAAATTTATTTCATTGACTGAGACACAACTTAACGAATTTTCCATAACAGAAGGTAACATTTGTAGTTTAGATATTGATTCCTTTTCTTTAACATTTCCTTGGACGTCAAACCACTCATCTAAAATTTGACCCTTGTGGTAAAAATAATATATAGATTCTATCAATAATTTGGCACATTTAATATCAATTAACAATGATACTTTAAAATCTAAACATAATCTTCTAATGGAATATCCTAATGTTATTTTCAAATTTTGAGTATATACTTTCTGAGGAACAGGTATATTTATAACTAAGTCAAACTTATGATTCTTAATATAAGAAGTTATATCATCATCTAATAACGGTGATACATTAAACCCATGTTCTTGGTAAAAATCGCTAGTGCCAAATGTTCCATAGATAGTCCAACCCATATCTATCATAATTTTAATACTATTTATAAATTCTTCTTTATGGCGATAAGAGCCAATTGATATAAACACATTAGTATTACCGGGTGCTGGTATTTTAAAGCCTGTAGCCATTATAGCCTTCATAAAAGCAATATTTCTATTACATCCAAATCCAGCTACTTCGCCTGTAGATGACATTTCAACACCTAAAATTACATCAGCATTTTCCAATCTATGAAATGAAAATTGGGGAACTTTAACACCCACCCGATCAAATTTTATTTTAGAAGGCACTTCAATAGATTTATCTATCATAATTCTAGTAGCCAATTTAATCATATCGATATCCAGAGTTTTCGAAGCAAATGGAAAACTTCGTGATACTCGTAGATTACATTCAATAACTTTTAATTTATCATCTTTAGCTATAAGTTGAAGATTAAATGGACCACTTATATTAAGATTAGAGGCTATTTTGCGTGTTATTTCTTTAATTCGGCCAATAGTTGGCTTTGTTAAATCCTGGGCTGGTAATACTAATGTAGCATCACCACTATGAATTCCTGCATTTTCAATATGTTCGCTAATTGCTAAAATTACAACATTTCCTTGATTTGCTACTGCATCAACTTCAATTTCTTTAGCATTACTAATAAATTTACTAATTACTACTGGATGGTCGGGAGATACTTCTTTAGCATCAGCTAAATAATTAGATAAATCATGTTCCTTATATGCCACGTTCATAGCCGCGCCACTCAGTACATATGATGGGCGTACTAAACATGGATAACCTACTTGTTGGCAAAACGATTTTGCTTCTTCTAAATTAGTAAGTTCTTTCCATCTCGGTTGATCTATTAATATTTTATCCAAAAGTCGTGAAAACTTATATCTGTTTTCTGCCATATCAATCATTTCGGGAGAAGTTCCTAAAATCTTTACATTTTGTCTATACAGTGACATTGCTATATTGTTCGGAACTTGTCCTCCCATTGATAAAATAACACCGTCTGATTCTTCTAATTTATAAATGGACAAAACAGTCTCTAAAGTAAGTTCTTCAAAATATAACTTATCTGCTTCGTCATAATCTGTGCTAACTGTTTCCGGATTATTATTAATCATAATAGTTCGAATTTCATTATTTCTCAATTCTCTAATACAACTAACAGAGCACCAGTCAAATTCAACACTGCTACCTATTCTATAAACACCCGAACCAAGAACTATAATATTCTTAATATCGTTATTTTTTTTATTATCTACATATAAATTTGTATTATTTTTAGAATTTTGTATTAAATCATTTTCAACACCATTATATGTTAAAAATAGGTAGTTGGTGCTACAAGGAAATTCACCTGCTACTGTATCAATTTGTTTTACTACTGGATTAATTCCTAGTTCATAACGCTTTTGTCTAATTATTGTTTCTGTTGTTTTAATGGCATTTGCAATTTGAGAATCTGAAAATCCAAGCTGTTTAGCATTTTTAAGTTCTTTTTTAAAAAATATTTGATGATTATTTTTATATTCTTCCATAATATGTTGAAAAATAACTAACCTATTGATTTGATATAAAAACCATTTATCAATTCCAGTTTTAATATTAATATCATAAATATTAAGTGAATTATTATATAATAAACTAAACAATTCTACTAGTCTTCGACTATTAGGTTTTATATATTTATCTATTTCGGTATTTAAAATATTAACTTCTGTGGGAATAAATCCAATACCATAATCGCCCACCATACGAATTGCCTTTTGAATTGCTTCTGTAAAACTACGACCTATAGCCATAACTTCACCAACACTTTTCATATGAGAGCCTATCGCACGACTTACTCGTGGAAATTTAGTTAAATCCCAACGAGGTATTTTAACTACAACATAATCAAGACTTGGTTCAAAACAAGCCGTTGTGTTTCCCGTTACTTTATTAGTTAATTCTAATAGTGAATAGCCTAATGATATTTTAGCAGCAATGTAAGCAAGTGGATAACCTGTTGCCTTTGATGCTAATGCTGAGGAACGACTTAAACGCGCATTCATTTCAATAATATAAAATTCAAATGAATTTGGATTTATTGCAAATTGAACGTTACATTCACCTATGATTTGAAGATGTCTAACAATTTGAAAACAAACACTTCGCAATTTCTGATATTCGATATCACTTAGTGTTTGACTTGGTGCTACAACTATTGATTCACCAGTATGGACGCCAAGTGGATCTAAATTTTCCATATTACATACAGATATACAATTATCATATCTATCGCGAACTATTTCATATTCAAGCTCTTTCCACCCTTTTAAACTTTTATCAATAATTACTGTTTCAGATATTTGAAGTGCCTTTTCAACTAATTCGCTTAGTTCATTTTGATTATTAGCAAAACCACTTCCTTGTCCCCCAAGACAAAAACCTGCTCTTACTAAGACTGGAAAACCAATTTTTTCAACAACTTTTATTGCCTCTTCAACGGATTTAGCAATATCTGATGGAGGCACTTTTAATTTAATCTGTTTTAATGATTGTTTAAACATATCTCGATCTTCCGAAATTTTAACGGATGTTATATTAGTGCCTAAAACCTTAACACCAAATCGCGCCAAAATTCCCTTATTAAATAAATCCATACCACAATTTAAACTTGTCTGACCGCCAAAAGAAACAGATATATAATCGGGTCGTTCTTGTTCTATAACTTGAGATACAAAATTGGATGTTATTGGTAAATAATAAATACGATCAGCTAAACCTTTGCTTGTTTGAATTGTAGCTATATTAGGATTAATTAAAATTACTTCTAATCCCATTTCTTTGTATGCTTTTATAGCCTGTGAACCCGAATAATCAAATTCTCCTGCTTGTCCTATAGAGAGACCGCCAGAACCTAAAATAATAACCTTTTTATTTTCATTATTTGGTTGTTGATCTGAAATATTGCCAACAGTTTCTGTAAAATGATTTTTAATAATATCCAAAGGGTGTTTTTTTGTTTCTATCATTTCTTTAAAAACATCAAATAAGAAGTTGGCATCTGTTGGACCACCTCTTGCTTCGGGATGAAATTGGACGCTATAATATGGCATTTTTTTATGACAAATACCTTCATTACTGTTATCATTGGCATTACTACATATAGTAATCCACTCACTCGGTGTATTTTCTTCACAATCATCAAGACAATATCCATGATTTTGAGATGTTATTAAACAATTAGGTTGATTGGTAATTGTCATTTTAACAGGAATATTATGTCCCCGATTTCCATATTTCATTTTTATAGTAGGATATCCTGCTGCTAAACCAAGTAATTGATGACCTAGACAAATACCAAAAATAGGAATTGCAATATTTTCATCTATAATTCTTTTTATTAGAGCAATTAAATCTTTACACATAGTTGGATCACCTGGACCATTACTAATAAAAATACCATCATAATCTGTCAAATTCACATCAACATAATTATGTGGAACTTTTGTAATATCAAAGCCACGTTCTAATAATCCGCGCAATTGAGAATTTTTAGCACCACAATCATAAAATATAATTTTAGGACTTATGTTTGAGTATGTATTTGAGCCTGTATTTGAGCCTGTATTAGAATAGTGGATAACTTTATCACAAGTTACCTGGGAAACAAGATCTTGTTCTCCAATAGTAATAAAATCGGGGAAATAACATAATGTGTCATTATTAATTATACGAGCACGACATACGCCACTTTCTCTAATTATTTTAGTTAAATAACGTGTATCTATCCCACTAAGACCAATAATTCTATGTTCAATCATCCATTCTTCCAAAGACCTATCTGCTTCCCAATGACTATAATTTCCTGTATATTCACTAACAATAATTGCCTTTATTGCCACTTTTTCTGATTCTGTATTTTTATCTAATCCCCATTCGTCTAAGTTTATACGTGGAAAACCATAATTCCCAATAAGTGGATAAGTAAAAACTAATATTTGCCCTGCATAAGACGGATCTGTCATTGATTCTGGATATCCAGTTAAACCCGTTTGAAAAACAAGTTCTCCAGTGCAACATCCTTTATGACCAAATACATTACCATTAAGTTTTAGTCCATTTTCTAATTCAAGATAAACTTGTGTGTTATTATTATTTATTTGTAAAGGATCATTTTTCACTTGCGAAGGGTTATCATTCATAATTTAATACTTTATTACTTTTATTTCCGTATTATATAATACAAATAAAACGAACTTAAATTGTAAAATTTTGATTAAAATATAATTTCAAAATATTAAATTAAAATAAAATTTCTAAACAAACCAATTTAATACGGATTTATTAACTGCTTCCATAATAAGTCCATCTTCTTCAATTTCCAAAAGATACCACCAACCTCGTGGTATATATAATATATTACCTTCTCGTAATATTATTTCAACATATTGTAGTTTATTAAAGGGTTCTTTGGCAGTTTCTTCTTCATTCCAGAAAGTAACAGGATTATGTTTTTTATTAATTAAATTTTCATTTTTGGATTCTACAACTGGTTCTAAGAATTCCGTTTGGTTAGGAGATGCTAAATATATTCGTTGTTGCCCTGTAATTTGGGCTATTAAATGACGATGATGACTTTCTAAGTAAAAGTGATGTTGAGTATTATCAATTATTTTATATGTTATTTGAAATTGCCAACCATATGAAAGAAACAAACTGTATGGAGATAAATAATAATGAAGAACTTGAACAAATTCCTTATCATTTTTAATTATTAATTGTATTTCTTCTATTGGAAGTTGATGAATATCTATAATAGTATCCCATCCATAAAGAACTTGGCGAAATACTACAGGTTGTTTATGAACTAATAAATCTTGAATTTTTGAACTGTCGGGAACTTCTGCTTGTAATATTTCTAAATTCGTATTTATTTTATTAAGATGATATATATGACAATATATAAAGAAAATTAGTATAACAACACTTATTAATGATATATAATTCCAATAGCTCATTCTAAATAAAGTAATTAAGATATAATAATATAAAATTTATTATTATCAAACTATTTTGAATTTTGAAAAATACATGAGTAAATCTGGTGTAAAATTGTACTTTTATGTAAAACACAAAATACATTTTAATACTCATGCTTACTCACATAAACTTAAATGTCTGTTGTTTAAAGGATACAAATTTGAAACATAAAGAAAAACTAGAAAAAAAAATAATATAAACAAATTTATAATATAATAGTCATAAAAACAACTCGCGAAATTTAAATCAATTTCAATTTATAAATTTAATTATGAGTCAAGAAAGTACAACACAATCTGCTCTATCAACAGAGCGTTTTAATGGAAGTGTTAAGTGGTTCAACAATAATCTTAACTATGGATTTGTTACAGTAATTACAGAAGGGGAACATCTTAATCGCGACGTATTCGTCCATCAATCTAATATTAGATCAAGCGGTTATCGTACGCTTCAAACTGGTGAATATGTTTCATTTGTTTTGTCACCAAATGATGATGAGGCTCATCCATTACATGCAACTGATGTTACAGGTATTAGTGGAGGAAAACTAC
>Ga0114933_10005844_pt1 | contig 11068 bp, 15 predicted proteins | sample 4SBtaG_FD_89691 | JGI IMG/M metagenome (GOLD analysis project Ga0114933, IMG submission 89691) | Deep subsurface microbial communities from Kolumbo volcano to uncover new lineages of life (NeLLi) - 4SBTROV12_W25 metaG | ecosystem: Environmental > Aquatic > Marine > Volcanic | place: Kolumbo... | reverse complement strand
GTTAGCCCATAGGTATCTTCTTTGTTTCTCAGATTGAAACGGCATTATCTTCTCCCATCCGGTTGTGCATCTAATCTTAATGTTCCATATCGCCACGTTTCTCCTGTGGCGTCATTAGCAATATTAATAGAAACTAATCTACCCCTTGCTCTTGTGTCTACTTTAGCAGTAGTTGATGTAACTGTAAAGGGCCCCAAAGGTGAGCTAACTGGGGTATCATCTGGATAGGATGAAACATAAAGAGTCATCTTAGCATTTCCTGTTAAGTATTTAAAATCAGGTAGAAATCTTCTAACTGACATAAAAAATTCTCCATCCCCTCTAAAATCGGCAATTCCTGTTGCCTGACCCAATGGACTTCGTCTCATTGTAATATCATAATCTCCAGAACGGATATAAGCATCAATGGATGTTGTCCCTGTGCTGTTTACTTGATCTGCTCCAGTTTCCTGCTCATATAAATAACCTCCACCATACTTATTAGTAATTCCTAAGATAGAAGGAAAAGTAGGAGTTAAAGTAGAATCATAACTAGTTGCATGGGGAACCTGATAAATATTTGCATCTGACCAACTAGATCGTGCAAGTGAGCTGGTTGTCCAGACTTGTTCCGTATAATTATAAGTGGCACATCTATCTATTTGATCTGATCCATCTTTTGCATAAAACCAATTTACTTCTGTATAAAGAGCATTATGCCCTGCATAAATAATTTTATTTGCATTATAATTTATTCCTAAATTATTACCGTCTGTATTAAATACAAAATCTTCTACTAAACATGGAATACTTTTAACTGTACCATCATATACAAAGAATCCACCGGCATCACCCATCCAATATACAGATCCATCTGCTGAAACTGCTGCGTGTTGACTCATACATCCACAGTTGTCTCCAACCATTCTAATACTAAATGTATATGGTGGTCCAACATATTGAGCTACATAAGCAGCGGTATCGGTTAATATTAACGTATAATCTTTTCCTGAAACAGCTGCACGAATTTCATTTCCATTATCTAATCTAAAAGTTCCAGCTGTATTAATTTGAGTAGGAACATAATCATTTAAATCTTCTTGATTAGAAAATCTAATAAACATTTTATCTTGAGTAGTTGTATCTCCAATTGTGGTTTCTGTTCCAAGATGAAATAAGTGTCTATCTCTATCTGATACAATCGTTTTTACAGAAGCTGTAGGATTACTGGTTGTAACAAAACCCGATGTACTTTGTGAAGCTCTATTGCTTCTTGGATTCGATGCTCCTGCATTCCAAGTAAAAGTTTTTCCGTCAGCAATTGTAGCTACTAAAACTTGTCCATAGTTATCTAAACTCCAGTTACCTGGATCCAAAATTACACTACTGGTTGTTCGTTCTGTACCCCATGTAGAATCTCCCCATAAGTATGTACCCCACCCATAACCAACTGTTTGAGAAGTAGGACCAATACTGACATAAGGATTAACAGTAGCTGATCCGGCAGCAGTCATCCCCGTTCCAGTTTCTGTACTCGAAGCTGTTACTTCAAACCAGTCTGTATGATTATTTATAATTTCATAATTTTTTTGTAAATCCGCTGCAGTATAATTAGAATCTCCGGTAACAGTTACTGAACTAATATTAACATAATCTCCCAAAGCTAATCCATGAGAAGATTTATTAAATCGTACGGTAGCTGACGCATTTGTAGTGGTAATTGTAACACCGGTAATAGCAGTGTCTAATGGAGTAATATCATAAAGATCTGCACCATAGTAAATAAAGAGTCCTTTAGACGTTCCAATAGCTTGATACTTCTCTCCTGCTAAACTTGAAAAAGTATGTGAAGCTCTGGGAGCTCCAGGTAAAGTTTTGGCCGCAGCTGTTAACTGATTCCATCCTCCAATTTTTTCAGGTAAGCCGTATCTAAATCGAACAAAATCCCCATCTACCCACTGACCTTCCGCGCCAGATTCGGTAGCTTGTTTGTTAAATCCAGGGACAAATTTGAGCTTTTGTAACATATTATTTATGTTATATATTAGTTATGAATATAATGAAAGCCAGAATAATATGGTTTCCAAAGAAGCTTACTACCATAAATTTTGATTATTTGCAAAATAATGACTCTATTAATTGGGATGAACCCAATGAAACCCAGCATTTAAAAAATGTAAGAGAATTTATGAAACAAGATGGTTTACTTTTTCCAGGAGTCATTATGTTTAATCCTCAAAAAGAAAAAGATGAAATTCACTGTGGTCATTTTAGATTTAAGGTAGCTCAAGAAATGGGATATGATGGAATCGATGCTTACCGCGTAACCCATCCTAGAGATATTATGTATCTTACTTATTTTACGGAAACCTGTTATAGACATTATAAAGAATTAAAACATATAAAAAATATACATAAACCAGAGCATCAATTTTTATAAAAAATACTTTACTTAATATGTAAAGTTAAGTATTTATATATAGGAGAAAAAAGAATGAGTTACGAATCACTAGAAGAAGCTAAAAAATATCATATTCATAATGCTAAGTTTTGGATAGGAGAATCTTTAGCTGAATATAAATATCAAGTATGGGACATTATTAAGAGAAATAAAATTAAAAAAATTTTAGATTATGGATGCGGGAAAGCTCAATTTCATCATTTATTATTCAATAATCATAAAACACCAGGAGCACCTAACGTAGACATTACTGGTTATGATCCTGCTTATCTCCCTTTTGCTAAAAGACCAGAAGGAAAATATGATATGATTATTTGCACAGATGTTTTAGAACATGTTCAAGAAGATAAAGTAGAAGAAGTCCTTGCCGATATATTTCAATTTTCGGATAATGTTTTTTTAACTATTACTTGTTATGATGCCACACAAGTTTTATTAAATGGAAAGAATGCTCATTACACAGTTAAACACCCTGACTGGTGGAAAAAGAAATTACAACCTTATGATGGTAAATACATGGCTATCTTTCAAACTAAACCAGAAAGAGGAGTTGAAATAGTAAACAAAGAAGAATGGAACCCTAATTCGGAAACTCTTTCTAAGTTAGAAAGAAATGCGGATAATTTAGATGAAACTCAAAAAGAAAGAGCTGAGAATTTATATAAATGATTGAATTTACAAATGATCAAATTAAATATGCTCAAAGCAGTAGTTTAATAATGACCTATCCTCGTACAGTTCAAATAACGTGTGGAACTTATCCTGTAGTTGAAGACCTTCATAATTTTAAGATTCTTATAAAAAATAATATAAATGAACAAGAATCTTATGGTTCTAATGTTAAATCAACTAAAACTTCCTGGAAATTTTTTAGAGACCATCCTTTATTTATTAAATTTTTAAATTATTTAATTAATTTACATCAAACCACTAATCCAGATGCGTTTGAATATTTTTATGATAGACATTATGTACGCGATGCATGGGGTATCATGATGAAAAAAGGAGATTATGTAGAAACCCATCGTCATCCTCAAAACCACGGTATTTTATATCTTACTGATGGAGGAGCTCCTTTAATTGTTCCAGAACTTAAACTTAAAATTACACCAAAAGCAGGAGAATATTACGTGTTTCCCCCTTTTGTTCATCACCTTGTTCCGGAACATACAGAAGACGAACCACGATTTAATGTAGTATTTAATCTTGATGAAAAATTAGATTGGGATAAAGAAAAAAGACTTCACTTAAAAAAATTAGAGGATAAAAAAAATGCAGAAGCGAACAGTTAATATTGATAGATTCATTGGATGTTATGATGGATATATTCCTCCAAAATTTTGTGAACAAGCTATTCTGGTCTATGAAGAACAAGATAAATTTCAAAGAACTATTAATAGACTAGATGCAGAAAAAACTTCTGTTTTAGACAAAACCGATCAACAACATTTTATAACGGGTAATAATATTGACATTTGGTGGACAAATTTAAAAACTATAATTGCTAATTATGACCAAGCTCTTCATCATTATTTAAAACATACAGGTGTATTAGAAGCATATGGAATAGAAAATCTTAAGTATACTGGTTTAAAAATACAAAAAACTCTCCCGACTGAAGGTTATCATGTATGGCATTTAGAACATGGATTAGGATTTGATAACGAATGTAGGGCTCTAGTTTTTTCAATATATTTAAATGATGTAGAAGAAGGTGGAGAAACTGAATTTCTTCATTTTTCAAAAAGAATTAAACCTAAAGCAGGAAGAATAGTTATTTGGCCTGCAGGTTTTCCTTATGTACATAGAGGGAATCCACCTTTATCAGGTGAAAAATATCTCTTAACATCTTGGATGACGTTAAGGTGATAAAGATAATAGATAATTATTTTGAAGATAAATTATTTTTAAATATAAAAAATCATATTACTACTAAATTATTTTTTACTCCGAGATATGTGCAGGGAATGGAAAGAACCAAAGAAAACCATCATGGAATGAGATTTCTTTTATCTCAAGATAAAAATTTATTAAAAACGTTTACTACACAAGCTGAAAAAAAATTTAAAATAAAAATAAAAAAACTACACCCTGATAGTGGTATAGACATCAGAGATTTAAGTCAGTTTAGACCACACGTTGATTTGGATTGTGTTATAAATATTATGACAATGTTATCAGGTCCTACTGCAGTTACCAATGGAACTGTATTTTATACAGATGATAAATTAGATATTCATGTAGGATTTAGAGAAAACCGAGCTATTTTATTTCCTTCAAATTGGTTGCATTCTGGACATGCAAGTAAGGTACCCAATGTTAAAAGATTTAGTTCTACTTTGTATGTAAATGATTACGAAGAATAAGATGTAGGTCTTGCGCCTATTCTATTAATTTTTTGTTCTGCTGTTTCTGAAGGAACATTATTATCATCCCACACTGCTTGTAAGTATGATAGGTGTGCTGCATCCCATTTGTTAATAAACTGCGTTTGAAAATCTCCTAGATTGGCTTCTGCCCAAGTTTTATTTCGGCCAAAAGTTCCTGGAGTCATTTCAACACAATTCTCATGATCTCCGTCAGGAATATATTGAATAGCATGGACGTCTGCAAATTTAGCATTATCCCAATCAATAGAGTCAATTTTATATGCTGTCGCAGAATCAACATCATTTTTAACAGATTGGTTAATTACCTTTTTGTCTTGAAATACTACTGTCCATTTTACATTTTTATTTGCCATAAATTCCTCTACGTTTTAATTACATATATCACAGTTATATACGGTTGTACTACCGAAGTTGAATCTCCAGTAAAAGTTGCACTCATATTGTGGGAGTGACCTTCACCTGATCCAGCTGTAGCAACATTCCAGTTAGTATTGTGTGATCCTTGTCCATATTGAAGACCTAATGTGTTTTGCACACCCTGTGTTCTCCAAGGAGTACTGTGGGCGTGTGATGCTAATTCACCTTCTGTTAATGTATGTTCTGCAGTTGATCCTCCAACGTTTCCAGTTGCAGCAACTGTGTTTGCTCCTCCTGTAGAAGCTAAAGCTGCACTGTTTGATCTTCCTAAACTAACTTTATCTTTTAAATCAGGAACATTAAAAGTTGTTGATCCATTTCCAGATCCATATGTTGTTGAAACAATTGCGAATAAAGCTGAATAAGTTGATCTTGATACAGCTTGACCATTACATTCTAAGAAACCAGTTGGTAAAGAAGTATCAGACCAAGGAACAATACATCCCGTTGGAATTCCTTCGATACCTGTAAGGTTTGCACCAGAAAAATCGTATTTTGTAGCTTCGTAATTTGACATAATTAATTATCTCCTATTTCTCCGTGTAAGTCCATCCTGTTGTAGCATCGCCCGAATAAACTAATGTAAATGCAGCTCCCTGAGTATTTACTACTAGATCGGATCCTGCATTTGCGATATTAGAACTATTTCTTCCTACAGTCAATGCGTTTGAGTCAAAATCATATCCCTGATCAACAAATGACACTTCATCTCCAATTGAAGGTGACGCTGGAAGTGTAACGGTAACTCCTCCACCATTTGTGTTAACCATAAGTTGAGCTCCTGCTTGAACTGTTTCAGCGGCAGTAACTGCTCTCCATTTTTTTAATTCGCTTGCTTTATAAATATTTGTACCATCTGACCATAAAGTATAAGAATGTCCTTCACATAAAGCTACACCTGAACCTGATGAAGTTTTAAATGTAAGAGTATAACTTGCATGATCACATGCATTTTCAATTATATATGTTTTTTCAATTGAGTCTGGTACGTTAACAGCTACGTTAGCTGATAGTGTTCCTGAAAGTTTAATAACTTGATCTTTTCCGTTAGAAGTTGCACCATTAGTAAAAGTTAATGTTCTACTAGCGTTAGTTACACCAAACGCGCCATAACCACCAATTGCTTGTTCTAGGATTAGTAAGTTTGTATTAGTTATCTGTCCCCATGTTCCTGAGTTTTCCCCAGTAGCTTGGACTGTAAGTTTTAAATTTGCAGATGTTGAATTCGCCATTTTTTAAATCCTTATATCGTCATCATTTTATTAAAATCTAGAGTTAGTGTCAAACTCTTTTATGCAGCTACTTCCGTCCATCCTGGAGGATCTATTGGTGCTGAACCAGTATTTACTTCATTCCAGATTAAAGCACTACCACTATTTAAAGCTGCAGTCAACCCTATTCCAGTAGGAATTACTACACTATGAATCTTAATAGTAGTACCATTATCTAACGCCATTGTAGCTAAATTTGACGTTGCTGTAACCTGAGTATTAGCGTCTAATACCGTTGTTCCTTGAGCAGCAGTCATTGCTTCACCAGTAGGACTAACAGTGACATCTCCCTGCATTCCTAATGTACCTAATGCACCGATCATAAAATTACCGGTAATCATTGCATCAGGAGCTACATCAACTCCACCATTTGTGAGTTGCATTTCATTTAAAGTGTTAAGTGTTAAAGTTGCATCTCCAGATAACTCAGAAGGAGTTCCTAAAGCTGCAGTCATAGCTTGACCAGAAACAAGAGCTGTTACCCATGTTCCTTCTACACCCCAGGCATTATCCCCCCAATGTTGTCTACCCCAACCTGTTTCGTTGTAAGCAGAAACGGAACCAAGTCCCATTGTGGCATGATTACCTGTAGCCATTGCATCAGGACCTGCATCTGCAGTTCCTAATGTATTTGTCATTACTAAATCGGTATCCGTTATATAAGCAACAGTTGTTCCAGTTGCTGTAACAGTACCGGTCGCAAGACCTAATTCTTGATTATTATTTGTGGAATTTGTTGCAATAGCATCAGCTTGAACTGTAACACTACCTTGTGCCATAGCTAAAGCTTGATCTTGAACAATTACAGCATCACCATACTCACCCCAGGCATTTTCACCCCAGCTGAGTCTTCCCCATCCTGCGTTTATTTCTGCTGTAATACTGACGGACGCGAGTGCGATCGTCATTTCATCTTCGGGAACAACAGGAGTAACTATTTGTCCTGGCGCACCCCAAGATCTTTGTCCATAACCATCACGGCCCCAACCTAATTCAACAGTTGAAGTTGTAGTTAGAGAACCAGTTGCTCCAGATAATGCTATACCTGAAGGAAATACATCCGAATCTGTTTGATCACCCCAGTTACCTACTCCCCACGTAAGAGAGCCCCAAGTTATAGCCATAGGAAGTTACCTCCCTATTATCCTGATATTCTTAGGATAGCTGCTGTACTTGTTGGTGCTGGAAATTGAATTGTAAACGTACCAGAAGTAGCTGTTTTATCTGCTCCAAAATCTAATACACATACCGCAGCATTTGATACAGCAGATGATGTATTGTAGATTAAAGCACCTCTAGCAGTTAACGTTACTCCAGTAAATGAACGATCTGCAAAATCTGCTCTTGCTACTCCAGCAGTTATAGATGTTCCATTATTAGTTAACGCGCCCCCACCAGCTGTATACTGACCACTATTACTAACTTCGTTAGTTGCGGAATATGCTGTAGTCGCTGAGTTTAGAGTTGCTGAAGAAGTATAAAGAGCTATTTTAAACTTGTCTCCAGATGATGAAGCAAAATTTTGATCACCTTCTAAGAGTTGTTTCTTAAATGCGTTTGCAATCGCTTGTGTTATAGCCATTTTTTTTCTCCTATTTTCCTATACGAGGAACACCGCTTTGATATTCGTCTCGTCTTCGTCTTCCCATTTGTTCTATTGAGAAGCCTTCAACCACTTGTTTATACTTTCCTTCGTATAATTGCAAGAGATCATTTGGCCCCTTGAGAAAACTAAATGCTTCTACAAGGCATGCATACAAAAGCCCGTTGGGAAAATTCAAACTTATGTATGTTGTCGTATTTGTACTCGATAATCCAGGGTCTTTCAAGATATAATTTAACTGGATTGTATAGGTAGCATTGGGCGTGGGAGCTACTACAATCGTATTTTGATCCCACCAGCTATAGTATTTAGGAACCCCCGTTACTTCTGTAGGGTTAAACTCAGACATAAAACTTGTATCTCTATATTGTAAAAAATCTCTATTATTATCAGATGCCACTCCATCAGAATCAGTAATTTGAGCTGATCTAATTACCAAAGCATTATCTGGAGTATCAATAAATCTAGTTGAAGCTACTAAATTTGCTGTAGCATATCTTCTATTGTTATCAGAATCTACATCCCTTAAAAGTCTCCATTCAGCATCTTCTATAAAGCCATTAATAATGGCGTCTGTTAAAACAGTCGAAGTGACTTCAGTATAATTTCTAATTTTTGTTACTAATTCTGCGTATGTCATATTATCCTTGTTGGAAATCCAATGGTCCTGCTAAGACTTGGAATCCTCCTCCTATTGCACTAGCTGCAGCATTAGATGCTAAATCAAAAGTGTAACTATTTTCTTGAGTTACCGTTGCTGGCATTCCTGCTTGCTTATGAGTTGTTTGTACCATAGTTATTGAATAACCACCATACACTTTTGCACCTGAATCGTGACTACCTGCTGTAGTATTTTTAGGTACTGCTCCTCTAAATTGAGCATTTGTTCCTCTTATACATCCTGTAAAAGTATTAGCAGAATTTCCTGTATATTGAATAACTTCATTTTCATAATAAGAAGATCCATCAGTTGATGTTTTAACTTTTTCAATAATGAAATAACCTGCGCTTGGAAAAGCAGTAGAATCCGCGACAGCAATACTTAAATCCGTTGCAGTAATATTAGATGATAAAGTAGTTGATAATTCAAAAGTAGAAAGTGCTACACCTCCTACCGGTTTTTTAACGTCAGTAAATCTTACAATGTCATTATTGGATCTTCCACTAAATGGTTCTGAAACAGAAACTTCTTTAGAAGCTGCTGCAGTTGTAAATGGATTTTTAGGTAAAAAATCTTGAGTTCCAAATTCTGTTCTTGCAGGTCTTGCTTTTTCTAAACCTTGAGGATCAGCTACAAATGGTTTTGGTTCTAATTGTGGTTGTTTAGGTTCATATTCTGAATAATGAACAAAAGCTCCATTCCATTCAGTAACCATTTCTTTCCACGGATATGCTAAACCGCTTCGATCTGAAATTGCTAGTGCATATTTTCCTTTTGCAAACTTAGCCATTAGATCTCCGGATAATAAGTTTTAGGTGAAATATAAACACTTGCTGGTGAACCATCTTCTTGAAGTGCTCTGTTTAATTCATCTTCGTAAAGTAATTTACATTCTTGTACTCTTTGAGGAGCTTTTTTCTGAGCGATATAATAAGTTAAACCTGAACACATTGCAGGAACAAATCTATTTACTACATCAGCTTCATTAGTATAGGCCCCGGCATCTTGAATTCTTTTTACATAATAAAAATGCATAAAGTTTCCGTTTTGAGAACTACCTGGTGTTAAATATAAAGTTACTGTAATTTTATCTATAAATCTTTGAACCCAATATTGTGAAGGTTGACCTGTAGAAGTTTTATTTGAAAAAGCAGAATATTGAGATCTATTTATTTTTGAAAGTGGTGTATCTACATTTGATGTAGTTCTATAACTTGCTTCTAAAACATCAGAACACATTTCTGCAATATTTACCACCGCGTCTGCGCTCGAGTGCGAAGCCGCTGTTGTACTATCTACTCCTCTATCAGAAGTAGATGAAACAATTAAATTTAAACTTGAAATTGAAGAATATTTTATAACTTCAGAATTAATTCTTATTTTTCCGGAACTTGGCATCTGAGCTACAGAAGCAACAGGAATAGTTAAATCGGTTGCATTAATACCAGCAGTTAGAGTAGTATCTATTCCATCTGCATCTCCATCAGTTGGAGATCTATAAATTACATATTCATTTTGATCAGTATTCATTGTGAAAGCATGACTAGATACTTCCCAAAAATGCACACCTCTATTTTGCCAATCTTGAAATAAAATATTTAATGATCTTCGAGCTGATCTTAGATCATTACCCGTATAGTCAAAAAATCCTAATCTTTCAAAAGATTCGGTAATAATATCATCTATCGAGAATGTTTTCTCGAATGTACTTGTGCCAGAAAAAGCCATTGGCTACCTCTTACGTGTACGTTCCAATAATCGTACAAAAGTCGCAGTTGGTTAAATCTACATACATACCTGCATCACATTTAATTCCTTCACCAGGAATTTCAAAGCTTTGTCCGTGATTATCTGCATTTGAAAACTTTGCATGAAATACTAATTTAGAAGCTGTCTTATCTGAACTTGCTTCATCATAAATTTTTATTTCAGCATCAGCGTTACTTGCTTGTCCATAAACACCTTGTATTCTAGCTTTAGTAATTACAACTGTTGTAGTACCTGCATATTTTCTAGCCAAACCATCTCCTGTTAAAGGGATAGTTTGTTTTACATTTGAACTTAATGCCATATTTTTTCTCCTTAGTTATTTTTACTATGGGCCCGAAGGCCCATAATAATTATTTATTACTGTGTATCAAAAGGTGTTGCTAAAGATCCAGTAGCATTAAGCATTCCCTCTACAAAGTAAAGGTTTGCTGCAACTGCAGTAAACTTAATGTAAGAACCTTTTAAACCACCTGTTGTAGCAACAGCAGCACCAGCTTCCCCATTTAGATTAACTTC
>Ga0114933_10005842_pt1 | contig 11069 bp, 11 predicted proteins | sample 4SBtaG_FD_89691 | JGI IMG/M metagenome (GOLD analysis project Ga0114933, IMG submission 89691) | Deep subsurface microbial communities from Kolumbo volcano to uncover new lineages of life (NeLLi) - 4SBTROV12_W25 metaG | ecosystem: Environmental > Aquatic > Marine > Volcanic | place: Kolumbo... | reverse complement strand
TCGGCGTGGCGTGTCGCTTCGAGGATCTGGTGGTCCTCGACGAGGACTTCTTCGTGCGGCTTCAGTCCGACGCCGAGGACCGCGAGATCTACGAGGGGCTCTTGCCCCTGTCCGAGCGCCTCGTGGCCTTCCTCGAGGACTTCCAGCCCGGCTGAGACGAGGCCGAGACATTGTCGCGTCGCGCCCCGCCGTAGATCAGAGGCAGGAGGTGCTCATGCTCATTCTGCTCTCGACCGCGCTCGCCGGAACCAAGACGCTCACGGTCGGCGATGCCGAGATCACGCTCTCTCGCGACCTGCTCACCGTCAGCGAGGGCGACCTGAGCCTGGAGATGTCGAGCGACGGAGAGGTCGTCGGCTTCTACGAGAAGGGAAACAAGGCCGCCGGCTGGACCGTCGAGCGCGACGGCGGCGAGGTGATCTACAGCCTCGAGGACGACGACGACTACGTCGCGCTCATCTGGGACGTGTCCTGCTCGATGAAGGTCGAAACGGGCCTGATCGCCCCGGTCGCCATCAACAAGGGCGTGTGGCTCGCGGTCAGCACGACCGTGCCCTACTGGGGTGGTGCCTACCCAGAGGAGTAGGCTCCCGATGTGTTGCGGGTCGGACCGGCGGTCGTCGATCTCGCCGGTCGCGAGGTGCGCCGGGCGGGACAGGTGCACGCCTTGAGTCCGCAGGAGGCCGCGCTGCTGGGGCGCCTCGCCGAGGCCTACGGGGAGCCGGTGGAGCGCGCCGTCCTGCTCGAGGACTGCCTCGGCTACCGGCCGGGGGTCGAGACCCGCGCGCTGGACCACGCCGTGACGCGGTTGCGCCGCAAGCTCGGTGGCGCCGAGTGGCTCCCGAGCGTCTATGGCGTGGGCTACCGGCTGCTCGTCGAGAGCCACGATCTGGTAGGCCGCGACGAGGTGATCGAGGGCCTGCGCGGCCTGCGCGGCATCGCCCAGATCGTCGGTCCGGGGGGCGTCGGCAAGACCTCTGTGGCGCGCGCGGCGGGGGCTGAGGTCTTCGTGGACCTGCGCTCGGTCTTCACCGCCGAGGACCTGGCCGGTGCCCTCGAGCGGCAGGTCGAGACTCACCACGACCGCATCGTGCTCGACAACTTCGAGCAGCTGCGGGGCGTCGGCGAGGAGCTCGTCCTCGGCCTGGCGCAGCCCGGTCGCCAGATCCTCGTGACCACCCGCCACCGCCTGGAGTTGCCGGGCGAGGTCGTGGTCCTCCACCCGCTGGGCGATGACGACACCCTGCGGCTCTTCCAGCAGCGGGCTGGCGAAGACCTGGCGCCCGGTCCTCGCCTCCGCTCCTTGATGGCCGGCCTGCCGCTGGCCATCGAGCTCTGCGCTGCTCGGCTGCGCGTCGCCGACCTCGAGGAGCTCGAGGAGCGCGCGGACCAGGCGCTGGGCGCCGGCGGCGTGCGCTGGTCCTTGGAGCTCCTGTCCGAGGTCGACCGCGCCGCCCTGGGCTGCTGCTGCGCCTTCGCGCCGAGCTTCACCCTCGCAGCCTGGGAGGCAGTGTACCGCGGGGACGACGCCCTCGAGCGCGTCCAGGCCCTCGTCGACCTGAGCCTGCTCCGCCGGGCCGGGGGGCGCTTTCACCTGCTGCAGCCCATCCGGCTCGCGGCGCAGTTGTCGATGCCGCCGGAGGCCCCCGCCCGCCACGCCGCCTTCTTCTCGGCCTTGGCCGGGCGGCACGCACCCACCGCTTGGCTGAGCGGCGAGTGGGCCCCGCTGATCGAGGAGCGGGACAACCTGGAGCGGGCGCTCGCCAGCGCGCCGGACCCGAGCCTCGTCGCCGGCTTCGACGAGGTGCTCGGAGCGACCGCGGCGGTGAGTCACCGGGTCGAGGTCCTCGAACGCTACGACGCCGAAGCCTGGCGGCGGGTGCGGGCGCTGCGGCTTGCCGGGAGGACCGACGAGGCCATCGCGCTCGGGCTGCGCGCAGAGCCCATCGGCCCGCTGCTGCTGAACCTCGGCGGCGCCTACCTCCAGGCCGGTCGCCTCGACGAGGCGGAGCAGACCCTGCTGAACGCCGCTGCGTCGGCCCGCGAGGAGGGCGACGCCGCGCGGGCGGTCTTCGCGGACTTCAACCGCGCGACGGTCTTCGCCCTGCGCGGAGGCCTCGACCAGGCCATCCGCCTCGGTCGCGCCTGCCTCGTCGAGCTCGACGCGCTGGGCGCTGTCGGCATGCGCCTGCCAGTCCTGAGCAGCCTCGCCTCCTTTGCCCTGGCCGCGGAAGACCCGGAGGCCGCCCGCGGCTACCTGGAGCGGGCAGCCGGATGTCCGCCCAGCCCGAACCGCCACCACCGGCTGCACCTGGTCTATGCGCTGGCCCACGTCGACCTCGGAGCCGGCCGCTTCGAGGCCGCCCTCCGTGGCTTCCGCCAGGTGCGGGACGAGGCCGAGGGCGACTCGCTCGTCGCCGACGCGCTGGAGGGCGAGGCCGCGGTGCTCGCAGAGGAGCGCGACTACAGCGCCGCTCGACCCCTGCTCGAGGAGGCCCTGGTGGCGCACCGCCGCGCGAGGCGCGCCGCGGACGAGGAGCGCGCCGCGATCCGTGCAGCGCTCGTCGATGCGCTGCGAGGTCGGCCCCCGGCGGCGCTCGAGGAGCTCCGCGAGGCCGGGGAGGAGGCCGCCGCTGTCCAAGCTTTCCTGGCCGGCGCAGAGTCCCCATGGCCCCTCGACGGCAGCTACCCGCCGGGCCACGAAGCGCGGCTCGCCCAGAGGTTTTTTCGACAGCCGTGAAAGGTGAGGCGGTGCCCCCGGCATGACCGGGCATGCATCCCTCCCGACGTTCCCTGCTCGGCGGCTCGCTCGCCACCCTCGTGGGCGCCTCCCTCCTCCGCGGCGGCACAGCCCGCGCCGAGGGCGTGGCCAAGCGCCTCTGTGTGTTCTACAGCCCCAACGGCACCGTGCACGACTACTGGCGGCCCTCGGGCTCCGGTGCCTCGTACACCCTGGACAGCCCGATGCTCTCGCCGCTCGCCGGCTGGGAGGACCGGCTCCTGGTCCTCGATGGCCTCGACTTTCACGGCGCCGACAACCACGAGCCGGGCATGGGCGCGATGCTCACAGCCGGTGGTGGAACCAGCGTCGACCAGGTCATCGCCGACCAGATCGGCGGCGACACCCCCTTCCGAAGCATCGAGCTCGGGGTCCAGACGAGCGCATGGGGGGGCTCCACCCAGACGCGCATCAGCTACCGGGACGGCAGCTTCCTGACCCCGGACGACAACCCGAAGAACGCCTGGTCACGGCTGTTCGGGGGATTGGGCGACGAGGCGCTCCTGGAGCGCCGAGAGGCGGTCCTCGACCTCGTCGGCGCCGAGCTCGGCGCGCTGAACGGGCGGGTCGAGGCTCCGGACCTCGCGCGTCTGGACACCCACGCCGGCGCCCTGGGCGAGGTCCGCAAGGGTCTGTCCGGGGGCTCCTGCGAGTCGGTGGCGTCACCGGGAACGATCTCGCACTACGACAACGACGCCTTCCCGGACGTGACGGCCGCGCAGATCGAGCTCGCGGTCCAGGCCCTCGCCTGCGAGATGACGCGGGTCGTCAGCATCCAGCTGTCCCACACCATCAGCCCGACCGTCTTCTCCTGGGTCGGCGAGTCGAGCGGACACCACACCCTGTCCCACGCCAGCGACGCCGCCGGCGAGGCGGGCTTCGCTCGCTGCCAGGCCTGGTGCGCGGAGCAGTTCGAGAGCCTGCTCACCCAGCTGGACGCCCAGGGCCTGCTCGAGGACACGCTGGTGCTCTGGTGCACCGAGATGGGCGATCCCCGGGCCCACGTCTGCACCGACGTGCCCTGGATCCTCGCGGGCGGGAACGGCTTCTTCGACCTCGGCCGCTACCTCGCGCTCGGCTCCGAGCCGCACGACCGCGTGCTCACCAGCATGTGCAACGCCTTCGGTCTCGACCACACCGACTTCGCCGGCCGAGGCAACCCGGCCCTGGAGGAGCTCCGATGATCCTCTTCACCCTGATCGCCTGCGGGCTCGACATGAACCTGCAGGCCCGCCTCCCCGGATCCGACACAGACTCGACCTCGACACCTGCAGCGGAGATCGCTTGCGGCGAGGACGAGGACATCTTCCGCGAGCACGTCTGGGAGCCGGTGTTGGGCGACCAGTGCGTGCTCTGCCACACGGCCGAGGGCGCGGCATCCCACACGAACCTGATCCTCGATGCCCAGGACATGATCGCCAGCCAGCGCTCAGCCTCGGCGCTCGGACAGCGCCTGCTCGACAAGCCCTCCGGCGCCCTCGACGAGGGGCACTCCGGCGGCGCCCTGGTCTTCGCGGGCTCGGCGGATTGGGAGGCCCTGGAGTTCTGGATCGACTGGACCGAGGGCGTCTGCGAGGTGCCCGAGGCCGAGGTCTGCGAGGACGGACCCTCCGACCGGCTGCTTCGACGCCTGTCGCACGGCGAGTACGACGCCACCGCCAGCGATCTGCTGGCTCTCGAGGTCACCGCGGCCACCGGCTTCGCGCCGGACACGGTGGTCGACGGTCACGCCAACGACGCCCACGCCCTGCAGGTCCAGGCGCTCCTGGCCGACCAGTACCGCGCCGCGGCCGAGGCCCTCGCCTGGGAGTTCGACCTGGACGCGCAGCTCGGCTGCGATCCGTGGGCCGAGGGCCAGAAGGCCTGCGCCACCCGCTTCGTCGAGGACTTCGGCACCCGCGCTTTCCGGCGCCCGATCACCCAGGAGGAGCTCGATCGCTACATGGCCTTCTGGGAGGCCGTCGCGATCGACGAGGGCTTCGACGAGGCGGCCCGGTGGGTCGTGGCGGCGATGCTGCAGTCCCCGAACTTCCTCTACCGGCCCGAGCTCGGCGAGCTCGGCGACGACGGGCTCTACCACCTGACCGACTGGGAGATCGCCAGCGAGCTCTCGTACGCGATCCTCGGCACGATGCCCGATGCGGAGCTCCTCCGCGCCGCCGAGGCCGGCGAGCTCTCCACGGACGCGCAGATCGCCGCCCAGGCGGGGCGCCTCCTCGCGCTCCCTGCGGCTACTGGGACCACCCGGGACCTCGTCACGCTCTGGCTCCAGCTCGATCGCATCGACACCGTGTCCCGCGAGGGCCTCGAAGACGCCGACCGGGCCGCCATGGCCGCCGAGGTCGAGGCCTTCCTCGACGACCACGCGGACGGCGAGCTCGACGAGCTGATGGCCGGAGGGCTCCTCAGCGAGCGCGCCGTGCTGACGGTTCATGCCCTGCCGGACGGCTCCAGCCCCATCCACCGCGGTGTGCTGGTCCGCGAGCGGCTCTTGTGCGAGGAGCTGCCAGAGCCCCCGGCGAACCTGGACACCTCCCCGCCGGAGACCGACCCCGACAAGTCCACGCGCGAGCGCTACGCCGAGCACTCGTCGAACCCCGAGTGCTCCGGCTGCCACGAGCGCATCGACCCGATCGGCTTCGGCTTCGAGCACTTCGACCAGCTGGGCAACTACCGGGAGACCGACAGCGGCCACGCCGTCGACGCCTCCGGCGAGCTGGACGGCGTCTCCTTCGTGGGGGTCGACGAGCTCTCCTCTGCCTTGTCCGACGACCCGCGCTTCCGCTCCTGCTTCATGCAGACCTGGCGCCGCCACCTCTCCGGCACCGAGGCCTGCGCCGAGGACCCCGGCGTCGTCGGCCTGGACGAGCCCCTCGAGGAGTTCACCACACGCCTGGCCTTCACCACCCGCGTCGGCTCCGCGGGGGACACACCGGCCACGGGCGCTCGCCTCGACCTCGACGACCTGCCCGAAGACGAGGTCGCCTATGGCGCAATCACCTGGGAGATGACGTCGGACGACTGGTCGACCGGCTGGTGCGGCTACGTCACGGTCACGAACGAGAGCTCCGAGGGCGTCTCTGGCTGGCAGGTCGAGCTGGACCCGGACGGCACGATCGGCAGCCACTTCTGGAGCTCGGAGCTGGACGAGCAGGGCGAGGTGTGGGTCTTCACGCCGGAGGACTGGAACGCGGATCTCGCCGCCGGCGCGTCCATCGAGTTCGGCTTTTGTGCGGCGCGCTGATTTATGCGGTCACCCCCGCGCGCCCTCGCGCGTATGGGGGTCTTCCGAGGTCACGCCATGCTCCTTGCACTTCTCCTGTCCTGCGCCAACGACGGCACCCTCATCCTCGAGGGCGCCGGTGATGCAGTCGAACACAAGATCTACGGCGGCTCCGCCCCCCACGCCGCCGAGCACGACGCGGTCGTGGCGCTCCACCAGCTGGCGCGGGGCGGCAAGTCCGTGTACGTCTCGCCCTTCTGCACGGGCACCTTGATTCGCGGCGACGTGGTCCTGACCGCAGCCCACTGCCTCTCCGGCAAGAGCGCCAACAAGGTCGCCATCTTCGTCGGGGACGAGGCGAGCACGGACCCCGCGGACTCCAACTACATCTGGGACCACCTCTACTCGGTCTCCGAGCTGCAGTACCACTCGGGCTACAACAGCGGCAGCCTGATCAACGACATCGGCATCATGCGGCTCGACGTCGACGCCGCCTCGGCCGAGGCCGTCACCCCGGTCCCCGAGCTGCCCGCATCGGTCGGCTTCACCAGCGCCGATGTCGGCGTCACCAACCTCAACTTCGCTGGCTTCGGCGAGACCGAGACCGGCTCCAGCGGGGTGTTGCTCCAGGTCGACGGCACCCTCGGCGGTCTGGGCTGCAGCGTCAGCGGCTGCCCCTCGGGTGGCGACACCGCGACGCAGATCTCCTACTCGCAGCCGACCTCGGGCCCCTGCTTCGGCGACTCCGGCGGCCCGGCCTTCGTCGATCGCTCCGGCACCGTCTATGTCGGCGGTTTGACGAGCTACGGCGACAGCGGCTGCGCCGTCTACGGGGTGAGCACGCGCACGGACGCCTACGAGAGCTGGATCGGGGACTTCGCCGATCCGGGTGGCGGCGACACCGGCAGCACCGCCGACACCGGAACGAGCTCCGGCGACTGCGGCGACGGCGTCTGCGGTACGGGCGAGAGCTGCGACGGCCGCGACGGGACGAGCTCCTGCTCTGCCGACTGCGATGGCGTGACCAAGGGCAAGCCGACGAACCGGTACTGCTACGTCGAGGGAACCTGCGAGGGCCCCGGCTGCCCGTGAACCGACTCGCGGCCACGCCTCTCGGAGAACTCCTCCAGGACGAGCCGCGCATGGTCTGGGTGCTTCGCCACTTCGGGGTGGAGCCCGACGACCCCGACGAGCTCGACCTGACCTTGGCCGGCTTCTGCCGAATCAAGGGGCTGGACGTCCACGTGCTGTTGCACGAGCTCGTCGCCGAGGACGATGACGAGCCGACCTTGGAGCTCCCCGACCTCTGATGCCAGACTGCCGGGGTGCCGAAGGTCCTCCAGGTGTCGGGTGACGCCCTTCGCGCCCTCCAGGAGCGCTTTCAGCAGGGCGACCGCGACGCCTTCGAGGCCCTGGTCGAGCCTTGCCTGGATGACCTGTACACCCTCTGTTTGCGCCTGACGAACAACGCCGCGGAAGCCGAGGACCTCGCCCAGGAGGCCTTGGTAAAGGCTCTCCGAAAGCATCACCAGTACCGCCCGGGGAACGCGCTGAGGCCCTGGCTGTTGACCATCGGCGCGAACCTCGCGCGAAGCCGCCTGCGGTCGGTCTGGTGGCGGCGAGTGCTTCCTTTCGCGAAGGAGACCGAGACCGAGACCACGCCCGAGGTGCTGAACGAAGCAATGGAGCGGGATCGGGCGGTCCGCGAGGCGCTCGCCACGCTGCCACCGATGTACCGTGAGGCGGTGGCCGTCTTTCACCTCCAGGACCTGAGCTATGCCGAGATGGCGGAGATCACGGGACTGAAGGTCCCGGCGCTCAAGCAGCGGGTCCGCCGGGGTACCAAGATGCTGAGAGAGGCGATCGGAAGGCTGTATCCGGAGCTGGTGCCCATTCGTAAGGGGACCGGAGAAAGACTTACATGAGCTCCGTTGTCCTGGCTGTGACGCTCGCCCTCGCCGTCGAGCTTCCCGACGCCGTGCAGGCCGAGGTGGCCCAGGCGGAGGCGGCCGGACTGCCGTCGGCGCCCTTTGAAGAGAAGGCCCGCGAAGGCCTCGCCAAGGGCGTGCCTGAAGGCCGCATCGTCTCGGTGCTCGACGGGATGGAGGTGGACCTCGGCCACGCAAAGGACGTGTTGGGGCTCGACGATCCCAGCGGCGAGCTTCTGGTCGCCGCCTCTCGCGCCCTCGACGCGGGCGTCTCCGAGGGCACCGTGCGCCGCCTCGGCTCGGACGAGATCCTGGGTGTGCTGGCCTTGTCCGGGGTCGCCGACCTCGTCGCCCAGGGCTTCTCGGAGTCCCAGGCGGTCGGGCTGGTCGAGGCCGGCCTCGCGAGCGGCGCGCCGGAGCGCAGCCTGACCGGACTGGCCAGCGCCGCCTCGTCGCTCCTGCACACCGGAGCAAGCCACGCCCAGGTCAGCGGGGCCTTGAGCGCGGCGGTCGTGTCCGGCCGCTCGCCCTTGTCGTCGGTCCCAGCCTCGGAGGGCGGACCTCCCGAGCACGCGAACAACGACAACCCGAACAGCAACCGGGACAAGGACAAGGAAAAGACGAACAACAAGGGCGGGAAGAGCAAGTGAGCGACTTCGACCCGGGCCGTGACCTGCGCACCCACGCGGCCCCCCAGGGCTTGTTGGAGGGCGCGCTCGAGCGGGCTGACCGCCCCCGCGAGATCCCTCGCTTCGTCTTTCCGCTTGCGGCCGCGGCGCTCCTGCTGCTCGGTGTCCGCATCGGCATGGGTGTCGACGCCGATGTGCCGGCTCCTCCGCCGGTCACGGCCGCCGAGATCGCCGAGGTGGTGCCCGTGCGCCTGGTCCTCCACGCGCCGGAAGCGGCCAGCGTCCGCGTCGCTGGCACCTTCAACGACTGGGACGCCGAGACGACCCAGATGATCCCCGCGAACGAGGGCACCTTCCAGGCCACCCTGCTGCTCCCTCGCGGTCAGCACGAGTACATGTTCGTGGTAGACGGGCAGTGGGTCACCGATCCCTCCGCCACGTTCGTGCGGGACGACGGCTTCGGGAATCGAAACGCAGTCCTGGAGATCTGATTCCCCCTGCCGCGCTGCTCCTGATCGGCCTTGTCAGCGCCCAGGAGCCGACCACCTCGGCGACCGCGACCTGGCGGCACAGCAGCGGACAAGTCTCCCTGCTCGCGGGCGCGGACGGCTGGTCCGAGGGCGGCGTCGGCACCGCCGCTCAGTTCTCGGGCGCGGGCTGGTCGAGCACCCAGCGCGGTCCCTGGTCCGCGTGGGTCGGGGGAGTGGGCGTCGTCGAGGCCCTCCCGACCCAGACTCTTTGGCTCGACGGCGCCACCGCCGAGGTGGGCTTCGAGCGCCGGCTCGAGGGACGCCTGACACCAGGGGCCGCGGCGCTCTTGGGCGGGTCGGTCCTGGGCTCGCCCTGGGTGGACGCCGCGGCGGCCCCGCAGCTCTTCGTCGACCTGGGACCGGCCGGAGTCGTGCTGTCTCCGGCTGTCGGTTGGCGCGCTGGCGAGGATCCCGGCGTCCTCACGACCGGAGGCGCCCTTCGGTCCTTCGCGCCCCTGGGGGTGTTCTCGGTCGGCGCTACGGCGGAGCTCCGCTACCTGGCCGGCGGCTACGATCTGCTCGACGTCGACGGGCTGATCTGGGCTTCGACGGCGCGTGGTCCCTGGGCCGTCGATGTCGTCACGGGGGCCGGCCGGGTGAAGGGCGCCGGCGAGGAGCGGGTGCTCGGTCTGGCGCCCGGGTCCGGCGGCCTCCGCGGCTCCGCGGGAGTGACCCGTGCCCTGCGCCGCGGGATTGGTGTGCGAATCGAGGCCGGCGTCGAGCGGAGCTGGGGCAGCGCCGACTACGTGCGCGGATTCGGATTGGTCGGGGTGCACGCGCGGCGGGCGCGTGTCGAGTCCCTCACCCCGGTCGATGCAGGCGGCACGGTTCTCGAGGTCGACGCACCCAGGGAAGCCCGCGTCCAGGTCGTCGGTAGCTTCAGCGGCTGGCAGCCCCTCGACCTCGACTGGGACGAGGGCCGCTGGGTCCTCGAGCTGGACCTCGCCTCCGGGAGCTACGAGTACGTCTTCCTGGTGGACGGCGAGGTTCAGGTCCCGGCGGGACCGTCTCGATCGGATGGATTCGGAGGCGAAAATGGCGTCCTGAGCGTTCCCTGAGTGCGATGAAAGAGCGTTTCGCGTCACCCTGATGGATCCTCGGGCGTAAGGCCTGCGGAGGCTCGATGTCCCGACCCCTCGCGCTCGCCGCAGCCCTGCCCGCGGTGCTCCTCTTCGTCGCCGCTGCGGAGACCGCGGCCTACAGGAACCAGACCGAGGAGCTCCAGACCGTCGTGCGGGAGTGCGCCGAGGTCGCCACCAGCCTCCCGGATCAGCAGGAGCTGGCCTTCCGGCGGCTGGTCGAGCAGAGCCTCGAGGCCTCGGGCATCGACGAGGGCGCGGTCGTGACGACCTCGATCGAAGGCGAAGGCTCGGCGCGGCGCCTGGAGGCTGCGGTGACGGTGAACTGGGGCGGCCTGACCGGACTCTTCCCCGCGCCGGAGACGGTCCACTACAGCGCAACGCGGAGGCTCGGGAGCTCGGGCACATGAGCCTGTAGTGGACAGCCCGGCAAAGACCGGGAAAGCTGGTTCGCGTACTCTCTCTCCAAGGGTGCAGACAGGAGCACGGACCAGCACATGTACACGACAACTCTGCTTTTTTCCCTGGCGATGACGCTCGGGTGCAACGGCAAGGATGACGCGGTCATCGGCGACAGCGGCATCGAAGCGGACGCGGACACGGACGCGGACGCCGACACCGACACCGACTCGGACGCCGACGGCGACACCGACACCGATACGGACGCCGACGCCGACGCCGACACCGACTCGGACACCGACACCGACGTCGACCCGGTCGACAACGACGGGGACGGCTTCAGCGAGGCCGACGGTGACTGCGACGACGACGACGCGGACATCTACCCGGGCGCCGATGACGAGTGGTACGACGGCGTCGACAGCGACTGCGCCGGCGACTCAGGCCGTCCCAGAAAAAGCCCTTTCCACCCTCGACGCGGATCCGCGTCGAGGGTGGAAAG
>Ga0114933_10005837_pt1 | contig 11080 bp, 9 predicted proteins | sample 4SBtaG_FD_89691 | JGI IMG/M metagenome (GOLD analysis project Ga0114933, IMG submission 89691) | Deep subsurface microbial communities from Kolumbo volcano to uncover new lineages of life (NeLLi) - 4SBTROV12_W25 metaG | ecosystem: Environmental > Aquatic > Marine > Volcanic | place: Kolumbo... | reverse complement strand
TTACTATTGTAATCTTGTTCCCTATTTTTTGATTCAGTATCTAAGTATCAAATAATCTATTTTGGGCAAGTGATCAAGCAGGTACCATCTTATATATGCGCATCATGCATCTGGAATTTGGCAGACATCTATATGGTGGTGCTGCTCAGGTTCGTTATCTTATTGAGGGACTGGATTATTGTGGGATTGAAAATATCCTGGTATGTCCTGTGAATAGTGAGATTTCTAAGGCTACCTGTGCAACCAAGGTGGTAGAGATATCAATTGGTGGTGATCTAGATTGGCGATTGCCGACACGCTTGAAAAATATAATTAGTTTGTATGAACCTTCGGTAGTTCACGCGCATTCAAGACGTGGTGCAGATACAGTAGGAGGATGGGTCTCTCGTTACATGGAAGTACCTGCCGTATTAACTCGTAGGGTGGATAATCGCGAAGCAGCACTATGGGCAAGGCTCAAATACTTTCCTTATGATGCTGTAGTAGGTATTTCTTCTGCCGTTGAGAGGGAGTTGTTACATCACGTAGGGCTGCCTGCATCTCGCGTTCATAAGGTATCTAGCGCAATGGATACCAAGAGATATTCGCCTGCTACAGAACGTACTAGATTGACCGAAGTGACAGGTCTTGACTCATCCTTATTTACAATTGGAATTGTTGGACAGTTCATTTCTCGCAAGGGACATGCCCTTTTATTTGAATGTTTACCAGAGCTTTTTGTTCGGTTTCCGCACGCTCGTGTATTGTGTTTTGGTCAAGGCCCTTTAGAGAATGAACTGAAGAAAAATGTGCTTAATAAAGGTCTCAGCTCCCATGTGATATTCCTTGGATTTCGAACAGATTTGTCAGATTTGATACCTGAGCTTGATTTACTTGTCCATCCGGCGAGACAGGAGGGTCTAGGGGTTGCGGTTATGGAGGCTATGAGTTCTGGTGTGCCAGTGATTACTTCTACCGCCGGAGGGATTACTGATCTTCTAGAGAATAAAGTTCATGGCCTGACATTTGAGTCTGGAGACAAGTCTGGGCTATTCAATGCTATGGTACTTATGATTTCTGATGAAGAATTAAGAGTGCGTTTTAGAACTGCTGCTAGGAAACGCATTCAGGAACAATTTTCAGTTGAAAAAATGAGTCACCGCTATATCGAAATTTATAATCAAGTGCTTAGATCGTCTTGAAACCTTCAAAAAAAGAATTATGTCTTCTCGCCCGTTCACTTGGCGAAGAATTGTTGTCCCGTGGTGCACGTTTAGCATGCGCTGAGTCATGCACTGGTGGCTGGATTAGTAAGGTCATTACTGATGTTCCAGGGAGTTCATCCTGGTTTGGTTGGGGTCTTGTAACTTATGCAAATGATGCTAAAAAAGAAATTTTTGGTATATCTGAGGAGCTATTAAGCGAGCATGGCGCTGTAAGTAAACCAGTTGTCATTGCTATGGCAAAAGGGGTTAAGCAGATGGCCTCGGCAGAGTTTTCCGTGGCGGTCAGTGGCATAGCAGGACCTGATGGAGGAACTGATGAGAAGCCGGTTGGGACGGTCTGGTTCGCTTATGGATGCTTACAAAGCGTTCAGGCTGATTGCCGTCATTTTGATGGAGATCGTGAATCTGTTCGTCGCCAGAGTGTTATGCATGCTCTTATGAGGTTGTCAGAAATTGTTAGACAAGCAGATTAATGTTTATTTTTCGCTAGATTTTTAAAGGTTCTTTTAGAGAAAACCTTATGCTTTTTGCTATATGTTTTTTTCTAGCACTAAAAAATTTTTTGGCAACTGCTATGGGGATGAAAACTGTGAAATAATCAAGCTAATTGAAGCTTTGTTCGACTCTCTTAAAAACGGAAAAAATATATGGATGACAACCGACAAAAGGCACTAGCAGCAGCACTGGGACAGATAGATAAGCAGTTTGGCCAAGGTTCGGTAATGCGTATGGGGGACTCCATGTCATCCCGAATATTCGAGGCAATCCCTACTGGTTCTCTCGGGCTTGATGTGGCTCTAGGTATTGGAGGGCTCCCGAAGGGCCGCGTAGTAGAGATTTACGGTCCAGAATCGTCCGGTAAAACCACGCTAACTTTGCAGGTTATCGCTGAAGCTCAGAAGAAGGGTGGAACAGCTGCTTTTGTGGATGCAGAACATGCCCTTGATCCGGTTTATGCAGAAAAGGTTGGCGTTAATATTGAAGAACTCTTAATTTCTCAACCGGATACGGGAGAGCAGGCTCTGGAGATCACCGATATGCTCGTCAGATCTGGCGCGATTGACATCATTGTTGTTGACTCAGTGGCAGCACTAACGCCAAAAGCCGAAATAGAGGGTGAAATGGGTGATACCCATGTTGGTTTGCAAGCGCGTTTGATGTCGCAAGCTTTGCGAAAGCTAACAGCAAACATCAAACGTTCCAACTGTATGGTTGTCTTTATAAATCAGATTCGCATGAAAATTGGTGTCATGTTTGGTAGTCCTGAGACGACTACTGGGGGTAATGCTCTGAAGTTCTATGCGTCAGTACGATTAGATATACGGCGAATTGGTGCTATTAAGAAAGCCGATGAAATTCTTGGCAATCAGACTCGGGTTAAGGTGGTTAAGAATAAAATGGCCCCACCATTTAAAATGGCAGAGTTTGAAATTCTTTATGGCCATGGTATCTCACGTGAAGGCGAGCTCATTGATATAGGTGTTAAAGAAGATATCGTAGAAAAATCAGGTTCTTGGTATAGCTATCAGGGTGATCGAATAGGTCAGGGTAAAGAGAATGTCCGGGAATACTTGCTCGAAAATCCTGAGAAGGCGGCACAAATTGAAGCTCAACTGCGTGCAAGGCTTTTATCGAACGAAACCGAGGGCACGGTAGAAGAGGCGGAGGATGCTAGTTCCAATCAAGACTGAGAATGTTTATGAATCCTCGGTGGAGCATAGTAAGGCTTGCCGAAAGAAGGCGCTTGATCTTTTAGCTCGTAGGGAACATAGCAGATTAGAGTTGCAGCGGAAGCTGTCTTCTCGAGCCTATAGCCGAGACATAATTGATGGAGTGCTTGATGCTTTGGAAGTGGATGGGCTTCTTGAGGAAGCAAGATTTGTAGAGAGTTTTATACGAGGGCGTATAAGTAAAGGGCAGGGTCCGACGCGTATTCAAGCAGACCTTATGCATCGTGGTATTAATGAGGCGAACATTCAGACAGGCTTAGAAGACATTCAACAGGATTGGGGTAAGTTGGCCTCAGATGTTAGATGCAAGCGTTTTGGGATAACAGGGCCGAGGGAGTTTTCTGAGCGAGCACGCCAAATGCGGTTCTTACAATATCGTGGTTTCGAGAGAGACCAAATAGATATAGCACTAGATCTGGCAGACGATTCTGATTAGCTTGCTGAATTGGTTGTCGCTAAAGAAGGAAATATGAATCGGACTACAAGCGAGCTTCGCCAAGCGTTCCTAGATTTTTTTGAGCATCGGGGTCATGAGATTGTCCCGAGTTCTTCGCTTGTGCCAGCAAATGATCCAACACTTCTTTTTACTAATGCCGGTATGGTCCAGTTTAAGGATGTTTTCCTTGGTCAGGAAAGTCGTAAGAGTCTTCGAGCTGTAACTTCTCAGCGATGTGTTCGCGCTGGAGGCAAACACAATGACCTGGAGAACGTGGGCTATACAGCTCGGCACCACACGTTTTTCGAGATGATGGGTAATTTTAGTTTTGGGGATTATTTTAAACGTGATGCGATTCACTTTGCTTGGGAATTTGTTACCGAGGTATTGGAACTTCCTCCTGAAAGATTATGGTGCACCGTTTATGAACAGGATGATGAGGCGGCAGATATTTGGTTAAAAGATGTTGGCATTAACCCAGCACGATTTACTCGCCTTGGTGAGAAGGATAACTTTTGGGCCATGGGCGAGACAGGCCCATGTGGCCCTTGTAGTGAAATTTTTTATGATCATGGTCCAGATGTTGATGGCGGACCACCAGGTTCACCGGATGAAGAAGGTGATCGTTATGTCGAGATATGGAATCTCGTTTTTATGCAGTTTGAGCGTGATGCATCAGGCAAATTAACTCCTTTGCCCAAGCCCTCGGTGGATACTGGTATGGGTTTAGAGCGCGTCGCCGCAGTTATGCAAGAAGTACATTCAAATTACGAAACGGATCTGTTTGCAAATCTGATTCAGGCCGTGATGAAAGTAACGAATACTAAAGATTCAACAGATAAATCCCTTTGCGTGATTGCTGACCATATACGGGCCTGCTCTTTTCTAATAATAGACGGTGTAATACCTGGAAATGAAAAGCGTAGTTATGTGCTTCGTCGAATTATTCGTAGAGCAATTAGGCATGGTTACATGCTTGGTATGGAGAAGCCTTTCTTTCACAAACTAGTGAAGTCTCTTGAGAGCGAGATGGGAGATGCTTATCCGGAATTGAGATCTCAAAGAGAGCATGTTGAACGGATCCTGCTTCAGGAAGAAGAGCGGTTTGCAGAGACTCTTTCTCAAGGCATGAGAATTTTGGAGTCAGTTATTGAAGATCGCCCTGAGGGTGGGGTGGTATCAGGTGAAACCGTTTTTAAACTTTATGATACTTATGGGTTTCCAAAAGATCTTACTGCTGACTTCTTGAGGGAACGGGACCTCAGTATTGATGGAGCTGGATTTGAGAAAAACATGGCAGCTCAAAGGCAGCGTGCCCGTGATCAGAGTCGTTTCAGCGCCTACGGTGAAGAACGACCGTCTCTTGAAGAGAAAACAGAATTCCTTGGTTATGATGCCTTCGAGGCAATAGGAACTGTTACGGCTCTATTCTCAGAGGGAACGCCTGTTCAGGTTCTTGAGCCAGGAACTACTGGCGCTGTTGTTCTAGATAAAACTTCTTTTTATGCGGAAAGCGGTGGTCAAGTGGGTGATGCCGGTACTCTTAGTGGCAAAAGCTTGGCTTTTCGTGTTGAAGACACTATTAAATTTGGTCATTCCTATGGGCACTTAGGTGAAGTAGGAGATGACCGTATTGAGATTGGAGATACCTTAAAAGCTTCTGTAGATGAAAAACGCAGAACAGCGATTGCTCTGAATCACTCTGCTACCCATCTTTTGCATGCTGCGCTTCGGAATGTGCTAGGTAATCATGTTCAGCAGAAAGGCTCTCTTGTTACCCCAGATAGGTTGCGTTTTGACTTCTCACATAATGAGGCAGTTAGCATTAATGAATTGAATACAATAGAAGCATTGGTCAATGAGCAAATCCGTTTAAATTTTGCTGCAGAAACAAAAGAGATGAACTATAAAGAGGCGATTGACAGTGGAGCAATCGCTTTTTTTGGCGATAAGTATGCTGAGGATGTGCGTGTTTTAAAACTCGGGAGTTTTTCAATAGAGCTTTGTGGAGGAACGCATGTTGGGCGTGTAGGAGATATTGGCCTATTCAAGATTACTTCTGAGGCTGGTATTGCCTCAGGCGTACGTAGAGTTGAGGCTGTCACTGGTTCAGGTGCATTGGAATGGGTGGATTCAAGCGAGAAGCTGCTCGGCAATATGGCCGAATTGGTTAAAGGCGCGCGTGAAGATCTTGTGGATAGGGTTACTCAACTTCTGGACCATAATCGTAGTCTTGAGCGGGAGGTGCAGGCACTTAAGGGGAAACTTGCGAGTGGCGGTGCACGAGATCTAATTTCTGAAGCGGTAGAGATAGAAGGCATAAAAGTTATAGCAGCACGAATCGACGGCGCTGATTCCCGAGCTCTACGTGAGGCGGCTGATAAGCTCCGTGATCAGCTGGGTTCAAGTGTTGTGGTTCTGGGTGCTGTGGAAAATGAGAAGGTAAGGTTAGTGGCAGGCGTATCTAAAGATCTTATTAATTCTTTGAAGGCGGGTACCCTTATTGGTCCTATAGCAGAATGTGTGGGAGGAAAAGGAGGGGGTAGACCCGATTTTGCTCAGGCAGGCGGCACCCTACCTGATAAACTAGATGAGGCTCTTGCTCTTGTTTCTGGGCAGATTTATGCTTCATTAAATGGATCGCCTTAGACGCTGTCTAACTTTTATACCTCTGTAGGTAAAATGCATTACCATAGTGATACGAACTTTACTCAAGGGAAAGTTTGTATAAGAAGGTAGATTGGTTTTAAAAAAATTACAGAATATAAGCTAATCTAGCTATTAAACTGTACCAAAGAGTGCAGGAAAGTAATCAGTAGCAAGACCAAGAAGGAGTTTGGCTATGCTTATCTTGACTAGGCGTGTAGGGGAAACTCTTGTGATCGGAGATGATATTACTGTCACCGTTCTCGGGGTTAAGGGGAATCAGGCTCGTTTAGGAGTTAATGCTCCTAAAGAGGTTGCCGTTCATCGAGAAGAAATCTTTAATCGCATAAAATGTGAGCAGGCGGATGGAGAGTCAATTCGACCGAGAGCTGTAGGTATCGATCACTAATTTGCAGTAGTTGTTTTTGTAATGTGGGTAGCCCACTGGCTATTCAATTACTCTGATTGCATATCCTATATGTTAAGATTTTAGTGTCTGATTTTTATCTAAGTATAGACGTACTTAGGCCTTACTATGAATACATTGGTTCACGACCAGGTTTGGTTAAAAATGTTTGAGCATTAGTTATATATCCCACCTAATCCTTATGACATTCTGCATACCCTCTAAAGTATTAAGATCAGATAGTAAAAGTGGCAAGAGACTATGAAAAACGCTGTAATATTATTCTTAGGATGCATTGCCATATTTTATATTTTCAATGAAATTCCTAATTATCTTGAAACTCCAAAACAAATAGTGGCAGGAGGCTTTCTTCTCGGTTGGGTATGTTGTTGGTGGGTTATGTACTTTAGTAAATTACAAAAAAAGGCAAGAGAAGAGCAATAGTTTTTCATCTGTTTCCCTAGTAACCATAGCTTTTACATATTGTATTTAAAGGGTTTTTAGAAATTAGCGTTACGACCAAGTATTTGGGCTATGTTTTCCTTTATATCTGAAATAGTTGGGTAATGACATCTAAGAACCAACCCATTAGAACTATAAATAAAGATGAGTTTTTAGTTCTACAGAAACACTATTCGATGGCCAAAGAGTTCATGTTAACTACTTCTATAGCTTGTGAAGTGTGCAATAATTTTTCGCTGATGGAAAAAATAAAGAAATATTAGACTTTCTTTAAAACAGTTACTATCCGTCCTAAAAATAATTCATCTAAAATTGGTATCTTTGCTGGTAACCAGCACATGTATTTTAGCATTTTAAAGAATAGATATTTCTCAGCTTTTCTACCATCATTAAATATAGGTGGTTTCCCCCGAAAAACTTCAGTGAACTCGCTATTCTTTACAATTCTATTAAATTTTCTAACAGTTATACCGTTAAGTGAGGGTAACTTTTCCCAATCCTTTAATTTGGGAGACTCCAAGGCGTACCAGTCTGCACTTTCTCCCCTTTCTTTGATAATTTCATGATATGCATTTGTTATTTTATTTGGGTTAAATATCCAGTGTAAGCTAGGCATTTTTGTTACAAAACCTAAGTGTGATTCAAAGGGCTGGTAATATTGAGGAAAAACTGCAAACAGCATTCCCCCTGTTTTTAATACCCGCCTGCACTCTTCCAGTGATGCAGCAACGTTTTCTACATGCTCGAACACGTCATAAGAAAAAATATAATCAAATTGTTCATTTTTAAATGGTAGTGATTCGCCTTTTCCAGTAACAAATTTTATTCCCTTTAAATCCTGCCTGTGTTCTTTTAAGTAATTTTCACCAGCCTCTTTAAAAATTGGATTTATATCTACTCCAACTCCTTCCGAAAATTGAAATTTTTCAACCCAGCGCAAAAGTCTCCCGCCCGTAAATGCACCAAGATCTAGTAGTGATTTATTTTGAAAGTTTAAACAAAGATCTTTAGGGAAGTATTTTGTTAGCGTGCAATATTCTTTTTCATTAGCGTAATTACAATGTACAGAGTTATTGAACATCTTGTTTCGTAAATCTTCCTTTCCCGTTATAAAACGATTTTGTTTGAACACCTCCCAATTGTCATAATTATCAGGATCAGGAAATTCTTGCCAAAAAGCCATTGCTTTTTTTGTTAAGTTCATACTAGCTCTACCATTAGTTCTAACTTATTGTTCTCATCACAAACTTCCCCAAGTCTGGTTTGATCTGCTCAAGTTCTTATTTATCTCTAGCTAAGCATACATTGGTTCACAATCAAAATTAGTTAAAAATGTTTGAGTGCTAGTATATACCGGGTAGGGTGGCATGGCCTTCTGCGTACCCCATTCATGCTATTTAGATAAGATAGTTAGTAAGACGGTAGAATGATTTATAATGTTCCTTTGTAAGGTTTTAAATGATAAAAATAAAAGGTGAATGCCTGATTTATGCCTGATGAAGTTTTTCTCCAAGTGCAATTAAAGAACTTCATTACTTAATAAAACCTTTAAATATTAGTAACTTATAAATTAACGGAGAGGTGGCTGAGTGGCTGAAAGCGCTCCCCTGCTAAGGGAGTAAGGGTTAATCGCCCTTCGAGGGTTCGAATCCCTCCCTCTCCGCCAACTGAGCTAAAGAGTAATGCCTATAAACCTTAAAGTTTATGCTCCTGCAGGATGTTCTATTAAGTCAATTAAAAATAAAAAAATTTTTTTCAAATCTCGCTATACGATAACTTATACAAAAAATGATCAACCGAGCGTGGAGAAATGTTTTGTTGTTCTTAGAGGGCAGACAGAGAAGTCAGTAGATGGGGATCAATGGGAGTTTTACTGGCTATAAAACTCTGACTATAAAAAGTATAGATATATTTAGAAGGATTTTGAGAGGACATATGAATAGTTTAAGAACAGTTTTTTTATTGTTTGTTTTTGGATTTAGTGTTGCATTTTCTCAGGAGAGTTCAGTTAGAAGTGAAGATGCACTACTAGCAGATGCATTCAGCAATGGAGATAGCGATTATATAAATGAAATACTACATCCAGAATTCACCTGGATAGATGCAGAAGGAATTATGTGGCCACGCAGGGAGTCTTTAGCTGCAGAGCTTAAACCGCTCCTAACAGGTGAAGATCGAGTCACTATAATCGAGCACTATTATGGAGCAGCCACTTTTTTAGAAAGAAGTAAGGACGACTCCTTTACTATGTATATCTGGGATTCAACTTCAGGAGCCCCAAAACTATTAAATATCACAGAGATACAAGTTAAAGAGAAAGATTACCAGTCTCAGAGTGCTGATTTTGAAATACCTTGTTACAACCCATGTACGGTTATGCCATGGGTTCCTCTCTCTGAAAATCAAAGGTCTGCATATGCTGCTTGGCAGGATCAAGAACAGGCATACTTAGATCCAGAAACAGGCAGATTGAACCGGGATGGATGGATCAGACGAATTAACAATGATCAGGATCAACGCCCTGTAAATACTTATATGGGGAAGTCTCCTCCTAAGGAAGACCGTGTTGCATTTTATATGCCCCGAATTAATGCAGCGCTAGAATCAAGGGGAACAGGTTTTACTGTCCCTGTGTTGTGGTCTAGGTGGTGGGATATTGGGGATGAGGCAGTTTTTAATATTATGTTACAGCCAACTTTTGGTGATAAGGCATATTGGGCTTCACGGATTTTTTCGCCAGTAAATGGAGTTTGGATGATGTCAGAGAGTTATCATACCTATATTGAAACTTCTCCAATCATGATCTCTGTAGATCCAGCTATCTCTGGGGATGATAGGGAAGACCTTAGAAACGTGGATTTATCAACACGTTAATTTTTAACACTGAGAAAAAACTAATGATGGGCTTAAAAAAATTGGTCTGCAGAGTGCAGTCATTTAAAGCTTTTTTAGTTTTTCTTTTCTTGACCAGTGGAGTTTTAGGACAGATTGGGCAAAGTTAGCAGGAACATGCTGAAGCAGGTAACGCATTTGCCCAGGACAATCTTGGCGTAATGTATGCACCCGGTGATGGCGTGCCTCGTAGTTATATTACCGCCTTTATCACCTGTTCTACTCTCTAAAAACTCTGCTATACCCATTATTATATTGTCTTCTTTTATTAAGACAGTTGCGGCTAAGATGATCACCAGTTACTTTAAAAAATTTACTGGCCTTACTGGAATCAGTGCATCTTTAAAAGTGTTTGCAACGTTACTCCAAGATAAAGGTTCGATTGACTCTGCACAAATTTTAGAATTTATTTTCTCAGCATATGAAATTGCCACATACAGATCGATATGAAGATACCCATTAATCTCATTAATGATAATGTCACTAGGACCTGTCACAGGATAGGCAGCTACAGGGGTTCCACAGGCTATCGCCTCAATTATAACGATTCCATAAGTTTCTGTCTTTGATGGAAAAACAAAAACATCGGCATCAGAATAATATTGTGCAAGTTCGTTATCAAATTTAGGCCCAACAAATTCAACAGTTTTATATTTTTTTTTATACTCATTGAGCATGGGTCCTGATCCAACAACAATTTTTTGTTTAAGCGTCTCTAATTTTAAAAAATCTTCAAGATTTTTTTCTTTTGAGACTCTACCTACATATAACAAATAATTTTGCTTAGATGACTTTTGTCTTGGGTAAAAGATATTTTTATTAATAGCCCTATTCCATAAAGTTAAATGCTGAAATCCTTTTGATGAAAGTTCATCAATCTGAGAATTTGTGTTTACAAGTGTTTTGTATGCTTTTCCATGAAACCATCTCATATAACCATAGGTTAAGGATAAAGGAATAAAGAGAATCTTTTTAAAATATTCAGGAAACTTAGTGTGTATAGCTGTTGTAAATTGAATATTATTTTGAATCGCAAAATTTCTTGCAAATAAGCCCAAAGGACCTTCTGTAGCAATATGTAAATAGTCCATATTTTCAGTTAGATAATGCCTTATTTTCCAAGGGTTTATTGCTAGAGAAATTTCTGGGTAAATTGAAAATGAAGTAGTTTTAAATAGTTGAGGATGGATGATCACTACTTCATAATTTTTCTTTTTTAATTCTATTTGAAGAGCATTTAATGTTGTAACAACACCATTTACCTGAGGAAACCATGCATCTGTAACAATTACAATTTTCATGC
>Ga0114933_10005836_pt1 | contig 11080 bp, 11 predicted proteins | sample 4SBtaG_FD_89691 | JGI IMG/M metagenome (GOLD analysis project Ga0114933, IMG submission 89691) | Deep subsurface microbial communities from Kolumbo volcano to uncover new lineages of life (NeLLi) - 4SBTROV12_W25 metaG | ecosystem: Environmental > Aquatic > Marine > Volcanic | place: Kolumbo... | reverse complement strand
GACGATTAGATTTGGAGCAGATGCGTGACACGTTTCTAGCTGTCGCCGGACAGTTGAACACCACCATGTTTGGCCGACCCGCTTCAATCACATCCACGGAAAACCTTCGCCGCACCATTTACTCCTTTGTCGAACGGCAGAATATACCAAATGTGGTACAAACGTTTGACTTTGCTAACACGGACACATCAACTGCACGACGTGTGCAGACAACCGTGCCACAACAGGCCTTGTATGCCATGAATTCAGACTTTGTCGCCAACGCGGCAACAGCTCTCGCGGAACGCCTTGGCGATGGGACTGACAAGGACAAAATCACAGAGTTATACAGCCTTGTATTCGGGCGTCTTCCCAGTGAAGAAGAACTGACGCTCGGAGTCGCATTTGTTGATCAAATGCCGTGGGAACAATACACGCAAGTAATCCTAATGACCAATGAACTCATGTTCATTGATTGACAAGAGATTCGAATGACCATGAAAAACGAAATTGATTCACAAATACTCAGCAGACGACAGTTGCTGAAGAATACCGGTACGGGCTTGGGAATGATCGCCCTTCCAAGTCTGCTTCAAGCGGCAAACACTCCGCTATCTGCTAAGGAGCCGCACTTTCCGGCTAAAGCCAAGCATGTGATCCACATCTATCTAAACGGTGGACCATCTCAGGTTGATACATGGGATCCCAAACCGGAACTCACAAAGTATGGGGGCAAACCTCTACCGGTGGGAAACCTCACCACGGAACGGGAAACCGGAGTGGCACTAGCTTCGCCGTTTAAATTCAAACAGCACGGTGAGAGCGGTCTTTGGTGCAGCTCGGTGTTTGACAAGACGGCCTCAAACCATGCTGACAAAATCTGCGTCATTCGCTCGATGTACGCGAATACGCCAAATCATGAGCAGAGTATGCGGCTTATGAACACGGGTGACGAAAGGCTAAGCCGTCCGAGTTACGGTTCATGGCTAACGTATGGCTTAGGCTGTGAAAATGAGAACTTGCCGGGATTCGTGACGCTCTGCCCCGGACTGCCCGTTGCCGACTCGTCAAACTGGCGCAGTTCGTTTCTGCCTGGAATCTATCAGGGGACGTACTTAGATACACGAATCAAGGAAGTTAACAAGCTAATTGCAAACATCAATAACACCCGTATTTCACGTGATGATCAACGCAAGCAACTCGATTTATTATCTAAACTCAATGGGAAGCATCAGGAGATCCGGAAAGAAGACGCAAACCTCGAAGCTCGCATTCAATCATTTGAATTGGCCTACCGAATGCAAATGGAGGCTACCGATGCACTTGATATATCGAAGGAAACAAAAGAGACTCTTGATCTTTATAAAGCCGACACCGTGCATGGCCGCCAATTGCTCATCGCCAGAAGATTGATTGAAAGAGGCGTGCGGGTGGTTCAGTGTTATCATGGCGATGTGCAGCCATGGGATTCCCACGGCAGCATTGCAACAGCACACCGCGATTTGGGACTGCAGGCTGATGGGCCCGTTTCCGCATTACTGAGTGACCTCGAGCGATCTGGCTTGTTATCAGAAACACTCATTATCTGTGGTGGAGAGTTTGGCCGGACTCCAGCGGTTGAGATTCCACTTGGTTCGAACTCGCCACCAACCGGCAGGGACCACAACCATCATGGATTCACAGTCTGGATGGCAGGCGCCGGAATCAAAGGTGGCATGGCATACGGAAGTACGGATGAATTCGGATATCGCGCCGTCGAAAAGCGCACACACGTCCATGATCTTCATGCGACCATGCTTCACTTACTTGGATTCGACCACGAACGTTTAACCTATCGGCATGCAGGACGAGACTTCCGACTGACCGATGTCCATGGCCACGTTGTAAAAGAAATCCTCGCCTAGATTCGATCCACACTTGATCGCACCACGCATCAACCTCTCAAGGAACCATTTCACGTATGACAGTACTTCGTTCACTCATCGCTCTAGTTATCCTGACGGTCACCTCATTGTCGGCAACGGCGGCAGAACGGCCGAACGTCATCCTTATCATGGCCGACGACATGGGCTTTTCAGATATTGGATGTTACGGCGGTGAGATCAATACACCCAATCTCGACCAACTTGCATCAAACGGCCTTCGTTATACGCAATTCTACAATGGCGCGAGGTGCTGCCCTACGCGTGCCGCGTTACTTACCGGCTTATATGCACATCAAGCTGGCATGGGCGGCATGGAGCCGGACCATGGGATTCCAGGGTACCGTGGAAATATCAATCGCCAATGTGTTACCATCGCCGAGGCACTGAAGCGTGGCGGTTATGGCACCTACATGGCCGGAAAGTGGCATCTCACCAATAAGAGGACGGCTAAGACTCCGGAGGAGCGAGACAACTGGCCTAATCAACGCGGATTCGATCACTTCTATGGAACGATAGCAGGTGCCGGTAGCTTCTTCCTCCCGGCAACCCTTACACGCGATAACGAAGATATTTTCTCGGAAGCTCAAGACGATCCAAACTACTACTACACCGATGAAATTAGTGAAAACGCCTCTCAGTACATAAAAGGGCACATCTCCGATTTAGGGGAAACACCGTTCTTTATGTATGTCGCATACACAGCGCCACACTGGCCGATGCATGCACCAGAGCACATCATTCAAAAGTATCTTGGCAAATACCGCGATGGATGGGATGAGTTACGTAAGAACCGCTGGAACCGTATCGGAGAACTTGGTTTTCCAGTGGACTCATGGAGATTAACCGAACGTACTCCATTTATACCGCAATGGGATGAACTTGCAGCCGACGGAATACCAAAGGAACTCGCTGAAGTACCCGGCGTTGATTCGGCCGATAAAGTCCGCGAAGTCATGGACCGCCGCATGGCGATTTACGCCGCCATGGTGGAACAAATGGATACGGGAATCGGCCGCATTCTCAACACACTCAAGGAGACCGGTCAATTCGAAAACACTCTCGTACTGTTTTTGGCTGATAACGGCGGCTGTGCAGAATACGGCATTTGTGGATTCACTCACGGTGAAGAAAAGGGAATCGAGTTTCAAGGCACTGCAAAATCATTTGTCAGCTACGGGGCTGGCTGGGCAAACGCCAGCAACACACCGTTTCGATTCTTCAAGCATGATACATACGAAGGCGGCATCTCAACTCCTTTGATTGCACACTGGCCAGCTGGGATCGACGCCAAGGAGGAATTTCGCCATCAAACCGCTCACATCATCGACGTAATGCCAACGCTGCTGGATGTAGCCAAGGTAGATTATCCGGCAGAAGTCGATGGTAATGAAATCACACCGCTAGAAGGCGTTAGCCTGACCGGGACGTTTAAAGATGAACCACTTTCTCGCAATGAACCGTTGTTTTGGGAACACCATGGCAACCGTGCCGTTCGTGACGGCAAATGGAAGGCAATCGCCAATGGTGAATTCCGGGATTGGGAACTCTACGATATTTCCAAGGATCGCAGTGAAACACAGAACCTTGCAGATGACTTTCCTGCCATCGTCAAAAAAATGGACAAGCAGTGGTGGGCATGGGCAAAGCGAGCAAACGTCTTACCCATGAACCCTGGTCGCAAGAATCTAGAAGAGATTAAAAAGACTGCCAAGCCAACGGGAGAGATTAAATTCATCAAGCTGAATGACGGTCAAAAAGCACCTAAATCCGGAAACGGTGCTGCCAGCCAAATCGTTGTCGAAAACAAATTGAAGATTGCCGTTAGACTGTGGTGGGTAAACCTGACAGGCGAGCCTGTAGCATACGGTGAAATTGCACCTGGTGAGTCTCGATCACAGGGTACCTACCACAATCACGCGTGGTTAATTACTGACACAAAAGATAAGCCGATTGGCTACTTTGTTACCGATAGCGTCCCGCGCTTCGTCCGTTTAAAGCCAGAAAAGGAAGCCAAGAAATGACTCGTTCTTACCACGCTTTGATTCCTGTAGCCCTCATTATCTGCTGTCAATTCTCATTCGCCGGTGAGAAGGCACCCAAACGTGCATTCATCGATGGCACTGGCCCTGGTTGGGTTACACTCACGGAAAAGGACTTTGTGGACGTCAATGGTACTGACGAGACATGGCAGTTTGATGGTACCTACATCAAGGGATCGGGACTTCCCATCGGCGTAAACCGAACCGCCAAGGAATACAAGAACTTTGAGATCGTCTACGAATGGATGCACCTTAAAGAAGCGGGGAATTCCGGTATGTTCCTGTGGGTGCAAAAGGATGCCTTGGATGTGCTGAAACCCAATCAATTGCCTCGCAGCGGAATCGAAATCCAGGCACTCGATCACGGTTACGCCACACGTTTTGAAAAGCAAAACGGCAAGAAGTCCGAGTGGTTCACTACAAACGGCGATGTCTTCGCTGTCGGTAAGTCCACCTTTAAGCCGTTTAAGCCGATCTCACCAAATGGCAGTCGCAGTTTTCCTCGCAAAAACCTTGGGAAGGGACACGGTGAATGGAATCACTACTACGTTCGTGCCATTAACGGCGAAGTACGACTGTGGGTCAACGGAGAAGAAGTGTCTGGCGGAAGTGACTGCACCCCGTCTCAAGGTTATCTTTGTCTGGAAGCAGAAGGATCTGAAATTCACTTCCGGAACATACGGATACGTGAATTACCGTAAAGCCACATTTCTCACAACTCGTCTCTGTTATACAGCCGGTTCAATATAGCCGTGCTGATCACGGTGGTACTTTGCATCATACTTTTGCGAAGTCTTGAATACCTCGAAACGTCCGTCAGTTGCAAACGGCAGCACGCGTTCTCGCAGAGCGTTTAACTGCTCTTCAGTGTACGGCTCGAACCCCTGAGCAATCGCAATATCCTGTTGAATATCGTCTTCTGTTTGAATACCAGAAACGAGCGTGCTAATTGGTAACGACATGGAGTAATGACGACATTCTTCGGGGCTCAGCCCAGCACCGTTTACGATTTGGCCGTCACCTCCGAGACTCTTCATACCGATGACTCCCATATCCCGTTCAAGTGCAATAGGCATCACCTCGTGTGTGAAGCTTCGATAATGGTAGTCCATCACGTTGATCGGCATTTGCACGGTATCCCAATCAAATCCGAAGTCGAACATCCGCTTCAGGATATGCGGGCTCTTATGGCCAGTGAAACCGACAAATCTAACTTTACCTTGTTGCCTGGCATCTTCGAGAGCCCGGGCGGCACCGTCATCTCGGAAGATCCAGTCCGGGTCATTGTCGTAATTAACTTCGTGACATTGCCAGACGTCAATTACATCCGTCCGAAGTCGAGCAAGGCTTTCGTGTAACTGGCTCATGGCAGTGTCGTAGTCACGCGAGCAGACTTTCGTCATCAGCACGACTTTGTCCCGATATCCATCAGTCAGAGCCTTACCCATACGTCGCTCTGATTCACCATCCCAATAGCCCCAGGCATTATCCATAAAGGTAATGCCAGCATCGACACTTCGGCGAATCAGGCTAACACAATCCGCTTCTGTGTTTGGAGGACGACAATAGTGTCCGCCACCAAAGCCCATTACCGATACTTTAAGCTCTGTCTTTCCGAGGCGGCGTACTGCTACGCCTTGTTCATTTCGATCGATGGAAGCATTCATAGTTCGCTATTTCTCAAGGCGTTTTCGAAGATGCGCTAAGTGCAGCATTTTTACACTTTATTGATATTGCTAATCGCCAACAACAAACGTTGTATCATTTATAGATGACCAATCTTCTATTTTGGTATTCCATTTTTGCCAGCTGATAAGTCGTACACCACGTTCAAGATGGTACACACCAATACGATAGTCCTTACCCCAGTCAATAAACCACACACCATCGCGATATTTGGAATACTCGCCGCCGTACTCATCGGCAAGTTTAATAACGGTGGCTTCGTCCGGCAGTTTTTCCTGCTGAGCATATTCTCGCTTTAGGTGTCCGTAAAGTTTCTGGCTAGGCTTTCCACAGCCAGCTAGAACAATCGTGAGTGAAAGCAATAAAATGAGTGTAGGACTTAGTTTTCGGTGCATGATTGGCAATTCGCTAAACAAGAATGTGCATCACTGAGTTCTCTATATAAATAGTACGACATTTTCTGCATTCGGGTCAGTCAAAAACATTTCCACGCCTCATCCCATTTGGATTCGTAATCGGCATAAAATGCAGATCTAAGACTACTCACACTAAAACACCTAGATGGCTTTATTAGCAACCATGGATCTTACCGGAAAAACTGCGATTATCACGGGTGCAGCCTCCGGGATTGGTGCGGCGGTAGCAGAGACACTGGCAAAGGCTGGCGCCTCAGGGATTTGTCTGGCAGACATTGATACGTCCGGGGCTGAGCAAGTCGCATCGAGACTTGACTGTCGAGCGCTCGTAAGAGAAACCAATGTCAGCGACAGTGACTCGGTTAAATCTATGGTCGATGCGACGATTGAAGCATTTGGACAAGTGGACATCCTTGTCAACAATGCCGGAGTGGCTCCGGTCGTTCGTTGGCCGGATGTGACGGTCGCAAACTGGCGACAAGTTCTGGACATCAATCTCAATGGCGCCTTTCATTGCCTGTTGCACGTGATGGAACACATGAAGTCACAGCGTTGGGGGCGTGTGATCAACATTTCCAGTGTGGGCGCCTTTAAGGGAAGCATTACGGCGCATCCGGCCTACGGAGTCAGTAAGGCGGGGTTGATTGCGATGACGAAATCCGCAGCCAAAGAACTCGCGGAATTTGGCATCTTGGTTAATTCCGTTTCACCAGGAACGATCGACACACCGCTTACCCAAAATAATTTCACTCCCGAAGAGCAAGCCATGTTCGTAGAGGACTCCGTACTAAAACGCCGCGGCTCACCATTTGAGATTGCGGACGCGGTGCTGTTTCTCGCTTCTGAACGATCCACATATATCACCGGCGCGACGCTACACGTAAACGGTGGCTCGCTGCTTGTCTAAATAAACGGTTTAACCAAAAGGAATCCCGATGGCTCAACATGACAAATGCGTAATTGATCCCGCCTCTTCAGCAGTGTGGGAGGCACCAGACGGGTCACGTACCGTCTCTCCGCTGATAGGGCCGGACGAATGTGGTGCAAATGAAATGGTTACCGGTTTATGGATTCTACGTCCTGGTCACCAGTCGGAGCCGGACATTCATCCGGACGCAGCAGAAATCTACTACGTGGTTTGTGGAGAGGGCAAGCTACTATTAGATGACGAGGAGTACATCGTGAGGCAAGGCATGACGATTTACATTCCACGAGGTGTAGTCCATCAGACGTTTAATACGGGTGAAGCAGATTTGGGTTATTACTTTATTTTTGCACCGCCACCGGGTGGTCCACCGCGGCAGGAGGCGGAAAACTGGAACAAGATTCAATGACGGCCGGTACCGGTTGCGAAGAAAAGAGGAGCAAATTAACATTGAGTTCTTAAGTGGGCGGCTTGAATATGACGATCCTGATTTAGGCCAATTACTTACAAGATCCAGGCGGAGTAGCTCAGCTGGTTAGAGCATCGGAATCATAATCCGAGTGTCGGGGGTTCGAGTCCCTCCTCCGCTATTAGGGTGTTTTCAAGAACATCCACAACTTCCGAGAAACTCGAGGTTTCCCGAACGTTTATGACGATTCGGGTTTTTTCATGCGAGCTGGTGCGACCCTCTACGGGCGGTTGCATCCCCAGTTTGTCCCCAGCTGCGGATAGAATGTAGCTCTTTCCCCTGAAAACGACCTCCACGTCAAATCCTGTCCCTATTAACCAGTTGTCCCGTTCATGGAAAAAACCACGCCCTCGCGAGGACGTGGTTAGGAGTATTTACCTTAGCTGGCCTGAGTCGGCGATGCAGCCAACCTTATTTTTCTTGCCAAATAACGGTGCCCGGACAGCGTTTACCATTTTCGGTCTTAAGACATGTAGTGGCTTTTGGTCTTTTCTCTGTCGATCGAATTCGCGTCCTCTTGCATTCAGTACATGTACCGATCCATGTAGTTGCAAAGTTCGCAACAGTATCTTCGTTTTTGACGTTGGCTTGGGCCGACGTTTGCCAGGCGAAAACGCTAACACAAACTATTGAGACACAAAGGGCAAGTCCTAAGAGCAAGCGACGCATATTCTTCTCCTTCGTTCAAGTTGGTTTTGGTCTGACCATTATGACTTACTTACAAAAGAGTTACAAATAACGCCCTCCTTCACGGCACCTCTCTCGCCGAAATTATCCCCAGTTTGTCCCCAGCGGCGGAGAGAATGTAGCTCTTTCCCCTGAAAACGACCACAAATTCGAGTCCCTCCTCCGCTACTAGGCCCTCCGCGCGATTGCACGGAGGGCTCTTCTTCTGAAGGGACTTCAACGGACTCAAACATACCGTTAAGCCCTATTTTTGTAATGCCAGCAGCGTGCTGCTCTGCGTTGGCGACCAGTTCCGGGCAGACTCTCTTAAGAGCACGACGGACCATTGCGTACCAATACGAACCACCGGTGTGTGAGCCTTTTTTTCCGTTCCGCCAGTGCTGCATAGCCTCGCGATGGTCATCATCCACCATCTGCAGGTAATGCTGGTTCTGAATCTGTGGTGAATTCCCCAGCCATATTCCAATCGAATGTTGGTTATATGCAAACACTTTGTTCAGCTCTGTAATCAAAGTCGACCGCGTGTTTACAAATGGCTTGGGCTAAACACACCGCCGCATCTCGACAGGGTGATTCACAGTCACCACCCCCTGCGAGGCGAAACGGCAATATCCTGAGCCCAGTTTTGCGTCGGATTTATGCAGCCTGCCTGAAGTCCTGCATCGGTCCCGCAAAAGGGCCTTTTCCCGCAGTGTAACGATCGCTGACAATTGCCAACGGGAATCACATATACGATAATCCACTCGTCTTCCGCCCTCGGGTCGACGAGAGACGGACAAGTTCCTATCTTCACTAGAAAAACCGCCTCAGCATTGCAGAATAACCTTCCATGAACAACAAATTATTTCAACGACCAGCGCCGGTTTTGGCCAGCAGAAGACTCGCAGCGCTCGGGCGTCTACTCTTGCTCAGCGTCGTTATGTTTCCAGCGCTGGGACGAGCCGAATGGAAGCCGCATGAAATCCAACAGCTAAACGGCCAAGCCGCGCGTTTTCAGCTGCCGGCACAATTCCAAATGGTTACCGAGCGTTGGAATCGAGTGGTTGCAGTTCCTTACATCGTCAACATGCCGGAGAAGGACCGGTTGCTGATGCTGGTCGGTTGTGACTATCCGCATCGGGCCTTCGTTTTGACCAGCGACGACCGTGGAGCGACGTGGACGGATCCTCGACCCGCCCGCAGCGACGATGATGGAAAAGCATCGATCGGTCTGGGCACGAGTCTGGCTTATCTCGGCAATGGCAAGTTGGTTTTCTACGAAACAGGCAGCGTTGGAACTGGACGCCCCTCACGCTGGTACAGTTCGGACTATGGGCAATCTTGGGGCGACCCCGTAGCAATTGCACGGACGTCAGACGAGAAGCCCTGGACCATCTGGGATCCACCACTGGTTGATCGTCATCCCGGGACTGGCAGGATCACTCAACTTGCGGAGACGGGCTACGCGCAATCAGGAACCAGTTCGCAGGCCAGCATCCGTTTCAGTACCGATAAAGGGCAAACGTGGGGCCAATCAATCAAGGTCCCGCAATGGCAGGGCGTTAATGAGGCGTACTTGTTTCGCGCCGGCAACGGCGATTTACTGGCAGCCTGCCGGACCGACGTTCCGAAGCGGCTGAAAGGCAAGACTCTGGACCATTACGAAGGACTGGGAATCTCAATCTCCAAGGATGACGGCCGCCACTGGTCAACGGTCAGGAAGATCTACGACTACGGTCGCCATCATCCGTCACTGGTCCTGATGCCCAACCAAAACATCGTCATGACCTACGTTGTACGACTGGGATATGTCGGCGACCAGAACGGCTTCCCGCAGTTCGGCATCGAGGCCGTGGTCAGCCACGATCACGGCGTGTCCTGGGATCTCGATCACCGATATTTGTTGCATGTCTGGTCGGGGCAACGACAGGGGAACACCTACTGGTGGCCAAGTAGCCAAGCCACCTCTTCGGTCCTGCTTCCCGACGGGTCCATTCTGACCGCTTTTGGCACGGGCTATCGTATCCAGGCAGGTCCCCAGCAGCCACAAGCCCCGCGCGACGCTGGCCTCGTACGTTGGCGGTTAAACACGGCTCGGGTCAATGACGAGCGGGCGATTCGAGATGCGGCCGTCGACTCCGACTTACGCAATGTCTTCGATCCCTAAAATCACGATCCTGACAAGCTATTCGGTACTCGGGGATTGGTTTTTGTGATCCTGAGTCACATAGCACTCCCATTTCCTGTCCTCTCGCAGCTTTGTTATCCGAGACATCGAACAGCTAGCACCGAGGTTGGTGCTGGCTGCGGGTCTAGTAGGTCACTTACAGGAATTCGCGCCCACTTCTTATTCTGAAGCTAACAGTGAAACGGCATTTCCGTCAAACAAAACTTGGTGTCGTGACCGTAAGGTATTTCCTGTTGGCAACTCCCGTCGTATTGCCCAGCCACTTGCAGACGCCGCCCCAGGGTCGGTCTCCGTCGGGCCCACGGTCTTCCGGTGATTTTCGTGAAAGTTCGTTACCAAGAGACCACTTTCCAGTAGAGGAAGGTGTCAGCGGCTACTTCGCCTTTTCGGCTGCAACGCTTTGGATGTCTTGGTCGCGCTGTATTGAATCGCACCGATATCCCAGTTTCCGGTCTTGGGCAATGGACGCCCGTCGAAGTCCGTTTGATAGAACTCGCTAAGGTTGATCGCTTTACCGCGTAATGGGCTATCAGCTTTGAGGTGGTAATCTTGTTTCTCAAGATCGACAAGGCCCGGATCGCCGCTGCCTGCCTGGTTGCTGTCACCCTGATATTTAGTGCCGGGGGATTTATACTTTGAGTACCAGTTGGCTGTTTTCGGTGCGCCGCCAGATCGATTGCCGGTATAAGGAGAGGACGAATAGATAAACAGATTGTTCCTGAAATGGGCTCCCGAAGGTTTACCGACAGGGCTCCCGCCCCGGACATCAATGCGGGCGCCGGCATTT
>Ga0114933_10005833_pt1 | contig 11082 bp, 7 predicted proteins | sample 4SBtaG_FD_89691 | JGI IMG/M metagenome (GOLD analysis project Ga0114933, IMG submission 89691) | Deep subsurface microbial communities from Kolumbo volcano to uncover new lineages of life (NeLLi) - 4SBTROV12_W25 metaG | ecosystem: Environmental > Aquatic > Marine > Volcanic | place: Kolumbo... | reverse complement strand
GAAGGAAGGGTTCCTAGAAAAAAAAATCCTGAAAAAATGTTTTTTTCTTTTGCAAATACTGTCGCTACAATAGATTTTGCAAAAAAATTTAAAGGTCATGGCTGGATGGGCATAAAATTCCAAACAGATAGTAAGCAGGATTATAGTGAAATTCAAATGCATATCAGATTTCATTTAAATGATGCTAAATCTCAGCAAGAAGTTCTTGGGATTATGGGTGTAAATCTTATTTATGGTGCATATTATAAGCATAATAAACCTAGATCATTGATAAAATATTTGTATGATCACATAGATCCAAATGCAATAGAAATTGATACTATTAATTTTTCTGGGCCATTATTTAAAGATGTTGATAACAGATTATTGAGTTTAGACCTTATAAAAAATAATATGACCCAAGCTGTAATGTTTGGTCCTGATGGAAAAAACATCCTTCCAGCAGCTGAACTTTATAAAAAAAATATTTTAACTATAAGAGGAAGCTTTAGGCCAGTAACAAAAGTTAATGAAGATATGTACGAAAAATCCTTTAAAATGATAATGGATAAAAAAGGGTTTAATAAAAAAAATACTTCATCAATTTTTGAAATTACCTTATCAAATCTAATTCATGATGGAAAAGTTAATGAGCAAGATTTTTTAGATCGTGCTAAACTTCTTTGTTCAATGGGTAAAACTGTTATGATTACTAATTTTCAAGAATATTACAGATTATCAGAATACTTCAATAAATACACAGATAAAAAAATAGTATTAACTATGGGAGTAGATAATTTAATTAAGGTTTTTGAGGAAAGCTACTACAATAATTTAAAAGGTGGTATTCTTGAGGCATTTGGGAATTTATTTTCAAATAATGTTACGGTATTTTTATATCCAATGCTAAAAAAAGACAAACTAATAAATAGCGATAATCTCCAAGTAAACAATAAAATGAAAAATTTATACAAATTTTTTAAGGACAACAAAAAAATTATTGATATTAAAAAATTTGATAAAAAACTTTTAAAAATATTTTCTTGGAAGGTTTTAGAAAAAATTAAAAATGGTGATGAAGGATGGGAAAATGATATTCCTAAAAAAGTTTCTGCACTTATTAAAAAGAAAAAATTATTTGGTTTTAAGTAGATATATAAATTATTCTGGATTTAATATTTGATCAGAATGGTTTTTTGTATTAACCTTTTCAATTACCCTTGAAACAATAGAATTTTCATCGAAAATAAATGTCATTCTATGAATACCTTCATATTCTCTACCCCTGAACTTTTTAGGACCCCATACACCAAATAATTTTACTAAATTTTTATCTGTATCTGCCAGTAAAGGGTATTTAAAACCAAATTTATTAGAAAATTTACTTTGAGTTTCAACTTTATCACAACTTACACCCAAAATAGAATATCCTTTTTTCGTAAGATCATCAAAATTTTCAGACAAATTACAAGCTTCTGCAGTACAGCCAGGGGTATTTGCTCTTGGATAGAAAAAAACAATTAATTTTTTTCCTTTAAAATCAATGCTTTTAACTAAATTACCTTTATCGTTCAAGCACTCAAAATTAGGAAGATTATCCCCTTTTTTTAAAGTATTCATATATATAAAATTTGAGTAAATTTAACAAAATGAATAAATCTGAAAAAATTAATTTCATAATTAAAATTTTGGAAGATTTCTTTCCTAAAATTGAAATCCCTTTAGATCATAAAGATCCATACACTCTTTTAATAGCCGTATTACTATCTGCTCAAAGTACTGATAAAGGAGTTAATAAAATTACACCAATATTATTTTCTAAGGCTGATAACCCCTATGACATGGTTAAGTTAAGTGTTGAAGAAATTAGAAAAATTATTCGTCCAGTTGGCCTATCCCCAATGAAATCAAAGGGAATTTTTGGGCTTTCAAAAATTCTAATTGAAAAATATGATGGTAAGGTTCCAAAAAGTTTTGAAGACTTAGAAAGTCTTCCAGCTGTTGGACATAAAACAGCAAGTGTTGTTATGTCTCAAGCATTTGGAATTCCAGCATTTCCAGTTGATACACACATACATAGACTAATGTATCGCTGGGGCCTTTCAAATGGAAAAAGTGTAAAAAAAACAGAACAAGATGCTAAAAGACTTTTTCCAAAAAAACTTTGGAACAAACTTCATATTCAAATAATACTTTATGGAAGGAGTTTTTCACCTGCTAGAGGGTGGAATATTAAAGATGACATTATAATGATGAAAATCGGAAGAAAATCAATTCTAAAAAAAATGGTTTAATTACAACCTATCTCATGCTCAGTCCAATCTTTGTCTGTTGAAGCATTATCAAAATAGTAACATTTTTTAAAATTATCTGAAAATGTTAAAAACTTATAAAAACCATCAGGTACTGTTGCACCAGTTTCAAGAACAGAACTGTTCGGGGAAAATTTCAATTCAATTCTAACATTTACAGGACCTAAATCTTTTGCCCAATCTCTTACTTGTTCTTCAAGCTCTCTCCACTCACCTCTATTTAAATCATCCAACTGAAGGGCACAATTAACAAAAGAAAATGTTTTAGCTAAGTTTGACCATGAATCTGTAAATGAACCTGCTGGGGCCATATGTCCTTTATCCCATTCATTTTTATAATAATCATTATCATCCGATGTCCAAATTCCTTGAACTCTATAAAAATCCATATTGCCTCTATCTGCAACTTTTACAAAATCTCTAACAGTATATTCAATCCAATTAGGTTGTTCTTTTATCTCGTTATAAGATATTCTGAACACAGCATTTTCAACAATGACATCTTCTCTTAACTGAATTTGAGAATTTTCTAAATTATCATTATCGCAAGAAAATATGAACAATAAAAGTATTAAGTAGTATTTTTTCATTTAAAATAAAGTTGGATTTTCAAATTTTTTCATGGTACCATTTTTTCTTAGAACTCTTCCAATCTTATATTCCTCAACAATAACATCTAAATTTTTTTCTAACCATTCTGCAACTAAATGTCTATGACAAAATTTTTTTTTAGGACCATCTGTCATAAGGATAGGTTCATAACCAGAAACTAATGAATTTAAGTCTTCAAAAACCATACGAGGATTTAATGTGTCTAATTGTTCATTATAGGTTAAAATGAATTTTTCCTCCGATATTTTCTTTGATTTTAAATCTTCATATAATTTCCAATTAGGTGCTAAAGACTTATATTCATGTTTGACAAACTCATTCTTGGAAGAATATAAAGAAATGGATATATATCCATTATTTTTTTTCTCATTAATTTGTTTGTATATACCTGTTTTCATTATTATTGAAATTTATTAAATTATTCTCTATTTTCCTTCACTATTTTTGAAAGATCCTTTAAAAAACGATATATTTTTTGTTAATCTATATTATTAACAATTACTTCTTAAAACTTTAATGTTAAAACTTGTTTTCTTAACAAAATTTTAACATATTTGCTTATTAAACTAAAAAATATTAATTAAATGAAAAAATTAGTAAAACTTTTTTCCTTGTTATTCTTAATTACAGGGCTTGTTGGTTTTGCACAAGATTCAGTTTCGGGAACAGTTTCCGACTCTGAAGGCTTGCCATTACCTGGAGCTACTGTAGTTGTACAAGGAACTTCGATTGGAGTGACATCAGATTTTGATGGTAATTACTCCATATCAGCATCTTCTGGAGATGTACTAGTTTTTAGTTACGTTGGTTATGAAAGTCAGACTGTTACTGTCGGGGTTTCTTCTACTGTAAATGTAGCTTTAACAAGCAGTACTGAACTTGAAGAAGTTGTTGTAACTGGTATTACATCGAGGGAAAGACAAAGGTTAACTTCTAATGCAGTAGTTGTAGGTTCTGAATTAATTGAAGGAATTGCAGTTACATCTCCTGACCAAGCTCTTATGGGTAGGGTTGCTGGACTTAGAATTGTTGGTTTGTCTGGAACTCCAGGTGCACCTCAGCAAATTAGAATTAGAGGTGAAGGATCTATTTCAGGTTCTAACTCTCCACTATTTGTAATTGACGGGGTACCAGTAAATAACGGAACTATCAGTCCACTTCTTACGGATATGGGTATCCTTTCAATGATTAATGCAGCTGACATTGCATCTATAACAGTACTTAAAGATGCTGCATCTCTTGCAGCTTATGGTGCTCGTGGATCAAATGGTGTTGTAGTAATCACTACTAAGAAAGGTTCAGCTGGTGAAGTTCAGTTTAACGTTCAATCTCAATATGGTTTTCAAAACTATGCCATGGATGAAAGACCAATGTTAACTGGTAATCAAAGGTTAACACTTGGTGCTGAAACTATCATGAACACTTATGGCTGGACTCAGGAAAGAGCTACAAATTATGTACTTTCTTCTTTCCCTGGTGCTGGTGCATGGGATGCTGGTGGAAGAGTAGATGGTAATTGGGAAGATCTAATTAGAGTAGATGATGCTCCATATCAAAACTATAACATTTCTGCTACTGGTGGATCATCAACTGAAAATTTCAGAATTGGTGTTGGTTATAGACAGCAAACAGGAACATCTATTGCTACTGACTTTGAAAGTGTTAATGGATCTATTTATTATAAGAAAGTTGCTGGTAAAGTAACTCTTGAAACAAATAATAGAGTTTCTAATGCAATTCAAAATGGTATTCACGAGGGAAGTTCTTATTTTGGAGCTCCTCAGATGACTAGAATGTTTATGAGTCCTTATCAACAGCCTAAAAATGCTGATGGTACTTGGAATATAGGTTTAAGTACAAGTGTATTTAATACACCTTACTTAGCTGAGAAAAACATTCAAAGAAATGATGGTACAAGAGCATTATCAAATAGTAAAGTGACATATAATATCTCAGATAACTTAAAAATTTCATCTAGATATGCTATAGACTTTACGTTAGGTGTATCACACGAATTTAGAGATCCTAATCACGGTGATGGTAATTCAAGAAATGGTACTTCTTACCAGGCAGTTGATAGAGCCTTTTTATGGCAAACTGTTAATGAAATTGAATACAACCAAGTGTTTGGAGATAACGAACATTTCATTTCAGCTCTTTTAAGACAATCATTTTCTAAAAATAAATCAAACTTCCAAAGTTCATTTGGTGAAAATGTTGCTGCAGAAGGATTATATTATGTGGCTAGTTTTAACACAAACGAATCTGCATACGGTGATTTTGGTGATTACAAAGAATTAGGTTATTTAGCGTTAGCAAACTATTCTTACAAAGACAAATATGTTTTAGACCTTTCATTTAGAAATGATGGATCTTCAAGGTTTGCTAGTGGATATAGATTTGGTAACTTCTACTCTGTTGGTGCTGCATGGAATATTTCAAATGAAAACTTCCTTGCTGATAGCGATATAGTAAGTGATTTAAAATTAAGAGCTTCTTTTGGTCAAACAGGAAATAACGGTATTGGTAACAACCAGTATCAATCTCTATTTGGTTATGGTGGTGCTTATGACAATAATGGAGCAGTTGCCCCATCAACTTTTGGTAACTTAATTATTTCATGGGAAACAGCTGAACTATTAGACGTTGGTGTTGACTTTAGTTTATTTGACGGAAGACTTTCAGGTGGCGTAACTTATTACGAGAAAACAACTGAAGACTTACTTCAAAGTGTACCATTATCTACAACAACAGGTCACTCATCACAAACAATGAACATTGGTTCAATTTTAAATAAAGGTGTTGAGATTGAGATAGATGCTCAAGTACTTAGAACAAAAGACTTCTCTTTTGAAGTTTATGGTAACTTCTCTGAAAACAGAGATGAAGTATTGAAATTGGCTCAAGATGCTGCAGGTAATGACATCAACTTAGATAGTTTTTATTATACTACAAGAGTTGGTTTACCACAATCTCAATGGTATATAAGATCATGGGGTGGTGTTGATCCAGCTGATGGTAGACCATATTATCATGTAGGCGGTCACAGTCAAGACGGTGAAGTAAGTGAAGAAGTTACTTATTCTTATTCAGCTGCTCAGCAAACTATACAAGGTTTAAGAACTCCTCCTATCCAAGGTGCTCTTGGTGCTAGGGTAAGATGGAAAGGCTTAACTTTAGATGCTAACTTAATGTTTGCTTCAGGTCACAAGGTCTTCGAAAGATGGGCTTGGTACTCAATGCATTCAGGTCTTAGATCTACTTACTATTATCAAGGTGATCAAAGACTTATGGATAGATGGCAACAGCCTGGAGATGTAACTGATGTACCAAAAATGGTATATAGTACAAGTTCACTTTCTGGTGGTTCAGGAACTACATCAAGATTTTTGTATGATGGAGATTTCATGAGACTGAGAGATCTTAGTTTGAACTATACACTTCCAAAAAGTGCTACTGATGCAATTGGATTTAACAGAGTAGATATCTTTGTTAAAGGTCTTAATTTGTTTACTTGGACAAAAGATGAATTACCTTTTGACCCTGAAGTAAGAGCGTCAGGTAACTTTAGAATAACAACTCCACCATTGAAATCCGTTTCTCTTGGTGTTAACTTAAATTTTTAAAAGATGAAAAAAATACTTAAACTAACATTTTTCTTTTCATTTCTAATGCTTTTTGTAGCATGTGGAGAAGATGATCTTGAGCCTACATTGGCACAGGATAAAGATTTGAATACTGGTATTAATACTGCATCTGATCTTGTTTCAGTTATGAACAGTGCCTATGACAGAATGACTTCTAGCGGATATTACGGTAGAAATCAAATTGTTATGGGTGATGTTAGAACTGATAACGCATATTCAAATATGAACTCTGGAAGATTTTCAGACAGTGATATGGAGTATAGCCCAACAGGTGCTGGTCCATGGTCAACAGTCTATGGAGTTATTGCAATATGCAACATTGTAATTGGCGCAGACCATGCTTCTCTTGACGGAGATCAAGGTCTGATTAACCACACAGTTGGTCAAGCACACGCAGTTAGAGCGCTTGCTCACTTTGATCTCTTACAAGATTATGGTCAGCATTTTGTTAATGGCGCTGGTGGTGCTGGAGCACTTGGTGTTCCTTATGTTAAAACATATAAGGACCCTGCTTATTTATCACCTGCTAGAGATACAGCTGGATCTAACTTAAATGACATTGTTTCTGACCTTCAAGGTTCAATAACACTTATGAATGATGCTTATAATATAAGTACTAGCTATATGACCAGAACTGCTGCCTACGCTATATTAGCTAGGGTTGCTTTATATGGTGGAGCTGCTGACTCAAGTCTTTACGCAACTGCAGGATCTGCTGCAGAATGGGTAATAAACAATGGATCTGCTTCTCCTATTTCATCTGCTGGGTTTAAAGCAACATATTATACTGATAACGCTGTTAATTCAATTTTTGAATTATCATTTTCTGGAACTGACTCTAGAGGAATCAACGGTATGGCATACATCTTAAGAGGTACTTCTTATGGTGATGTTAGAATTCTTACTGGTTCAGGTCCTGGCGAAGATTTATATGATATTTTTGCTGCTGATGCTTCAACAGATGTGAGATTTACAAGAAATGGTATGATTGGTACTGCTCAAGGGTACCCATCTATTTTAGGTAAATATCCATCTACAGATGGTTCAGACAATGTAACTATATTTAGAGTTGAAGAAATGCATTTAATTGCAGCTGAAGCTGCTTTAAGAGCTGGTAATTCTTCTACTGCATTATCTTACTTAAATAACATTCCTGCTATTAGAGGGGGAAGTGCTTATTCACAAGCAACATTAGCAAATATTCTAAATGAAAGAAGAAAAGAGCTATACATGGAGGCTCCAGGAAGATTTTACGATCTTGCTAGAACTGGCCAAGATATGCCTTTGATAGATACTATTAAGCAAATGAACGATGACATGACGGGTACTCCGCCAGCGTTTGGTTCATACAGATACGCTTATCCAATCTATGTTTCAGAAATGAATGCGAACCCAAATATGGTTCAAAACTCTGGTTATTAAAAATAACCTTCGTTTAATTAAAAAACCCGCCATCTTTGGCGGGTTTTTTGTTATACATATGTCATGAGTCAAATTAAGAGTGTTTATATATTATTTTTATTATTATTATCATTCTTTGGAATATCACAAGATATTGATTCAAATAATATCGAGATTATAAGAGATAATTTTGGAGTTCCACATATATATACTAAGACTGATGCAGAACTTGGATATGGATTAGCATGGGTTCATTCTGAAGATGATTTTAAAACGATTCAAGAAGCGTACTTAGCTGGAAACTCTCTTCTAAGTAAGCACATTGGTTTACGCGGAGCACCTGTAGACTTTTTGTCTCAGCTAATTCGTTCAGATGAAATTATTGATAGTTTGTATAGTACTATAGATAAGAAATTTATTGAAGTTGTTGAAGGATATGCTCAAGGAATTAATCGATACGCAGAGCTAAATCCACAAGAAGTACTTGTGAAGAAGTTATTTCCAATTACACCTAAAAAAATGCTTAAATACTCTTTTTTACAACTATTTATATCAAGTGAAGGAGATCGAGCTGTAAGAGCGATATTTGAAAATAATTTCAAAAGCTTAAGTTTTCAAAGAAGAAATGAACTTGGTTCAAATTTATTTTCGTTTAGTACAAACAAGACAAGAAATGGTGAAACATATATGGTTGTCAATACTCATCAACCTTTAGATGGTCCAACATCTTGGTATGAAGTTCATTTAGAAAGTGAAGAAGGTACAAGTATTATTGGAGCAACATTTGCTGGAGCTCCGTGTGTTTTAACTGGAACCAATAAAAATTTAGCATGGACACATACAGTTAATAGACCAGATAAGACTGACATTTATCAATTAGAAATGGTAAAAAATAGTAAAAGAAAATATTTTTTTGATGATAAGATTTTAAAATTAAAAAAATATAGAGGAAAAGCATTCATTAAAATCTTGGGTATTCCAATAAAAGTTAGTAGAAAATACTACTCAAGTGTATATGGTCCTACATTAAAAAACAAGACTGGGTTCTTCTCTGTTAGAACAGGTTCTTTATTTAAAGTTAGAGGTTTAGAGCAGTGGTGGAAAATGAATAAAGCAAGTAGTTTTAAAGAATTTTATTCAATTTTAGAAATGAATGAAATTCCAGGATACAATATTGGATATGCGGATAAAGATGATAATATATTTTATATATCAAATGGTCTAATTCCCAAAAGAAATAATAAGTATAAATGGACAGATGTTTTGCCTGGAAATAACAGTGAAACATTGTGGACTGAGTACTATAAAACATCCGAGCTTCCTCAAGTTTTAAATCCTAAATCTGGGTATATCTATAATGCTAATCACTCGCCATTTAAATCAACATCACTGAACGAAAATCCCAATCCACAGAATTTCAATTCAAATATGGGCTTTGAAACTTTCGATAACAATAGAAGTACAAGAATTTTTGAACTTATAGAGTCATTCAATGCTATTGATTATAAAGATTTCAAAACTATAAAATATGACAATAAGTTTCCTACTCCATTTAATTATAATTTTATGGATATAAATAACATAATGGAAATGGATCCTAAAAATTATCCTGAAATTTCTGATTTGCTAGAGCAAATCCAAAAATGGGACCGTGTAACTGATGCAAATTCAACTGGAGCCGGTGCCTACGCAATGTTCTATTATACACTAGCTGGAAAATATTTCTACAAGAGTTATTATGATAGAAATTTTAGTAAAGATTTAATTGCAGATTGTTTAAAGGATGTAAAAGAGAAAATGATCAAATATTTCAATTCAAGTACTGTAAAACTTGGTGAATATCAGAAATTAGTTAGAGGTAATAAAGAAATGCCAATTTTCGGTATGCCTGATGTAATAACAGCTATGACTGCATCAAAATATAAAAACGGTAAAATACAGGTTACACATGGTGAGTCATATATTCAACTTGTTAAGTTTAGTAATAAAGGAGTAGAAATAGAGTCTATTATTTCATATGGAAGTAGTGATCATAAAGATTCTTCTCATTATAATGATCAAATGGAATTATATTCAAAATTTAAAACAAAAAAAATGAGTTTTGACAAAGATTATGTTCTTAAAAATGCTAGAACGACTTACAACCCAAAGTAAAGTTATTTTATAAGTCTTTTATATTCTGCTTCATACATAGGAACAATATTTTCTATATTATATTTTTGAGCTTGCTTGTATGAATTTAATTTAAATCTTTCTAAAAGCTTTTCGCTAGTAAGAAGTTTGATAATAGCTTCAACATATGCATTAATATCATTATAATCACATGTAAAACCAGTTTTATTATTAATATTAAGCTCGGGCAATCCTCCTCTGTTAGATGAAATTATAGCGTTTTTAGATGCCATTGCTTCAAGAGCAGCTAATCCAAAACTTTCTGTTTTAGATGGTAAAATAAATATATCTGAATGACAAAGAACTTTTTCGACTTCATAAGTATTTCCCATAAAATCAATGTTTTTAATCTTTAAATCTTTAGCCATTGATTTGGCAACTTCAAGTTCAGGCCCCTCACCTATCAAATTAAACTTACAATTGAATTGATCAGAAATTTTTGAATAAACTTTTATTAGTGTTCTTATATTTTTAACAGGTCTAAAATTACTGACATGAGTAATTGTTTTTATATCATCCTGATTTTTACACATTTCTAGTTGATTATTAAACTTTTTTATGTCTACAAAGTTTGGAATAACTTTAATTTTTTTATTTGTATTAAAAAACTCGTGAGTATCATTTTTTAAGCTTTTTGAAACAGATGTAACTATATTAGATTTATCTATAGAAAACTTAACAGCATTCTTATAAAATGGATGCTTACCAACAAGTGTTATATCAGTTCCGTGTAAAGTTGTGATGATTGGCAGAGTAATTTTAGAGCTTTTGAGCATCTTTTGAGCCATATACGCAGCATATGCATGCGGAATTGCATAATGAACATGTATTAAGTCTATTTTATTTTTAGAGGCAACATCAACTATTTTGGTTGATAAAGCTAATTCATATGGCTGAAAATTAAACAATGGATAGAATGGAACATTTACTTTATGAAAAAAAATTGTTCTATTATCTTC
>Ga0114933_10005821_pt1 | contig 11105 bp, 9 predicted proteins | sample 4SBtaG_FD_89691 | JGI IMG/M metagenome (GOLD analysis project Ga0114933, IMG submission 89691) | Deep subsurface microbial communities from Kolumbo volcano to uncover new lineages of life (NeLLi) - 4SBTROV12_W25 metaG | ecosystem: Environmental > Aquatic > Marine > Volcanic | place: Kolumbo... | reverse complement strand
TGTGCTGCAACAGCAAGCTGTTCATCTGGTTCAGGTGTTTCCGGTCGTCTTCCTGTTGGTAGTTTTAAAATAGGAGCACTGTGTCTGTACATTCTTTGTCGTCCAGAAAAAGGCGGGGTAGAAGCTCCCATATTTAATGGAGATCCAGGAAAAGTCTCTAAACTAGCACTACTTAAGCTACTAGCGCTTCTGAAAGCATCACAAAAACTAGCTTCTTCGCTAGGATCCATTGAAGCTCTTGATATGCGACCGTCTAGTTTTTCAGGAAATTCTTTTTCTTCTTCTGCTTCTTCTTCTCTTGAAATTTTTCTTTTTGGTGCTCTTTTTTGTGGATCACGTGCTTGTCTGCCAAAATTGAATGATACAACGTTTGGAAATACACTGAATGCTAATGGTATTTCTTCTTCAACAGAATCGAGAGTTCGTGGTGATGATGAGAATGAAGAAGGAGAAGGGCTCTTTGGATCAAAAGCTTTAGGCATACAATCACGCCTATTAAATTTATCAACTTTTTGTTGTTGTGCTGCAAGAAGTGCAAAACCGTTTGACCGTGGTACAGTTATTGTAAAATCTTCAAATACATCCATTTCTTCTGAAGAATAACCACGAGCAGCTTCTTCTTCCATAGCTGTTGTCAAGAATGGCATTGTTAACAGTAAAAGTGACAGTTTTAGTATCCATAATTTTTTCATAATAATCCTCCATTTATGAAAAGTTTTAATTAATTAATCCAAGTTCTTTAAAAGCATTTTCTGCTTCGTTTTGGTTTCTATATAAAATTCCAGCAGTCCATTGTTCTGTTTTTTGCGTAGCACGAGTTTTCTTTTTTTGGGCTGCTTTAATACCAAGCACTGTTGGTAAGTTTTTTAATTTATCCTCTATCATAATACTTTCTTCTGCTTGTGCCCCAGCGTTTGAAAGTGCTTGTGTATAGGCTTCTGGTTGAGGTTTCCATGTAGTATACGTTCCACTTTCTGGAGCTGTAAAATTAATAGTGTTATGTTCAAAATAACCTTTATCGCCAAATAGTTCAGGGAACAAATTACGTTGTTGTGCATCTTCAAATATTTCTGCTCCAATATTAGAAAAAAGATGCAGATTGTAACCGCGGCTTTTTAATTTTGCAAGCAAGGGAAGTATGTCTCTGTTTGTTACAAAAACATTATTAGCAAATTGAATAAGTGCCTCTCTAACATCTTTGTATCCCAATGCACCAATCATGTTTAAGTAGCTTTCTGTAATTTTATTTTTTCCCTTTGGATTGCCGAGTAAATCTCTTAATCCTCTGTAAAAATTGGGGTTGCAGAGTACTTGTACAAATTGTCCTGCTAAGTATGCTTTTTCTTTAAATGTTTCTTTTGTTGCAAAAAGATTGAACATACCACCTTTAATAAAAGTCCATAAAGTACGTTCAACAAGTACGCCGTGAGCATCAAAAAAGATATGTACATCACCTGGATTTTTATCCACAAAAGTAACACCTTCTTTTAGTTGTAAAGTTGGGACTTGTTCTTTTTGTTCCCATGGCTTTAAAGCTTGCAAAGTTGCAATGGTGCAAATTCCAAGCAACGCTATGGCTAATTTCTTTTTCATAAGATAACGTCCCTTTTTAAACTATTACTCTAAAATTATTTATATACCCATTATACAGGTGCTTTTGAGAGATTTCAAGAGGTCCTGTATTGAAATAAGAGGGGGGGGACAGGTTTATTCTTCTTGTTTTTTTAAAAGTCTTTTAAGGTTAATCTCATCATAGTGGTCAATGATAAAATGAGACCCTTTAAGCTTATCTCTATTTTTGCCCGTATTAATACCGATGCAAAACATTCCAGCATCAAGAGCGGCTTTTACACCATGATGGGAATCTTCAATGGCCACACAGTCTTTGGGGTCAATTTTAAGCTGTTTTGCAGCATGAAGATAAAGATCGGGAGCTGGTTTATGCTTATTATTAACATGAGTAATATTATAAATATGCATTCCAAATAGCTCTTTAAGCTTAAGTTTTTCAACGCTTGCTGCAAGTGTGTGGTCATCAGCATTGGTCGCAATGCTTACCTGTAAATTTTCATTTTTGACTCGTTCATGAAAATTTTTAAATCCGTCAATAAAAGTAAGTTCTCCTTTATAAAGATCAAGAGCTCTTTGTTTTTTTTCTTTAATAAGATCTTCTAAATTATGCTCAAGACCCATAACTTCTTTAATAATATTACAACTGGCATGGAGGGCCAGTCCTTTAATTTTATGCTCAATTTCTTGAATTATCTCGGGGGAAACATCTTGCATTTTATCCAAAATAAGTTCTTTAGTAACTCTTTGCCAAATATGGTTTGAATCAACGATGGTTCCGTCCATATCAAAAATGATTGCCCTAAATTTCATAGTAGTACCCCTTTCAGTTGTTATAACTTTTAGTTGAAATTTACCTGTTCCGTAGTACCATAAGTACGTTAACTATTCACCCACCCTCAACAGAAAGGATACCTCATGATGAAGTATCAATTCAAAGGTTTGCTTGCATACCTTACCATGGCAGTGCTATCTGCTGTTTTTGTTCTGCTCCATTACGTCAAACTCAGTACGTTTGCCGGTGATTCACTTTCCTATTTTTCCTTGGCGAGTGTTGTTATGCCCTTGTCGGGATTACTTGGAATGGGTTTTGTAGGATTCACCATTGTTGCTCGACTTGCTATGGGCGTGCTGCTTAGTGGAACCCCACTTTCTGCAACAGTATACTACGTTCCTACTTTTTGTGCATCAGCCTATTGGACTGCAAAAAGTAAACTTTTTTCAGTAGTAGTTCCTTTGGTTTGCATGTTCTTTTTCTTGCTTCATCCTGTTGGATGCCAAGCTTGGTTGTATAGCTGTTACGCACTTGTTCCCGTTTGCCTTAGCTTTTTCCCACGTAAATTTCCTTTCACGCATGCTTTGACCAGTACCTTTATTGCGCATTCTGTTGGGTCTGTTATGTGGGTTTATTTAAATCCTGCCGTGACTGCCGAAAGCCTTCTTGCGCTTATTCCAATTGTAGCAGTTGAGCGTTTTCTCTTTGCAGTGGGTATGACAGCTGTTTATTATGCTGTCCACTATGTAAAGGATCATGTTCTTTCTACCTTTCTTGTTTTTGATTGCCAAGAAGATAGAGTTCTCTAATGATGCAACATCTGGCAATAGTAATGGATGGCAACAGGCGCTGGGCAAAAAAAAACAAGATGGATGTATTTTTAGGGCATAGTAAAGGTGGCGTTGATGCTGCAATCAGGACAATAGAATTTTGTCTTGATCGCGGCATTTCTTTTCTTTCGTTATATACTTTTTCTCTTGAAAATTTTAAAAGATCGGAAACAGAAAAAACCTTTTTGTTTAATCTCTTGGCTGATGAGGGTGAAAAACATTTGCAAGAATTTGCCAAAAAGGGTGTTAAAATACGGTTTGTGGGTGACCGTTCATTGTTTCCAAAAAATGTTTTAAAAGTATGTAACAATCTAGAAGAGCAAACAAAAAATTTGTCGAATCTAACACTTAATATTCTTTTTTGTTATGGCGCGCAACAAGAAATTGTTTCTGGTGTTCGTGCATTGCTTCGTAAAATAAAGAGTGGTTTTTTAAAAGAAGAAGATATTAATAAAGAAGAGTTAGAGCGTTGTTTGTGGACAAACGGATCTCCTGAACCAGATTTAATTATTCGTACCGGTGGCACAAAGCGGCTGAGCAACTTTCTTTTGTATCAATCTGTTTAATGTGAATTATGTTTTCTTGATTGCATGTGGCCGGAAATTACGGAAGAAGATTTACAAAAAGCAACGGCAAAATTTAGGCAAACGAAACGGAATTTTGGTGTATGAATATTTGTGTAGTAGGTGCTGGGGCGTGGGGAACGGCTGTTTCAACCTTGCTTGCTCATAATGGGCATCAAGTACGTTTGTGGAGCCATGAAGAATCCGTTACAGAAACCATTACAAAAACAGGTAGTAATACAGACTATCTTCCCAATGTAACATTACCAAAAACCATTGTGGCTACAAGTTCTTTTAAAGAAGCGCTTGTTGATGTTGAGTGGGTTTTTGAAGCAGTGCCGGTTCAATTTTTACGTTCTGTTTTAGAAGAGGCAAAACCCTTTATAACTACAAAACATAAATGGGTAGTGCTCAGCAAAGGAATTGAGCAAGATACACTTGCGTTGCCGGGTGATATTATAAAACAGGTTATTGGTACTAACACACAGTACGCTGTTTTGGCGGGACCAAGTTTTGCAAAAGATTTATCAGAAAAACAACCAACTGGTGTTTCTTTGGCTAGCCAAAATAATGGACTGGTTCAAGAACTTACTGCTATTTTGGAGAATGATTATTTTAGTGTTGCTCCTTCAAATGATGTTATTGGAGTGCAATTGTGCGCAGCTCTTAAAAACGTTGTTGCGTTTGGTGTGGGTATTCTTGAAGGTGCTGGGTACACAGATAATACCAAAGCATTATTTTTGGTAAAAAGCCTTGAACAAATAGGAACATTGGTTACAGCATGTGGAGGAAATGCCCAAACAGTTAATGGTTTTGCTGGAGTAGGAGATCTTTTGTTAACGGCTTGTGGAAACCTTAGTAGAAACCTTTCTGTGGGGAAACGTTTTGGAAAAGGGCAGACTATTGCTTCAATAACAAAAGAAAGTAAAACAGTTCCAGAAAGTATTAACTCAGTTGTTTCTGTGTTTCAATTGCTGCAAGAAAACAATATTAAGCTTTCTGTTTTTGAGGGTATTTATAAAGTGGTACAGGGCAAACAGACCATCGATCAGTATATACATACACTTTAGAATTCTTAAATTTTTAATTGCACTGATAAAGGTTTTTTAATATTTACTAAAGAACCAGGAAGAGGTTTTTGTTCTTTTATTACGCAATGTGAACAATCATGCTGTTCCGATACCTGACTAATATGAAACATACGTGGAGTAATGCCATACCCTTCCAAAAAGCGTAAAGCGTCTTCTACTAATGCTCCTTCAAGATTGGGAAAAAGAACTTGTGCGTTGCTATCAACAGCGCAATAGATTGTCATGCCTTCTTCTGGTAGTGGGGTTCCTGCTTGCGGAATTTGTGTAATGCACAGGCCCTCTTTTTGAGCGACCTCAAGAAAGAAAACTTTATAACGAATTTTTTTACCATCCAAAACTTTTTTAATGTCGTCAATCATAAGCCCTTTAATAAGTGGGGCTTTTTGACGAACGGGATGCTTAGAGGCAACAACAAAAATAGTTTGATGGGGTTTAATGAACTGGTCAGCGGCAGGTATTTGATTAAGAATGGTACCTTCTTTAATATCAGCATCTTCTTTTTGTGCAACCAAACGAGTGTTCAATTTAGCAGGGGCAAGAATCGCCAAAGATTCTTGTAATGTTTTACCAACAAGATGCGGTGTTTTTATAACATCTGTTTTTAAAAAAAAATTAAACAATTGGTACCCTGCAAGGAAGGATAAAAATGGGATACACCAGTAGAAGTCTTTTAAATGAGTGCGTATTAATTTGGTATTCATAAGAATTGATTATAGAACGATTGGCCACAGCTAAACAATAAGCCGGATTCTGTACTCATTGATTTTCACCAATAAGTGGCAACCATGTATCTAAGCGACATACCCGCATGTTACAACCGGAACAAACAACCGTACATGCCTATTTTGTCTTGCTCCAAGTAGGGTTTACCCCATTAGTCTATTACTAAACTAATCCGTGTGCTCTTACCACACATTTTCACCCTTACCTTCGGACTGAAGGCGGTTATTTTCTGTGGCACTTTCCATAAGCTCGCGCTCTCCTTGATTGAGACTGCAAAGCAGCCCTCCCAAGGTACTTCGTTTGTTAGGAGTCCGGACTTTCCTCTCTTAGAATAAATTCTAAAAGCGATTGCCTCGTTTTGCTGTGGCTAACCATTTCAAAGATATATACATTAAGCTTAGATTAGCACCAATTTGCAACAATGTATAGACCCCTAAAGGATAGGAATTAAGCTCAAATAAGAGTGTAAAAAAGGTGTGTCCTGCTAGCATTATAAGAAGAGAAAGATAGGCAGGCATTAGTTGCAAAGAAAGATAATGTTGCAAAAAAGAGGTAAGAAAAAAAAGAGGGAGAACGTAAAGATAGGTAAGACCAAAAAAATCGTAGGCAATAAAAGATTCAAAACCGAGTGCTATAATTGCTGTTACAAAAGGTATCCAGGACCGGTAAAAAAGAAATAAAACAATTGCACAGCACAAAACAAAATGGGTAAACATATCACTGATGCAGGTTATAAAAAAGCAATCAATAAAAAAAGCACATGTTAAAAAGCAGTATAATTTTATTGTTGTTTGTCCCATGTATTACATACCTTAAGCGAATTGTGAAATTCAGAAACCTGTTGCCTAATATGATATCACATTTTATAAGTATATTTTATAGAAATAGAATAGGTATGTCATTCAGAGCCGTAAGGCGTGGAATCCAGAACAATTTAATAAAAATCAAAATGAAGAGTAGTAATATTACAGTAATTAAAAAAGTAAAATGTATTACTTAAATAATCCTGGATTCCACGCCTTCGGCTCTGAATGATAGGATTTTAATTTATTTTGATTTTTACAATTCGCTTACCTTACGTTTGACAAAATGCTGATTTTTAGTACTTTGTCAATCTATCTAGTAGAGTCATTACACTATAACATGTTAGGGGTCTTATATGAAACACCGTTTAATTACTGTTTTATGTGGAGCAAGTTTATTAGTTTCAGCATCAGGTATGCAAGCCGCAGCAGAAGCGACAGCGCCTATTGCTGAAGTTGCAGCGCCAGTTGTTGAAGCTGCAAAGTCTTCCTACCTTTCTGCTCTTAAAGGAATGAGTACTCAATGGAAAGTTGCTGGCGGTGTTACTGTTCTTGCTGCTGTGGTATACTACTTGCATAGCAAAGGTGTTTTTTCTAATGATTCAGATGATCTTAAGATTGCCTAATACTATTTGATATGAAAAAATAAGGCCGCTTAATGCGGTCTTTTTTGGGTAAAAAGGTGAGATGATTAGTAAATTAAAACAGTCCTGGTATTCATTTTTTAAATTGAGTAGTGTTGGGGCTCTGTGTGGCGGAGCATTTTTGCTTGGTGTCTGCACATTTATTTTTAATAATTCCCATGTTGATTTTTCGGTGCTTGAACAATACGACCCAGGGAGGCCCTCAATTCTTTTAGATGATGTGGGTAAAGAATGGGCACGGTTTCAACTTGATAGGCGCCAACCCGTTCCGCTTGTTAATTTGCCACAACATTTGGTTGATGCATTTATAGCGGCAGAAGATTGGAAATTTTTTAAGCATTCGGGAATTTCATTTAAAGGTATTATTCGTTCAACTCTTGTTAATTTGTATCATGGTAGAATTGTACAAGGAGCCAGTACCATTACACAGCAACTAGTGAAGCTGCTTTTTTTTGATTCACAACGAACTTTTAAACGCAAAGTTAAAGAACAGTTATATTCATTACTGGTTGAACGGCAATTTACCAAAGAACAAATTTTAGAAACCTATCTTAACCATGTCTATTTTGGTTGTGGTATTTATGGAGTAGAAGCGGCGGCACAACGTTTTTGGAATAAGCCTGTTAATCTTTTAACGGTAGAAGAATCGGCATTGCTTGCAGCAACGGTTCGCTCTCCGGGTCATTATTGTCCTTTGTGGTTTCCGCTTTCAGCCGAGCAACGCCGCAATGTTATTTTACATCAAATGTTAAAGAAAAAATTTGTCGATGAACAGGAATATGAATGTGCAAAACAACAGCCTCTTAATTTAGTAGAACAAAGTACTACCATTCTTGCTCCCCATGTCAAAGAAACATTACGAACGGCATTGGAAGAATTATTTGGTAAACAACAATTGTATTCTGGGGGGTTACGTATTAAAACAACGCTTAATCAAAAAGCACAGCGATTGGCGCAACGTTCATTTACCCATCAATTTAAACGTCTTAAAAAAGATTTAGGAGAAGAAATAGAAGGGGGCTTTTTAAGCGTTGATGTAAAAACGGGCCATATAAAAGCATTAGTAGGCGGAGTAGATTTTAAAAATTCACAATTTAATAGAGCCTTTCAAGCACGTAGGCAGCAGGGTTCTGTTTTTAAACCGGTTCTTTATTCGGCAGCAATTAATGCTGGAATGACTTATTTAGATATCGCTATTGATGAGCCTTTAACTGTGCAACAAGGGAGCCAAGTATGGGAACCTAAAAATCATACACTTTCTTATGAAGGGACTATGACGCTTGCCCGTGCACTTTCTTATTCTAATAATATTATTTCGGCCAAAACTATTCTTGCTGTTGGGCCAAACAAAGTTGTTGATCTCGCCAAAAAATTTCATCTTTCTGGGCCGCTGTACCCGTATCCTTCATTGGCACTGGGGTGTGTTGATAGTACGATTTTTGAGGTAACAGGAATGTTTAATGTATTTGCAAACAATGGGACTTATGTAGAACCCTATCTTTTGCAATGGGTTAAAGACCGATGGGGCAAAAAGATATATCGTGCACAGCCAAAAAAAGAACGAATTCTTTCTACACGCATTGCACACCAAACGGCACAAGTTTTGGGTTTTGGATTAGAGCGTCGTAGAAAACAAGTAAAGAGCTGGATAGACTCAGCAGCTATTAGTAAAACAGGAACAACAAATGATTCACGAACCTGTTGGTTTGCCGGGTCAACACCAGAAACTACCACAGTAATTTATGTCGGTTTTGATGATAACCGCTCAATGGGGAAACATGTTTATCCTGTTTACACCGCCTATCCGATTTGGCTTGCCTATCACAAGGGCCTTTCTTCTAAAACAAAAGAATTTTCTTATGATAGTTCTCTTTCTCGTATTACAGCAAATATTAAAACCGGTCGTATTGTACCCGATGGAAGCTCTGGTTCAGATATTTTTTCTTTGCTGGTATAAATGCTTTATTGACACTTTACACCCCAGTTGGATACATCTTTGGAATAAGTGTAAAAAGAAGGAGTGCTTGCTTTTATTGTAGCAAAAATTATTACATCAGTGTCATCCTGAGCGAAGCGTGTGGAGCCAGGGGCATGATAAAATAAATTCTTTTTCAAAAATTAAAATTAGATATTAAATCCTGGATCCTCACGCTTCGTTCAGGATGACACTGATAGTCTAACAAAAGGTAGTATATGAATAGTCTATTGCTTATAATAAATATTATTTTTTTATTATCTTTTTCATCTATAAGGGCAGATGCTTTGGATGATTCTTGGGGTAGTTTTAAATCGACAATGAGTGGTATTGGTGATGGTATAAAAGATTTTGGGGAAGGAATTGCAGAAAGTTTTGGAAAAAGTCCCCCAGGATATCATTATAGTTTTAGAGTATTTAACAACTCTTCAAAAGAAATTACTGCAAGAGCACGTAGTGTTAAAAAAGTGCAAGGAATGGCCATTAAGGGAAGTGATATAAAAAAACTAACTATTGCTCCTGGGTCTAATTCTGGAACTGATGGATTTCACGATATTAGCTATTATTTAGATGTTGTACTCGATTGGGGTAGTGGCAAATTAACCAAAAGTATTGTTAACGCTATTAAAAGTCTTAAAAACGATTCCACAATATATTCCTATAATGTGTATGAAACAGATAAAGGGGTAGCGGGTGAATACCTTGGGCAAAAAACAACATCGGGAGAATTTTTAGGATCGGTGTATAATTCATTAGGTTCACAACAAACAGTCACCTTTCCGTATGCGGGACAAACATTTTCTACCCAACTTGATCCGCATTCTTTTAATACCTTGCAATCAGTTTCTGATATTCCTTATTGTGTACGTCCTGCAACAGGGTCAGCTACAATAAATTTTGGTTCTGCCGGAAGTATTAAAATTCCTTCTGAAGGGTTAGGATCAGGAGTATTTGAAAGTGGCAAATGGACAAAGGTTAATCCGATGCAGTATCACTATGAAATTATTGCCGATGGTTCTTCTAACCGGGCAGTTACTGCAGGGTTTAGTATTGGTCATTTTACGCAGGCAACAACCGAAAGACTAAGAAATCTTAGTCCCGTTAAATGTTTGGTGTGGAACAAATCGGCAGAGCAGATGGCAGATATGATGCAAAAATATCCTGATGTTGCTTATATTGATCAATCAAAAAGAAGTTTGTGGGTTGTTTATTCCACACCAGGGTGGTCCAATAAAACTGCAAAAGTTAATAACACTATTATGACTCAAGTACCTTTGGGAAAAGCTTTGCAATTCTATTTTATGCGTCCTTTAATCGATGGAAAAAACTATCCAACTGCGCAAGAAATTTTGCATACGCAAGATTTAAAACCAAATGCAAAATTAAACAAGATTGATATTAGTGCTTTAAATAAAGGTGATGACAGCACCCCAAAGGATAAAAAATCTCCCGGATTACTAGATGTTAAAGAAGATGATGCTGCAAACCAACCGGTTGTTTTACCTCCCATTAATGTATTTGCAAAAGTAAAAGAGAAGGCTCCAAAAACTAGCAAGGCTGATTTGTATATTATTTCGCTTGATACTACTGATGCCACACAAGCAAAAAAGTTTTTAAATAATTTGCTACAAGGAAAAATTGCTATTCCTCAAGGGCCATCTGATAAAGATTTAGCATTAACCGATGAACATAAAACAATGTTACTTTCGGGTAAAACTCTAGAAAAAAAGGGAGTGCTGACTGATAAAGGTTCGGGAGTAACAGGATTACTTCTTGTTCATGATATTTTTACCCCGTATGGTATGAGCCCTGGTCCAAAATATTCAGGGCCGCATTATTATCTAGTGCAACCTCCATACACACATCTGACTGCTACTATTTATGCAACACTTTCTCAGTATCTTAGTTCTGCAAGTTACAAAAATAAACAAGAAAATTTAGCAACTCTGCAAGCATGGGTTGCAGAAATGGCAGCTGCAAAAACAGCTAAAGATGGTATTGCTACAGTACGTCCTAAAGTAGAAGAATTTTTGAAAAACAATGGAAGAGATTTTGTTTTTGCTTTAACGGCAGATGGCAAGAGAGATAAAACAATGTTTTCAAAAGCAGGTATTTTGGCAGTTGATTTTATT
>Ga0114933_10005819_pt1 | contig 11107 bp, 11 predicted proteins | sample 4SBtaG_FD_89691 | JGI IMG/M metagenome (GOLD analysis project Ga0114933, IMG submission 89691) | Deep subsurface microbial communities from Kolumbo volcano to uncover new lineages of life (NeLLi) - 4SBTROV12_W25 metaG | ecosystem: Environmental > Aquatic > Marine > Volcanic | place: Kolumbo... | reverse complement strand
TTTTGTTAGAAGCTGGGGATTAATAAATTCGACCAATTGAACCTTAGCTATTATTTCATTCCCTACGGAAATTGTGCCGTCTAGAGATATTTGTACTTTGCGTCCATCTTGAGGGATAATTATAGGTCCTCCATTTTCATCTAATACAGCGTCACTTTCGCGGGTTACTAATTGGTTTTCGGCATTAAGTGAGAATGCCCCATTTCGTGTGTATTTAATGCCTGTTCCATCGTCTACAGCGAAAAAACCAGGCCCACTGATAGCAACATCGAAGTCATTTTCCGTGACTTTGAAGCTACCAGGCTCAAAACTTATTGAAGCTCCATGATCGATGACAAAATCTAACTTGGCATCTGGACCAGCAACTGTTGGTGCTACACCGTAAATACTGAGTTCGCGTTTAAATGAAGTAGTGTTCGCATTGGCTATGTTATTGGCCACTAATGATAGTTCTCGGCGAAGCGCAGTTTGGCGTGAAAGGCCTATATAGATAGCATTTTCCATTAAGAAATCCCCATTCGTTCCCAAATGCGTTGTTAAATCTTAACTTTGTTTAAGCACAGGTCATGCCATAAAAAATATCTATTAAAATCAATGCGTTAAGATTTATTGTGGAGCTATTGTTTAGATGGTAGGAATTTATAGCTATTAGTCACGGCATAAATTGCCGCATAAAATACTCTCGTTAAAGATGAAGTCAGGTATAAAAATAGCTATAGGTAGCTCTTAAAAGAGCCTTGTATACTGTATGTCGTGTTACCCTTTCGAATATTTGTATTTTATAGTACACTAACGTAATGGGCACGCGCATTGCATTGGAATCCCTTACGGTGCGTAGCAAAACCAATAAAAGTTTGATTGTTTAATGCCAATTGAGTTTGATGTTAAGATAGTTTAGGAAAAGTCTGATGGCCGATGAAGCCGAAGAATTAGTTGAAGATGAGCTAGATGAAGAGAACGGTGGAAAACGAAAAAAAATTGTTCTTTTCATAATTTTGCCAATACTTTTGCTTCTCGGAGTTGGTATTGGAGCTGCAGTTATGTTAGGGGCTTTCAGTTCTGATCCTCCTCCGACCGACGAAAATACTCAGGTAAAGGAAGAAGAGGTTGAGGTTCCGGTTGTTCAAACAACGTTTTTTGAAATCCCTGATTTAATAGTCAATCTGAACACCAGTGGTCGTAAATCAGCTTTTTTGAAGATAAAAATTTCGTTGGAAATTACTGACCCTGCGGATATTGACACTATCAATCAAATGCTACCACGGATTGTTGATAATTTTCAGGTTTATCTGAGAGAATTGAGGATCGAGGACCTTCAAGGATCAGCCGGAATGTATAGGCTTCATGAAGAATTATTGAGAAGAGTAAATATTGCCGTGCGTCCGGCAAAAGTGAAAGACGTATTGTTCAAAGAAATGTTGGTTCAATGAGGTAAAAATGGCTACTGATGAAGAAGCTTTGGCTGCTGAATGGGAATCTGTTGCTGATGAAAGTGCGCCAACTATGGAGCAAAGCTCGGAACCCGTTTTAAACCAGGCTGAGATAGACAGTTTGCTAGGCACAGATGATTCGGAAGATGAAATTTCCGGCATACAGGCTATCGTCGATTCAGCAATGGTGTCCTACGAACGGTTACCAATGTTGGAGATCGTTTTTGACCGACTTCTAAGAATGATGTCTACCAGCCTAAGGAATTTGACCTCAGATAATGTAGAGGTTTCCCTCGATAGCATCACTTCAATAAGATTTGGAGATTATTTAGAGACAATTCCTATGCCTGCAATGATAAGTGTATTTAAAGCTGAGGAATGGGACAATTATGGTTTGATGATAACTGACTCCGCCCTCATCTATTCGATAGTTGACGTGCTATTGGGTGGTAGACGAGGTACTGCTGCAATGCGTATTGAAGGGCGTCCCTATACAACTATCGAAAGAAATCTCGTCGAAAGAATGGTCACAGTGATTTTGAGTGACTTGTCTGCAGCTTTTGATCCGATTAGCCCAGTAACATTCCGGTTCGATCGATTAGAAACTAATCCAAGATTTGCCACCATAGCAAGACCGGCCAACGCTGCAGTGTTGGCACGTTTGAGGATTGATATGGAGGATAGGGGAGGGCGTGTAGAACTATTGCTGCCCTATGCTACTTTAGAACCAGTGCGAGAGCTTTTGTTGCAAATGTTCATGGGAGAAAAATTTGGTCGTGATTCTATATGGGAAACGCATCTGGCTAATGAGCTTTGGAGTACTGATGTAGAATTGGATGCAGTTTTAGATCAAATAGTGTTGTCTTTAAATGAAGTAATGAATTGGAGATCTGGATCCCAAATATTGCTGAATGCGGTTCCATCCTCGCCTATAAATCTACGATGTGGTGAGATACCATTATTTGTGGGTGGTATGGGACAGAAAAATGGAAACATGGCGATAAAAATAGATAAAAAGTTGCGGAAAATGTGAATGGATTAGGGCGGTCTCATGATCTGGTCTTTATTGATAGAGGGTTTATTGGTGTTGCTTCTAACAGCCACCATTTATTTTGCTATTCGCTTGAATAAGCGCTTGACCGTGCTTCGAGTTGAAAAAGAACAACTTGAAAAATTAATTACGCAATTTGAACTTGTGGCGGATCGAGCACATTCTAGTTTGAGCGGATTAAGAGCTACTGCCGATCAAGTAAAAAGCGATTTGGATGATGCTACCAACAAGAGCCATGCGATGAGGGATGAATTAGCATTTCTAATAGAGAGGGCTGATATAAATGCTGAAAAATTAGCTCAGCTTTCTAGTTCCAAGACGGGTAATTTGGCACAAGATAGTGGGCTTGACAACGAGCAATCGGTTACCATCAACCCGCGGGAAAATTTTGAGAATATACAGTCCTTGGCTAACGAACGGGATAATGAGGAAATATTTGACCAAAACTTGGGAGTATCGGAAGTTGAACGCGAGCTAATTACAGCGTTGAAAAGAGCACGTTAAATGACATATGGACGAAATGGTCGTGTTATATCGGATAGCCAAGTGGATCATCCATTAGATAAGAAGCTCCGAGAAAGGATCGAAAAAATTCGCATGACTGCGCCTATCGACAAATACAGTACAAAAGTCGAAGAAAAAACCTCGAAGAAAAACGAAAAAGTTAATCAAAATTTACATTTTAATTTTAGAATATTGCCTGTCGTGGTTTTGGTGGCGCTTCTAGTATTAGTAATAAAGATCCCCAATATATACACAATGGTGGAAGGTCTTCTTCTGGATACAAGAGTAGTAGCTTATGCAGAGGCGCAAGAAACAAGAGGTTCAGAAATTAAAAAAAACAGAGAGATAACTGCACAAAAAGCTAAAAAAAATGACATAAAAAAGAAAGATAAAGATGAGAAACCACTAGACCCGGTGCTATTTACCCGTTCTGAGATCGAACTTTTGCAGGAGCTATCTAGGAGACGAAAGGAATTAGATGGTCGTGAAAGGGCAATTATTCAACGAGAAGGGTTGTTGATGGCGGCTGAAAGCCGACTAGAGGTAAAAATTAACGAATTAGAGCTTATAAAAACAGACATCGAAACGTTGATTACTAAGTATAATGCGCAAGAGGAGGAAAAATTCAAAGGATTGGTATCGATATATGAGAAAATGAAACCAAAGGACTCCGCACGAATTTTTGACCAACTCGACATAGAAATCCTATTGGAGGTATTTGAGCGAATGAAAGCGTCTAAATCAGCTTCAATCTTGGCTCAAATGAAAGCGGCCAGAGCAAAAGAGATCACCTCTAGAATAGCCGAGAGAAGAGAAATGCCGGAATTGGGTTTAAAAAAATAGTATTAGTTGAACATTAGAGAAATCAGTTTTCTACATTTTTTAGCACTGAGCAGGATAGATATTGTATGCCATGCGATTTTTTCATTTTTACCTAAATGCTTGGTTCAGAAAGAAGTAAGTCATTATACATGTTGTACATTTTGTAAAAATTAGAAAATTTTTAAATTATGCCACAGAAAATTGAAAAAAAAGAGTATAATAGCGTTTCAATTTCTCAAGTGTTTTTGAGTCTCTTTTTGCTGTTATTGGCATTTTTTGTGTTTTTGAATTCAATTTCTTCATTTGAAAAAAATAAAAGTTATGATGTCGCTAAAAGCGTTCGTGCAAACTTTGCAAATTTCGCAGGGAAGGGAGATAATGTCGATTTAATTGGTAAGTCGAAAAACGACAAAATTAATGTCAATACGGTAAAGGCTTTAGAAAATACATTCAACCTTGTTGTTCCAACTATAGCCGTAAAGAAAAATAATCAATCTGATAATATTGAATTTAACATACCACTAAAATCATTTTTTGATTTGTCGTCTGGATTACCAACTAAAACAGCTAAAGTTATTCTTAATGAGATCGGTGGTGTATTAAAACTTAAAATGGACAAACAGCCTATTAAATTAGAGATATTTATGGGTTATCGGTTTTTATCAAACGGTCTCAAATTAGACGAGGGGTTAAAATCCAAGGTGACTTTTTTGGTTGATACACTATTACAGGCAGGGGCTCCAAAAGGTCTGTTTTCAATCGGGTTAGAACCCCAAAATCAGGAAGAGATACGCTTTAGATTTTCAATAGCACAAAGCCAAAATGGTCATCACGATGGAGCTTCATGAAAATGATTAGTAATTCTCCTAATCTCGATATTCACAAGGCTCTAGGCGGTAGGTTACTTGATAGGCTGAAGGATGAGAATAAAAATAATAAACCAGTCTGGTTAATCACCTTTGTTGATTTAATATCGCTACTTTTAGCTTTTTTTCTAATGCTTTATTCTATGTCTTCTATCCAAAAGAATGATTGGGCTGCGTTTTTGGCATCCCTAAATAAGCACGAGGTCCTTATGAAGGAAAAAAAAGTGGGGTCTAGAAAAGATGCAGAATTGATACGCCCTGCTGAAACTTCAAAAGGCTTAGAAATCAGCTATTTACGTACGCTTTTAGAATCGGAGATTGACAGCGATGATTTGCTGAAGTTTGTGGAGTTTTTTAGAAAAGGCAATCAACTAGTTCTATCCTTCCCATCGAGTTTGATTTTCAGGCCAGGTTCTTCCGACTTATTGCCAAAAGGAAAGCAAGCCTTATTTGCTCTCTCAGAAAAACTTTCCAACTTGGAAAATCGAGTAGAATTAGTTGGTTACTCAGACCCTAACCCAATTATAAATAATCAGAAATATAAAAATAACTGGGTTTTAGCCCTTTTCAGAGCTTCGGCGGTAGCGAATGCCTTAATAAAATCTGGTTATAGAAAACCTCTAAATATCGTTAGTTTGGGTGATACGGAGGCCTCAAGAATTGATGCTATTGCGGGACAAAAAAGAAAATATCGGCAGGCTAGAAGGGTTGATATTGTTATTCATTCTGAACGAGATAAAAAATGACCGGGAAAGCGCAATTTTTTTTTCGTGTCAGCCTTGGACTTCTCTATCTGATATTGGCAACTCCATCTCAGGCAAGGATAGATGGAAGCTCAACGTCGGAATTTGAACGATTGACGTTCGCCTCGCCTACTAAGGTTAAATATTCCTCCCAAAAATTTGGATTAAAACTTTTAATAGAATTTAGCAAACCCATTGAGGGTAACATCACATCGGCAACAAAAAAGCTGGGAAAATTTATCAAACAGGCAAAGATGCAAGATTCAGGAAGAGAAGTAGTAGTTGAGTTTACTGGTAATCACAAATTTAAGATTTATAGAACAGAAAATTCAATCTATCTCGATGTAGGTGCTGCAAAAGCCGTCACATCCTCTTCTGAAAAGTCAAAAAAGGAAAAAGCCATTAAGGGAAGTATGGCTATCCCAAAAGTAAAAGTGAGGGCGGGGCAGCACAAAAAATATACTCGTATTGTTTTTGAATGGCCAACTGCTGTAAGGTATTCAGTGACGTCATTTGCTAAGAAAGTTGATCTGAATTTTAATAAATATTCCGAATTGGATCTCAGTACTTTAAAGAGAAAAGGATCAGATCAATTTTCTAATATCAAGTATACAAAATCGAATAATAACGGCCTAGTTGTCTCCATACCAAATACGGCCGGCATTGAATTCAGACATTTTTTAAGTGGGCGAAAGGTGGTTGTTGATTTTCTAAAAGGAAGGAAAATTAAAGCAAAAGAATCTACCAATGAACGATTGATTAATGGATCTGAAAAAAAGGTTGAAGATGGGGGACGGGCAGAAAATAGAGGGTTTATAGAGAGGCAATTAGGTTTAGGGGGGGTGGAGAAAAATAACACGCCAACGCGACCATCAATTAATAGCCAAACTTCAAAAACCGCAGAAGGTAGTTTTGAACAGCAAATGTCGTTAAAAGCAAGCGCTAGTGAATCAGAACCCTCTTCCCAAGCTCAAAATAATAATGCGAAAGTTATTTCTGATACAGGAAAAACGGAAAATTTAAAAATTGATATATCTAAAAAAGAGACTTTAAAAGCAAAACTACAAGGTAGTCCAAAAGAACAGAAGCTTGAAATGTTCGCCAAAAATGATTGGTTCCTAAAAAAATCGAGTGGTCGTGAAAAAATCTCTATATCAGGTTCAAAAGTTTCCGTTCGATTATTAAAAAAGAACGATGTTGATTCATTGTATTTTGACTGGAAGGAAGGGGTGCCAGCAGCTGTTTTTGTTAGAGCTGGAAAATTATGGGCAGTTTTTGGAAGAAAGGCACAATTTGATATTTCTGGTATCCAAAGTAACGATATGGGTATAATTAGTGATTTTAAGCAGCTTCCGATAGGAGACGCTTCGGTCCTTGTTGCTAAAATTGCTCCGGGAATAACTCCAACTGTTTGGAGAAAAGGAGAGTCCTGGGTAGTTGATCTATCACCCCGGTTGCAACGTCCTGATGTCGACTTGAAACTGGTGACGCAACAAACAAGTCCGCAAGGACCAAGAGTTTTCGTATTGGCTGACGGAATTGGAAAATTTATTGAGACTTATGATCCCATTGTTGGCGATAGGCTTTTTATCGTTCCTCTCACCCCGCTCAGTAGAGGAATTGAAACGCTACGTAGGTTTGCGCAATTTGAGATCTTGAAGTCAGCGCAAGGCCTCGTAGTTCGTCCCTTAATTGATGAATTAGAAATACGCGTTATGCCTGATGGAGTTGCCATCACGGCTAGTGAGTTTAGAGGGTTGGAGGTTTCGAAACGACAAACAAAAATTAGTCCAACAGCATCTCGAAGAGCCCAATTAGATGGACTTCCTAGGGGGTTGGAACCGGGCCGAATTTTTAATTTAGAGGCTTGGACTCAAGGTACCAAACCCAACGAATTTCTGGAAATGAAACAGACTATTCAACAGCAAATATCACAAGCAACTAGTATAGCCCGTGGTGGACCTAGACTGAGTCTAGCACAGTTTTATTTCGCAAAAGGCCTCGCCGCGGAGACGATGGGGTTATTGCGGACTATTACAGATTCGGACGAGGAAATGGCCCGCCGACCAGATGTGATAGCGTTACGCGGTGCTAGTCAATTTATATTGGGTAGGTTTGCAGACGCAGAAAAAGAATTAGATAATCGTGTTTTGAATGGATTCTCCGAAGCAGAATTATGGAGAGGAGCATCTAACGCGGCGCAGGGTAAATGGTCGGCAGCGATCGAACATTTTGCTCGGGCTGGTGAAATCCCCGGTGACTATCCGCGTAATTTTTCAATCCAACTTTCATTGTTGGCGGCAGAGGCGGCTATTAGGGCAGAGGACTATCGAGGCGCCGGGGTATTTTTAGATGCGATTGCACAGGGAAAACCTACGGTTGGGGAGCAAGCAAGACTAAACTATCTGAGAGGCAGAGTCTTATATGCTTCCGCAGATACTGCCACGGCGTTGAGCTTTTGGCGGAGGTTGATCAATGGAAAGGATCGGTGGGCAAGTGTGCGTGCGAAGCGCGCCCTGATTGAACACAAGCTTCGAGAAAATACAATAACACGTCCACAAGCAATCGAAAGGCTAGAGCGTCTGCGTTTTGCTTGGAGAGGAGATCAGTTGGAGTTTGATCTCTTGAGAAGATTAGGAGAACTGTATATTGAAGAGAAAGATTTTACAGCTGGTCTTACCTCATTGCGACAAGCGGTTACATTTTTTCCAAATAATATTTTTGCGCGTTCTGTTTCTAAAAAAATGACAAAAAGTTTCTCAGGTATTTACACTGACGGCACCTCGGATGCCATGACACCTTTAACTGCGCTTGCTTTATATGATCAATTTCGCGAGCTTACTCCGGTTGGGAGACGAGGGGATAAGATTATCCAGAGACTTGCCGACAGGTTGGTAGAGGTCGACTTATTGGATAGAGCATCGGTGCTTTTAGATCGACAGGTGCGTTTTAGATTGCAAGGGGTTCAAAAAGCACAAGTTGGCAGCAGGCTTGCGTTGATAAGGCTGTTGGATAGGCAACCAAATACCGCGTTAGAAGCTTTGGATGAGAGCGTAGCACCAGGTTTAGATCCAAAATTAGCACTTCAAAGAAAACGTTTGCGGGCTCGAAGTGTTTTTGAATTAGGCGATAGTGAAACAGCGTTAAAATTAATAAAAAGCGATAACGATCGCGATGCCGACCTACTTAGAGCCGATATTTTTTGGAGGACTAGAGATTGGGTTAGTGCAGGAAAAGTTTTTGAACGCCTGATTGGGAATGCTGGTCGAGATGGAAGAAGAATTAATGATCTATCAGCGGCTTTAATTTTAAATTGGGTCGTAGCTTTATCTATGAGTGAGCAAGTCGATGCACTGAACAAAGTTAGGCAAATTTATTCTACGCAGATGGATATGACAGAATATCGAGATGCTTTCCGACTTATAACTAATAAAACAGAAGGAGATACGCAAGATTTTCGAACTCTGACCGAGCGATTCAAGGAAATTGGCCGTTTTCAGGCGTTTTTAACTACGTATCGAGAAAAGTTAAAGACTAAGTTGCTAAGCGAAATGAATTAAAAGGTATAGCTTTATATTTCTCTCGTTAATCTTTATCCTGTGCCAAAACTTTTAACTAGAGAACCAGCAATCAGATACCATCCATCGACTAAAACAAAAAATATGAGCTTGAATGGCAGTGAGACTATAATTGGGGGGACCATCATCATCCCCATTGACATTAATATTGAAGCTACGACCATATCTATGATAACAAACGGCAAATAAATCAGAAACCCTATCTCGAAGGCTCTTCTTAGTTCGCTTATCATAAATGCTGGTATTAGAACTTGTAAGGGGGCATTGGTGCCTTTAGCGTTTGAGTCAACCTGAGCAATATCTTCAAATAAGGCGAGATCTTTATCTCGCACTTGCCTTAACATGAACGACCGAAATGGCGCAGCTGTTTTTTCAAAGGCTTCCGTTTCATCTATTCTTTCTTCGATTAATGGTAATATACCTGTTTTCCACGCTTGTTCGAACGTAGGTGCCATTATAAATGCACTCAAGAAGAGTGCTAAGCTTATCATAACTACATTAGGGGGCGATTGTTGCGTGCCTAGGGCAGTTCTTAAAAGCGATAAAACAACTACTATCCGGGTAAATGACGTTATTGTTACTAATAGTCCTGGCGCTAGAGATAGAACCGCTATCAAGGCAACCATTTGGAGAATTCGAGCAGTTGTTGATCCGCCCGGTTCCCCTATGTCTAAGGTCAGGGTCTGGGCGCAACTAGGCTCGATGGCCACAAGAGTAAATAATAAAATTAAGGCCATTATAAATAAATGGTTAATTTTTCTCCAAAACAGAGTCGTTTGCTCTAATTTTAAATGCCAATATTTCAAGTGTTAACTCCAAACAAGGCTTATAAACTCCCAGGTTTGATGCTTTGAGCTATGAGTTCTTCTTTAAATTGAGACTTCTTATTCATAGGTAAATCTTTTGAAGTACTATTTATCAAAAGGTTATTATCCTGCCCTACTAGTATTAAATATTCATTTGAACCTTGCTCAACAATGATAAGTTTATTTCTAACATCAATCCTCAGAGTTTCTTTAATTATGAGCGTTTTAGCGATAGAACTTCTAGTGCTAAATTTAATTAGATCAAACCGTTTTATGGCCCAATATAAAATGCCTATAAGCGATAATGTAAAAATTAACGCGAAGAAAAATCTTAGATAAACACTTAGTTCCATTTTTAAGCCAAAAGGTTTTAATTCTGATCTTGATAAAAGTTTGCACCTAGTTATCGTAAAGCTAAACTTTATTTTTGTATATTGTGGTCGTTTTATAAGCTTTTTTAGCTTTTTTTATCATTTCTTTATTATTTGCATTATTGGGATCTATTGATTTTTTGATCATTTTGGTAATGGTATCCAGTGACTTTATTAAATTTGGAAGTTGTTCGCCGAGTCTTTTGGCATCTTTAGAAGGAAGTTTTGGCAATTCATCGCATAAGTTTTTTACAAGAACTTCTAGTCCGGTGGGGGCTTCAAGGAAGTCTCCATTTAGAAGACTTTGTTCGGACTTGCTGAGTAAACTTTTTACATCGGCCAATTGAACCTCTAATAAATCAAATTTTGATTTATCCATTAAGTATAGTCCTCGCTATCTCTTTCTTGTCCTTTTTGTTCGCTGTTGGCCTTATAAACATAAGTTAAAATCTCTGCTACTGCAGCAAAGGCCTCCAATGGTATTTCACAGTCAACCTCAACAACAGATAAAATCTCTGCTAAATCTTCATCTGTTCTAACTTTAATATCATTATCAAACGCTAGGCGTAGTATTTTTTCAGCAACTTGACCGTGCCCTTTGGCCAGAATAGTTGGGGCAAGGTTACTTTTTTTCTGATCTTTTATAGCGAAAGCAACAGGTCTTTTTGCCAAAATGCCTCCATCAATGAGAATGCTTAAATATGAAATAATACCCAACTATAGATCAAATAGTAGAGTAGCGAAAGAAAGCTTTGCAGTTGCAAGTTAAAAAAAACAGAAAAATGGTATGGATTTTGCAAGATGGTTGTTAGGGATCGTGTCAGTATCGCCGATCTTTTAATGATTATTACAATTTGGGATTAACTATGAATTTAAGTACCTTAAATGTATTTCGTGTGGCTACTGTGAAAATGGGATGGTTGTCCGAACGGCAAG
>Ga0114933_10005818_pt1 | contig 11107 bp, 11 predicted proteins | sample 4SBtaG_FD_89691 | JGI IMG/M metagenome (GOLD analysis project Ga0114933, IMG submission 89691) | Deep subsurface microbial communities from Kolumbo volcano to uncover new lineages of life (NeLLi) - 4SBTROV12_W25 metaG | ecosystem: Environmental > Aquatic > Marine > Volcanic | place: Kolumbo... | reverse complement strand
GAAAACCGATCGTTGATGCCGCGCAGGTCGAACCGTAGGCTTGGCCAACAATTCTGGCTGTTAGCGCGCAGTCCCTCGAATAGCTCCACCGTTGTAGCCCGCATGTTCGGATCGGTTCGTGCCCCGGAGCCAAGCTGGACCAGTGCGTTCGGCTCCTCCGAGCCGCTGCCGAGGATACCGCGTGGACGATGATATTTGAAACTGCGACCGACCAGATGGACGCCATTGGCAAGCAGGGCCGAGGCGAGCGTGTCACCCTTATAACCAAAATAACGGCGACCGTTAAAGCTGAATTTGATCTCGACGGCGCGGTCGACGCGGCCCCCGCAGGATAGCCGAAAGCATTGCCGCCTCACGATGTGTGCCCCGGAATGTCAGGCGGTGCTTCGTCCATCAGATAGACGGCAAGGATCTGGTCGCTGACAGTATCGCGCACGACATTAAACCATTTTCGGCAACCGTGCGCATGGCTCCAGCGCTCGTAATAGAGACCCTTCGGGTTTTGCCGCATGAACAGATAGTCGGCCCATGCCGCGTCGTCGATCGTATCTGCACCCGCCGGCCGAGTGATATGAGCCTCGCCGCCGCAATAAAATTCATGGACATCGCGCTCGCCGCACCAAGGGCAGGGGATCAGCAGCATGAGCCAGAATTCCTAATGCGCTACCGCCGCAGCGCCATGCTCGTCGACCAGAGCGCCGGTCGTGAAACGATCAAGCGAAAACGGTGCATTTAGCGCATGCGGTTCACCGCGTGCGATGGTGTGGGCGAAGACATTGCCAGAGCCAGGGGTCGCTTTGAAGCCACCGGTGCCCCAGCCGCAGTTGAAATACAGCCCCTCGACCGGAGTTTTGCCTATGATCGGGCTGGCGTCCGGGCAGACATCGACGATGCCGCCCCATTGCCGCAACATCCGCATACGGCTGAACATTGGGAATAATTCTACAACTGCGTGCAATGTGTCCTCGATTACATCAAACCCGCCGCGCTGCGAATAGGAAACATAGCTGTCGATGCCTGCACCGATGACAAGCTCGCCCTTGTCAGACTGGCTGATATAGGCGTGCACCGTGTTCGACATAACCACGCAATGCAGCACCGGTTTCACCGGTTCCGAGACCAGCGCCTGCAGCGGGTGACTTTCGATGGGTAGACGAAACCCAGCCATGTTGGCCAATACACTGCAATTGCCGGCGACCACGACACCGACCTTCTTCGCCTTGATTGTCCCGCGATTGGTCTCCAGCCCTTCTACTGTTTCTCCATTTCGCAAAATCCCCGTCACTTCACAGTTTTGAATGATATCGACGCCTAACGCATCCGCCGCGCGCGCAAATCCCCAAGCCACCGCATCGTGCCGGGCAACGCCGCCACGACGCTGCAACGACGCGCCCAACACCGGGTAGCGCAAATTCGGCGAAATATCGATTAGTGGGCAAAATTCGCTGACGCCATCGGCATTAAGAATTTCGGAATCGATGCCGTTCAGCCGGTTGGCGTTCACCCGGCGCGACAGCTCGCGCAAATCGTGCAGATTATGTGCGAGGTTCAAAACACCTCGCTGAGAGAACATAACGTTGAAGTTCAGCTTCTGGGATAGTCCCTCCCAAAGCTTTAGCGAATGTTCGTAAAGTCCTGCGCTTTCATCCCACAAGTAATTGGAACGAACGATAGTCGTGTTTCGCCCGGTGTTACCTCCACCTAGCCAGCCCTTCTCGACGACAGCAACATTGGTGATCTTGTGCTCCTTGGCAAGGTAATAGGCCGTCGCCAGCCCATGTCCGCCGCCGCCGACTATGACCACGTCGTATTCTGGCTTCGGCTCTGGACTGCGCCATACCTCGCGCCAATTTTCATGGCGCGACAGAGCGTTCCGGGCAAGCGAGAAGATAGAGTATTTCTGCAAAGCGATTTTACCTCATCTACCAGATCGTTATATCGTCGGTCTGCTAACAAGGGAATGCGAAATGAATGGACCAAACCGAATCCATAGTAATCGGCGATTTAGATAGCTGGTGTGGGCTGCAGTCGATCAACTGTCTGCCAAGAACCTCATCATGAAAGCGGCCTATATCGAAGCACAAGGCAGTCCGGAAGTTTTGCAGTATGGAAACGTCCTGGATCCAATCGAGAGCCTGGGCAAAGCGGTTGTCGACATTCATGCCGCCAGCGTCAATGCTGCCGATTGGAAGGTACGATCCGGTGCAATCGGCCCAATTAAAAATTTTCCCTATATTTTAGGACGCGACTTTTCCGGCGTCGTCCGGACCATTGGCGACGATGTCTTGGACGTGGCCGTTGGCGACGAAGTCTTCGGAGTTTGCGAAATCGGTCAGGAAGGTGCCTACGCTGAGAAGATCGCAATTAAATCGTCGATTTTGGCATCCAAGCCGAAAAATCTTAGCCACCTCGAAGCCGCCGCCTTGGCGGCCACTGGCCTGACGGCACTGATCTCCATAGAGGACACGATCAAGCTCGTAGCCGGAGAGACAATACTGATCCAGGGCGGCGCTGGCGGTGTCGCGGGGTTGGCTATTCAATTAGCAAAGCAGATTGGCGCTTACGTCATCACGACCGCAAGCGCGACGAACCACGACTACCTCCGCGATCTCGGCGCCGATGAATGTATCGACTACACAACACAAGAATTCACCGAACGGGTCTCTGGCTGTGACGCGGTGTTTGAGACCGTTGGCGGGGAGGTCGCAATGCGCTCCTTCGAGGTTCTAAGGCCTGGCGGCCGGATCGCTTTTATCGCTTCAGGACCGATTGCACCAAATCCACTGCGTGACGACATAACAGCACTGAGACCCACCGTTAATCGGGACCGTATACATTTGGATCGCATCGTCGATCTCTTTTCGACAGGTGCGATCAGAACGCCTGAAATTAGCACATTTCATCTGCAGGAAGCCGCCAAAGCTCATCGCATAAGCGAATCCCGTCACGCTCGCGGCAAGCTTGTCTTCAAAGTTCGCTAACTCGCATCCAGCGCCGCACAGGCTGCCTCGAAAGGTGCCAAAGGCGGTCGATATAGCCCAGCGCCAAGACCGCCATCGACACCGTTTTTTTCAACCAGACCGAGTTCGACGACTGGTACATTTCCCGTTTCAATGACAGCCCGCGCAGAAAGGCCAGCTCGGGCGCCAGATTTTGGGAAATCGGGATGAACACCCATCAGAAGCTTCTCCGGCAGGGCGTAAATGTCGTCGTCGTAGAAACCACTGTGCAACAATTGCATCTCGGGGCAATAAGACAACGCCATAGCACCGAGACCGAAACCTTCCGCCAATGCGCTGTCGCCGTAGGCGCCGGTGCAGCTCTCGAGCGTGTGCGGCTCACGCACGTTGCCCCGCGGGACATCGGCTTGTGCAGTAAACCAGCGACCTGGTAATCCGCTCACTTGTAGGCCGAACTGCATGCCATTACCACCGATGGCCGTCACCAAAGCGCTACCTTCAACCCCCATCGCAGCGGATAAAGCGCACCGCGCAGCAGCCATCCAGAAATTAAGATGGAAAATTGGCCACTCAGCAACGAAGTTGCCAACTTCTGACAATTCAAAAGTTGCCGGGAGCCGGTTTCGGAGAATGTCGACCAGAATTTTGTGTGCTTCGAGATGCCTAAGGTGCGCGTCATCGCCCCGGATCAGGGCTTCGTCAACGATTGGTGGCCAAACAACCGGCGTCACCGTTGCTGGCACGATGGCTGGCGCTACCTTCTCATTCAGGAAATGCAGGAGATCGACTGCCTCTTGCGATTTGCGGCCGTAACGCGCAGCTGGCGCACCGCCGGTACCACCGCCATTGAACGGCGCATAGGCAGGTTTTCCCAATCCGTTTAAATCAGACAACTCGAGTACCTGCATGGAGGCAGACACGACAGCTGCCAGCGGCGTCACGACATTGCGATCCTGCGCCGGCTCGAATTGCACGCCGCCGGATGCTATTAGCGCATCGGCTTCGCTGAGATTGTCAGCCCAACCTTCAAAAACACAAGCTACAGCCGCCGAATTCAAGGTAGGGGTGACGTGACCGCTAACTGCGGGTGGACCACTATGCAACAAAACATGACTTTCGAGACCCGCCGCCTCACCCGCACTCGTGACGCCACTCCAAGCCGGTTTCGCAGAGAAAAATCGTTCCAGCGCTTCCTGGTCGGCAGCATGCAGTCCCATCGTCTATCCCGCCTCCTGATCTCGGATCGCCTGCGCCGCCTCTAGAACACGCTGCGCCTTGTAGACAATCGGATAATCGATAAAATAGCCGTCGAGTTGGATCGAAGAAGAGCCCGCCTTCTCTGCCTCGTCAAATGCGGCAATGACTTTCTCGGCGTGATCAATTTCCGCTGCCGAAGGACTATAAACCTCGTTCACGGTGGCAACCTGCGGCGGATAGATGCACATTTTGCCCTGAAACCCCATCTGTTTCGCGCGCTCCGAAGAGGCCCGCATACCTTCTAAATCCTTGATGTGGATCCAAACCGTGTCGACTGGCGGCTCTAGGTCTGCGGCACGCGACGCCAATACCATGCGGGAACGTGCATCGTCCAAATTCACCTCGTCCAAGGTCCAATCCATGTTCATATCGTGGGTGTAGTCGCCAGCACCAAACGCCATACGGCGCATACGACTATCGCACCCAGCGATGTCCGGCAGCGCGGCAATCCCTTTCCCCGTCTCTAAAATTGGCATGATATCGATCTTACCTACATCCAGACCACGCTCACGCTCCAGATTACTGACCATCCAGTCGACCGCCAGCATTTGTGCTGGGTTCTCGACCATCGGCAGAACAATCCCATCCAGTGCTGGCCCAACAATGGCGTCGATATCGCCGAAACAGAATTCGGTCTCAAAGGAATTGATCCGAACATAGCCAAGATTGCGGCGTGGTTGCTTTAGCGCAGCGACGACGTCTTTCCGGGTCGCGACTTTCTCGTCGTTCGCAACGGCGTCTTCCAAATCAAGAATGACGGCGTCGGAGCCGACATCAAACACCTTTTCCACCTTACGCGGGTGGTTGCCCGGCGCGAAAAGAAAGCTGCGATATACACCCATAAAGTCTTCCCCGTATCTGGTTCTTGTTGGATATTGATACTGCGGCGCGGCGGCGCCTGTGGCAAACTTTAGCGCAGATAACGGGAGGAAGAAGCGATGCAGACCTATCACGGCAGTTGTCATTGCGGTGCAGTAACCTTCGAGGTCGATGCAGATCTGTCCAGGCTCGGCGACTGCAACTGTTCGATCTGCACCAAAAAAGGATCCGTTCACCATCGGGTGCCGGAGAACCGTTTTCGGCTTCTATCCGGCGCCGAAGCGCTAAAAGCGTATCAATTCAACAAAAAGATCGCGAGCCACTTCTTCTGTCAGAATTGCGGCATTCACACTTATTCACACCCGCGCACCGCACCGGAAATGTTCAATGTCAATGTCCGCTGCCTCGACAATTTTGACCTCCGTGGGGCAGAATTCAGGATGGGAACCTTCGACGGGCAAAACTGGGAGGCAGCATTCGAGGCAATGCAGCAGAACAAACGCTAGCTGCTTTCGCCCTAGACACGTCCAGTTCCATCGGATAGGTGAACTGCCACACTCCAAAAATTTTGCAAAGTGCCCACTTCGTAAGCAGCAACGAGCCCATTGGAAAGTTGGGGGTGAAAATACCGCTCAACAACTCATCAGAATTTTTTCTAATACCGGAGCAATGGCTTTTTCACGATATACACCCGCTCTATAATTCGTGTTCGATCGCATTGAGCAACCCATCGAGACCAAGCAAATATGAAGAAATGCCCAAACCGGTAACAACGCCGTTCGCCACCTCCGCCAGGACTGATCGCGTACCCCGGCGCTCGATGTTAGTCATATGCACCTCCACATAGGGCAACGAAACCGCTTTTATGCAATCGCGTAACGCAAACCCTGCATAGGTGAAACCGGCTGGGTTCATCAACAACCCATCCACACCCTCTTTTACCGCTTGATAGATGCGCGCAATCGCCTCGCCCTCGATGTTTGCGTAGAAAATATCCAGCGTAATACCAGCCGATGCCGCTCTCGCACGCATTATAGCATCCAGTTCGTTAGCTGTGGTGGTGCCGTAAAGTTCCGGCTCGCGCTGACCTAGCCAGACCATATTCGCGCCCTGCAACAGCAATATCTTCGTCATGAGCTCCCCCAATCAAGTTTCCCCGGGTGGACAAACCGTCCGCCAACATGGTGGGATTACACCACAATAACCGTATTGCGGGAGCAGACAAAGGTGCAGAAATATGATGCTAAGGCCGTTCTCACGGTCTGGACAGACGCGAAGACCAATGCCGAGGCCGACTTCAATGAATGGTACAATCGGCAGCACGTCAACGAACGCTGTGACGTACCTGGGTTTCTCAGCGGTCGCCGCTATCGCGCCATCTCCGGGCGACCCCGTTACATGGCGCTCTACGACACAGTTGGCTCGGACATTTTATCCAGTGCGCCATATCGCAAAGCGTTGAACAACCCTACGGATTGGACGCATAAAGTCATGCCCGGCTTCAAAGGACTGGTCCGTGCCATTCTGGATGTAGAGTTCCGCGTCGGGCGCGGCTACGGCGCGACCGTCGCGTCATTCCGGCCACGTCCAGGGGCCGAAGCATCGCATTTATTTGTCACTTGGCTAACCCAGGATGCGTTGCCCGCGGTTCTAAACGAGCCGGGTGTCACTGGTGCGCAGCTGCTTTGTAGCGCCCGTAACCGGACAGCGACCGACACAACTGAAGGTCAACTGCGCGACGAACCCGACAAGACCGTGGAATGGGCCTGTTTCATCGACGGCACGGAACCAGCGATGGTTCGAGCCGCATGCAGCAAAATACTGTCGCGTGAAACCCTTCGGGACCGAGGAGCGGGATCCGTTAACCGCGGTCTATATCGGTTTCTCTACGGCAATGATTCCCTTCGTCAGGAAGAGGGCCGATGAGCACGCTCCTGACCAGACACGACCCGCGCGAGGCTAAACGCTACTACGATGATGGGCTCTGGTGCGACGACAACTTCTATTCTTTAGTTGCAGGCCACGCTGGGAAACAGCCCGACGCTTTCGCGCTACGCGATAGCCGGCGCCGGCTGACCTGGCGCGAAATCCAGACCTGGGCCGACGCTGTCGCGCAAGACCTACACGAGGCCGGTTTGCGGCGGGGTGACCGGGTCGCGATCTGGCTAACCAATCGTGTCGAGGCGGTTATCGTATTCCTGGCTTGCGCGCGCAACGGATATATCTGCAACCCGTCACTACACCAAAGCTACACGAACGAGGAAATCCTGAAGCTTCTGACGGATCTAAGCGCCGCAGCAGTGTTCACCGAAACAGATTCGGAATTTGCCCTGGCCTTACAAAATTTGCCAGCGATGCGGCGCGTCTGCCGCCTGCCGCAAGGCCGTGAGCCTGGAACAGACTTTCCAAGCCTGAGCGAGCCAGGAGATGGACAGTTTCCACCCGATGACAACGCGGATCGGGTCTGCTATCTCGCCTTCACATCCGGTACGACTGGCACACCAAAAGGGGTGATGCACTCGCACAACACACTACTAGCCAACCCGCGTGACATGGTAAGGGATTGGAACCACGATAAACACACCGTCTTGCTGTCGCTCAGCCCGCTCAGTCACCACATCGCTTGGGTCGCAGTTGGCCAAATCCTCGTCTGTGGCGGTGAGCTGGTAGTTAACGACCCACCAGAAGAGATGAAACAGCTAGACTGGATCGTGGAGACCGGTGCGACCTACGTTATGGGCGTGCCAACGCATGCGATGGACATCCTAGCGGATCAGGCGGAGCGGTGCATGGAGCAACTAGGCTCCGTTAATCTGTTTTACATGGCCGGCGCGCCTATCCCCCCCTCGACCGCACAAGCCTTCCTCAACCAAGGGATCAAGCCGCAAAACATATACGGCATGACGGAGAATTCCTCGCATCAATATACCTTCCCTGACGACGATCCGGAAACAGTCACTAGAACCTGCGGCCGTGGAGGGCCAAGCTATAATGTGAAGCTCTTCAGCCAAGAAGACCCCGATGTTGAAGTGCCAGACGGTGAGATTGGCCAGATCGGCGGCAAGGGTGCCTGCCTTATGCTCGGTTATTTTGACAATCAGTCGGCAACTGAAAACTCGTTCAACCGCGAGGGTTGGTTCTTATCCGGGGATTTGGGGCGGCTGAATGAAAAAGGCTGCCTCGAAATTGTAGGACGGTTGAAAGATATCATTATCCGCGGCGGACATAATATCCACCCCACCAAAATTGAAGACCTGGCAATCAAGCATGCAGGCGTCGAAAAGGCCGCAGCTTTTCCTATACCGGACGAGCGGTTAGGCGAGAAGGTCGGCTTAGCAGTCATCCCCAGCGGGATAGGCGCCCCTACCGGTGATGCACTGCTATCTCACCTTTACGAGACCGGCCTATCAATCCAGGACATGCCTGAGTATTACATCGCTATGGACGCGCTGCCGCTAACGGCTAGCGGCAAAATCCTGAAGCGTGAGCTAGCGGAATGGGCTCGGGCCGGCACTATCGCGCCCGAACCAATCCGCTTCATACGCCCAAATGAGGAAAGCTGAGACATGCCCGTTGAACTGACACAGCGTGAAGAATTCGCCATCATTACTCTGAACCAACCAGAGACGCTAAACGCGCTTAGCTTTGAAATTGTGGAGGAAATTGGCAAGGCGCTCAATGAAGTCGCCGTTTCTAATGCGCGCACTTTAATCTTTATCGGAGCCGGTGATAGAGCCTTTTGCGCCGGTGCCAATATAAACGAATTAGCCGGCCGCACCATTTCGGAAGTAAAACGTGGTGCGGAAGTGGGACAGCGAACCTTTGCTCGGCTGGATACCTTCCCGATCCCATCTGTCGCTATCATAAACGGCTACGCTTTCGGTGGTGGCATGGAACTCGCCTCCGCTTGCACTTTCCGGATTGCGACACCCAACGCCAAAATGGGGCTGCCAGAGATCAAACTCGGATTGATTCCCGGTTATGGCGGAACGCAGCGGCTTCCGCGATTAATTGGCGAAGGGCGAGCACTCGAACTCATCATGACTGGACGCACTGTGGAGGCCGAGGAGGCCGAACGTATTGGCTTAGTCAGCCGAATTGTAGAGGGTGATGCGCTTGAGGCCGGGATAGCCTTTGCCCGAGAGTTCGCTGGCTACAGCCTACCAGTCCTGGGTTTTGCGCGCGATGCGGTCAAACGGGCACTTGATCTCCCCATATATGAAGGCTTGAAAGTGGAAGCCGACCTCAACACCTTATCCTTTCAAACAGAGGATAGTGTTGAAGGCACTGCGGCTTTTTTGGCAAAGCGCAAGCCGGATTTTAAGGATGGCTGAGGACACCAAAGTAATCGCCGTCACCGGGTCGAGCCGCGGCATAGGCGCCGAGATCGCGCGGGAGCTTGGCCGGCGTGGCTTCGCGGTTGGCTGCCTATCCCGCGGAGGAGATCTTCCGAACGATCTGCCGGACGGCGCAACAATGTTTCCGTTCACCTGTGATGTTACTAACGAGCAAAGCGTGACAGAAGCGCTGGGTGACCTCGTTAAGACCGCGGGACACCTCAACGGTCTTGTCAATAATGCTGGCCTCCTCGTGGAGTATAAAAGCGCAGAGCTCTCCATTGCAGATTACGACCATGTTATGCGGACCAATGCGACCTCGGTGATGATGGTGAGCCGCGAGGCCTACTCGCATCTCTGCGTTGCTGGCGGCGGCGCGATCGTAAATATTGGGTCTTTCTGGGACAAGATTGGCGTCCCCCGCAATCTGCCCTATTGCGCGTCGAAGGCCGCGATCGCGGCGATTACCCGCTGCCACGCGGTGGAATGGGCGCGCAACAACATTAGTGTAATGAATATCGCACCCGGCTATATCGAAACGGATTTCAATCACGACTTCTTCGCCGACGAGAAAACTCGCGAATGGTTGCGCCAACGCGCGCCGATGCTGAAACCGGGCCAGACCGAAGACGTCGCCCGATTGGTGGCTGCCCTGTTCTCCGAAGATATTCCCTTTCTAACCGGCGAAACCATATATCTCGATGGCGCACAGTCAGTCGCGCTTTAGGATTACGTATGAAGCTTTTCGACCATTTAGACGCTACGGTGGCGCTCACCGAAGACGAGGCGATGCTTTTCGAAAGTGTGCGGACCGTCGCGCGTGGCAAAATCGCGCCGCGGGCCGCTGCCTACGACGCCAGCGGCGAATTTCCTTGGGACAATATTAAAGAAATCAATGCGCTGGGTCTCAACGCAATGTTTGTCCCGGAACCCTATGGCGGAGCCGAACTGTCCTTCAGCGCCTACCTCGCCTGCGTGCGGGAGATCAGCAAGGCTTGTGCGGCAACAGGAATCATATGGGCAACAAATTTCCACGCAATGAAACCGGTCATCGATTTTGCAAACGAAGACCAAAAGAAACGTTTCCTGCCGAAACTGGCTGAAGGCGCGTTGGCATCACTCTGTATTACGGAACCCAATGCCGGCTCTGATGCGACCGGAATGGTGACGAAATTTACCCCAGATGGCGACGACATCGTCGTCAGCGGTGGCAAAACCTTTATTTCCAATGGCAACGTCTCGGACTACTACTTAGTCTTCGGAAAATGGTCGGAAATCGACGACGATAAGTCGTCCATTTCGGCACTGGTGATCGAAAAAGACACACCCGGATTCACCTCCGGTAAGCCCGAGGACAAAATGGGGATACGAGCCTCGGCCACCACCCCTCTTACCTTCGAGGACTGCCGCGTCCCGCGAGAAAATCTCCTGCGCAAACCGGGGGATGGTCTGCGCATCTTGCTGGCATCATTGAATAAGTCACGTCCCAGCGTCGCAGCCCACGCGCTTGGTATCGCGCGGGCCGCGTTCGAGGATACGACGGCCTACATAAACCAACGCCGTCAGTCCGGTCACCCCATCATCGACTTCCAGGGCATCCAATTTTTGCTGTCTGATATGGCAACGGATTTGGCGCTATGTGAGACACTGCTCTGGCATGTAGGGCGAATGGTCGACGACAGTGCGGAAGATTTTAGTATCGAAGCATCGATGCTGAAAATGCGCGCCGGCGAT
>Ga0114933_10005817_pt1 | contig 11109 bp, 7 predicted proteins | sample 4SBtaG_FD_89691 | JGI IMG/M metagenome (GOLD analysis project Ga0114933, IMG submission 89691) | Deep subsurface microbial communities from Kolumbo volcano to uncover new lineages of life (NeLLi) - 4SBTROV12_W25 metaG | ecosystem: Environmental > Aquatic > Marine > Volcanic | place: Kolumbo... | reverse complement strand
GCTTGAACTTCCCAAAGAGGAGTTCGGGCGGCGTCTGGCTGAGCGAGGCGTCGACACGCGACCGTTCTTTCATCCGCTCAGCTCGATCCCGGCTTACGGGGATTGTGAAGAGGCCGAAAAGGCTCGGTTCCGGAACGTCGCCTCGTATCGACTGAGCCCTTGCGGAGTCAATCTGCCTTGCGGCCTGAGTCTGACTCAAAGCCAGGCATCCTTCGTTTGCGACCAGGTCCGAGCGGTGCTTACGGAGTCTGCGGGCAGTTCGCAGCGGGATGCTGCCTGAAAACACTCCCATCAAGGTGAGCTATGACAGCCGATCTTCACGAACGACTGACGCTGATTATCCCAACGCACGATCGACCGGCGTTTCTCCGCCGGCTGCTCTGCTTTCTTGAGCAGATGCGCGACGGAAGCCAGATTCAGATTCTGGATTCCAGCAGCCCCGAACTGCGACGCCGGAATGAGGCAGCTATCGCCGATTACCCCTCGCTGAGAATTCACTACCGCCACCTCGATGCCGGCATGATTTCCAAGTGTCGAACTTTGATGGAAGAGGACATCGCGACGCCGTACTGCGTTTACTGTGCTGACGATGACTTTCTTATGCCGGACTCCGTACTGGGCTCGCTGGAGTTTCTGGAACGCTCACCGGACTACTCGTGCGCTCAGGGCACAATGGTCAGTCTGTGCACGGGGAAGAACAACAAGTGCTACGCTCTGCCCTGCTACAGCCTCGACAGCGACAGCCCGTTCCGCCGGTTTCGCACGCTCGCCGGAAACTGGTACTCGACGTTTTACTCGGTTTATCGGACGCCGGTTCTCACCCGGGCGTGGCAGGTCGCCGACGATCATTCGGACGATCGCCGAGCTCGAATTTTCCCCGAGATTCTGCTGTCTCAGTTGAGCGTCACTCAGGGCAAGGTCAAGTTTCTGCCAGGGATTTACAACCTGCGCGAAGAGCATGAGCTGAATGAGAGTGCTGTCACTCCAGACATCTCGGACACCGAGCACGCTGAGGAGCTTTACCAGCAGTTTCGCGAGGTCATGTCGCGGGAACTCGCCGACGCTTCGGGAGCGACACTCGATCACGCCGGGTCAGTTGTGGACTCCTGCTACGGGTACCTCCGCGACGGCGGCATTGAGCGCGCTCAGAAAAAGCGGACAGTCCCGTATCGGCTTAAGCGGGAAGCCAGACGCTATTACCGGCGTCTGATGAGTGCCTTGCGGAGCGACCGGATTCTCCAGCGTCGCCAACTGAGAAGCACCGACTCACTGTGCCGCAACTCCGCCTTCCTGCAGGCCCGGGAACTGATGGTTCGTTTTCCAAACGGCATTGAAAACGAAACCTCGGCCGCCGCGTAGCGAACATCGGCTCCTCGGCGAGTGTCTGTGACTCGTCCGATGATTCGGCACGTGGCACGACGCCCGACGATCTGCCATCATCCTGCCCTGCGCCGCCGGACGGGCGGTTTCTGCCAGCTGCGAAAGCCACTTTTCCAATGACTCAGCGAAGAATCCTCGTCACTTCCGCCCTGCCGTACGCCAACGGGCACATCCACATCGGGCATCTGGTCGAGTACATCCAGACGGACATCTGGGTGCGATTCCAGAAGCTTCGAGGCAACCAGTGTGTCTACATCTGCGCCGACGACACACACGGCACGGCGATCATGATCCGGGCGAGGAAGGAAGGACGGAGTGAGGAAGACCTCATCGCGGAAATGAGGGAAGCTCACATCCGAGACTTCGCGAGCTTCGACATCAGCTTCGACAATTACGGCAGCACGAACAGTGACGAGAATCGCGTGCTGTGCGCACAGTTCTGGAAGTCGATCCGCGAAGCGGGTCTGGTCAAAGAAAAGGAGATCGAACAGCTCTTCGATCCGGAAGAGGGGACGTTTCTGGCGGACCGGTTTGTTCGAGGAACGTGCCCTACCTGTGGCAAAGAGGATCAGGCGGGTGACAACTGCGAATGTGGAGCAACCTACGATCCCACTGATCTGATTAACCCGCGGAGTACGCTTTCCGGAGCAGTTCCGGAGCTCCGAAAACAGAACCATTTGTTTATCGAGCTGGAACAGCTTCACGATTTTCTCGATGGCTGGGCTCTTGGCGAAGACCACCTGCAACCAGAGGTCGCCAATTATCTCAAGGGGCACTTCCTGGGCGATCCCAAAGGCGAACGAAAGAAACTTCGCGACTGGGACATCTCGCGACCCGCTCCCTACTTTGGATTTGAGATTCCAGACAGTCCGGGCAATTGCTGGTATGTCTGGTTCGACGCTCCTGTCGGGTACATGGCTTCCACGAAACAGTGGTGCGATGCTCACGGTGAGTCGTTTGATACCTGGTGGCGAAACCCGGAAACCGAGATTCACCATTTCATCGGAAAGGACATCACGTATTTCCACACGTTGTTCTGGCCCGGGATGCTCAAAGTCGGAGGATTCAACCTTCCGGAGAAGGTCCACATTCACGGCTTCCTGACGGTCGATGGCAAGAAGATGGCAAAACGCGACGGGACGTTCATTATGGCGTCAACGTTTCGTAACCATCTCGACCCATCAATCATCCGCTACTACTACGCGGCAAAGCTCGGTCCAAGACTTGACGACCTCGATTTGAACCTCAAGGAGATTGTGCAGAAGGTCAATTCGGACTTGGTTGGCAAGGTCGTGAACATTGCAAGCCGATCGGCGAAGTTTGTCGGCGGACAGTCCCTTGCAGAGACTTATCCCGAAGACGGAGGCCTCTTTGAGGCAGCCGCGGCGAAAGCCGAAGAAATCGCGGCTGCCTACGAGCGGTGCGACTATGCCTCAGCCATGAGAGAAATCATGGCCCTCGCCGATGCCGCGAATAAGTACGTTGAGGATGCTCAGCCGTGGACTCTGAGAAAGGATCTCGAGAAGCAGAACGAGGTCCAGGCCGTCTGCTCGGTCGCTCTCAATCTGTTTCGACAGCTTGTAGTTTACCTCAGCCCGGTCCTGCCAAAACTGGCCGCGCAGACATGCGAATTGCTCAACGCTCCCATTCAAAACTGGGACGATGTGAAAACTCCGCTGACCGGAACGCCGGTCAGCAAATTCCAGCACATGATGAAACGCGTTACCGAAGAACAGGTCACAGCCATGATTGAAGAATCGAAAGCCGAGAACGAAGCCGCCAAAAGTGAATCTGCAGGCGACCAGTGGAACGATGGCCCGGAAGCCCTCGCAGCCGAGCCGATGACCGAAGAGTGCACGATCGATGATTTCATGAAGGTCGATCTACGGGTCGCTCGAATCATCTCGGCCGGCAACGTTGAGGGAGCTGACAAACTGCTGGCTCTTACGCTGAGCCTGGGGGGCGGCGAGACCCGCAACGTTTTTGCCGGAATCAAAGCAGCCTACGATCCCGCAGACCTGATCGGTCGACTGGTAGTCTGCGTCGCCAATCTGAAACCTCGCAAAATGCGTTTCGGCACAAGCGAGGGTATGGTGTGTGCTTCAGGCCCGGGCGGCGAAGAGGTCTTCCTGCTAAGCCCCGATGAAGGCGCTGTGCCTGGGCAACGTGTCCACTGAGACCTGAACCTGGACTGGAGCTGTCATGCCGGCGTCAATTCGTCTCCTGCTCGTGCTGAGCGTGCTCAGCCAGACGTCATTCCTCCTCGCAAGCGAGCCGCCGAAAGAAGGACGCATCGACCCGGAAGAGGCGTTCGATCGGATTTTCGACGGTAGAACGCTCAAGGGGTGGGAGGGAAAGAAGGGTGTATTCCGAGTCGAGGACAAAGCCATCGTTGCGGGGAATCTCAAAACAAAGATCCCCAACAACGAATTCCTCTGCACGAAAATGAAGTACTCCAACTTTGAGCTGCGTCTTCAGGCGAAGCTCATTGGCGAAGGGAAAAACGCCGGCATTCAGTTCCGTTCGAAGCGAATTCCAAATCACCATGAAGTCATCGGCTACCAGGCAGACATCGGAGTCATGGGCAGGGATCATTCGATCTGGGGAGCACTATATGATGAGTCGCGACGCCGGAAGTTCCTAGCGGAGGGGGATCAGGACAAGCTGAGGAAAACTGTCAAAACGTCCGACTGGAACGACTTTGTAATCCGCTGCGAGGGACCTCGCGTTCAAATCTGGGTCAACAAAGTTCAGACCGTCGACTACACCGAGAAAGACAAAGGCATCACGGCGAGCGGAATCGGAATCATCGGTTTGCAGATTCACAGCGGACCACCGGCGGAAGCCTGGTATCGCAACATTCGGATCCGCGAACTGAACTGATTCGAATACGGCGTGGCGGCACGATAACCTCAGGCAATGGCAATGACCGATTCGGACACGACGCCTCCGCCTGATTCCCGGAAGTTGGGCCACGCGGCCAAACTTGCACGGGACATTCAGCAGTTCCAGCGGCGGGGTCCGAAAGAGGTCATCGAGCGGATCGCTGAACTGGTCGCTCTCGAAAACCGGGCGATCGACCTGACGGCGATTTCCGAGGACGGTCTGGTTCGAACGCTTTCGACAGGAGCGATCCTCGCCGTACTCGATCACTGGGAACGGCTGTGTCGTCGACTCGGCGGAGATGAGTCGGCTGACAAATGTCGCGAGGTCGTTCGCACTGCGGTCAAGGAAGCGGCCGCGTGGTGGGACCGTTCGGTCATTCGTTCCTCGGAAACGCCCGGCGTCGACGATCTGTTTCGCAGCCAGCTGCAGGGCGTGCAGTTGCAGCTCGATGTGAATCGTCGGATCGGTCGCTCGGAGTTCGCCGAGCAGCAACTCGGCGAGGCACGAGCCTGGCTGCGTGAGGAAATCCTCAAGCAGCTCGCCTGGGAAGAGCCGAAAGAAGAACAGCTCGACATGTGGTCACGGTTTGTGTCCGATCAGTGCGATTCCGTAGTGACGTCGATTGACGATCTGAACCCCGACGCCGCAATTCGCCAGATTGACACAGTCAGCGAAGCGGCGAAGTGGTATCTCGCGGAAATCGATCGGCGCCGCTGCCCGGAAACAAAGCGGATCAAACGAAAACTCGCCCGGCTGCGAGCCGAACGACAGGAACGTCAGGTTCTCGCGAGAATGGAGGAGAAGTTCGGTCGCCGCATCGCCGGCTTCATCGAACGCCTGGTCCTCGTGCTGATCCTCGTTGTGCTTGGCCTGATGACGATCGAGTGGACGGTCACTCCGTCAGACAAGACGCTCTACTGGTTCGCCATCGTGGACGCGGTGTGCTGCGGTGTCTTCCTGCTTGAGTTCTTTACGAAGCTGATTCTGGTCGAGGGTCGCTGGACATGGTTTCGGCGGCACCTGTTTGTCGATCTGATACCGTCGATTCCAATCGGTCTGCTGACTGCCGGCGTGGCCAACTCCGGAGACGTCATCCGAGCTGGCCGAATTGCACGATTCCTGAGACTGCCTCGGCTGGCTCGCTACGTGCGGATTCTTCGCCCGTTGATCCGCGTGTTCCGGGCGTTGGGCCTGATGGCTCGGGGAATCGATCGAGTGGTGCGCCAATTCGGCCGGACGCTCAATTGCAACGTCATCCTCTACCCGAATCAGGCCGAAATTGAGCAGTACGAACGTCGCCGTCCCGAGCCTGATGCGGAGCAGTCGCGTCTGTGGCGACGAGTTCGCGATGAGTGGGGCCGGTTGCTCGCTGATGCCAGTGACGAGGAACGAAAAGAAATCGCGTCACAGCGCATCGATGTTCTGCGCAAGTCCGTTGAGGCGAAGTCGATTCACTTTGAAGAAGGAGCTGGACCGGCGGCCGGAGTGCGTGACATCCCGGCCGAAGCGCTACTCGACAACTTCCAGTCGCTGGACGCCGAGTCCGCGGAAGCAACGCTTGGCGAATCGATCGTGGCTCAACTGGGCAGTATTATCAAAACGCTGTCGATGGGTCCGATTCGGATTCTCCCGATCATTCGTCAGTGCATTCCGAAAGGGGCACGAGGGATGACCGATGCCGAAGCCGTCGCGAAGTCGTCCCGAATGACGGCGGCCTTTCTGAGGAAGTTTCACGACATCTGGTTCTGGTTTGCCGATCTCTATGGCACGGTGACTCCGTCGCAGTTCATCGACCGGGTTGGCGGAATGCTCGTGAAAAGCTCCTCGCGGCCAGCGTATCGGCTTGTGATGTTCGGCGGACTGCTGCTGATGATGGAGGGCGTCCTCACGGTAATCCAGTTCGACGCCCTGTCGAATTTCCGCGAGACGATCGCCGGCTATGTCGGCACGACGGTCATGATTCTGGGAAGCCTTTGCTTTCTGGTCCTGGGCCTGGGCATCTGGCTGCAGCGTGTGGCCAAAGAGTCGACTGACTTTTACCGCCGCTCCGTGCAGGCGCAGTTTCTGTCGCTCACGGATGCCATCCGCGCTGGACATGTGCAGCGGGATGCGAAAATTCTGTACGATCGGGTCCTCAAAACTGACTGGCCCGATGAGGACACTCGACCGGACGAAGAGAAAGTCGCCGACGTTGTCGCGAGGCTGCAGCGATCGATCGTCCGCTCACCAGAGACCGACGACGCGGTCGTGCGACACCCGTTCCTCGATCGTATGATGCTGCTTTATCGAGACTGGCTCGACGGTGGCCTGTTTACGGACAGCGATACGAGGACGACGAATCAGCTTCTTGGCAATACCGCATTACGGCAGCTGCTGCTCGTCTCTCATCGCGTTTCGAAGAAGGATATGAAGAAACTGCAGACGCTGGACTTGGAACAGCAGAAGTCGCTGTTGAAGGGACCGTATCTGTGGTTCAGTTTCGTTTCGCAATCCGTGGCTCATTCGGTCGCATATCTGCTGGTAAATTACAACCGCAAGGCCATTCCCGTTCACGAGCGGGAGCATTCGCCGAAGGAGACCCGCCAGGCTTTTCACGGCTGGCTGTCGGTTTCGGACACGATGGAGGTTGAAAAGAAGCGGGTTTCGATCGACGAGTCGCAGTACGTCACAACCGCGTTTACCGCGATGCACTTTCTTGACAATGACCCCGTCCGCGATCGCGGCGTCGAGCAGCAGTTCGGGCCGGAAGTGTTCGCGCGGCTCAAGCATGATCGCACGCTGCTGATCCGTCGGGTGTTCGGCTCGCTGCCGATGCACGAGCAGCCGCGCAGCCGCCGCGTTGTAAACCTGTACGCCGTTTACGAAAACTGGATCGCAAACGGTCGCGTGTTTCTGATTCCATGGTTCCTTTTCGTGCTGACGCTGAAGGGCTTCTGGCGTCTCATCGCCTGGGTCTATCGGGCGGTCCAAGAGCTCAGAAATCCCGAACGCCGGACTGCAAGGCTCGATGCAACTCACGCGGACTTCCGAGTTGCTGTGAGGAAGATCGAGCGAATTCGCGGTCCGGTGGCCGAGGTGTGCGGCCAGTTGCGGTCGATGTTCGATCCGGCGTGGCTTGGCACACCACTCCCCAGTGAATCAGACACGCGGCTTCGCGGTGCGGACATGCATGCGGATTTATCGTTCCTCGATGCTGGCCCTCAGTTTGAGCGAGGGTTGCAAAAGGAACGTCGCCGTTCCGAAGAAAGCATGTGGCGTCTGGAGAAGGCGGTCGAAGGGGGATTGCTCGAGCGACTGGCACGAGCACGAAACCTGGACGAAGACGCGTTTCAGACAAGGCAGCATCTCCGCGCCGCGGCGATCGCAATTCACGGAGACCTCGACCGGGTCCGCAGCAGACTGTTTGCGAGAGCAATCCTGTCAGAGGTCTACCAGACAACTCAGGCCGAACCAACCTGGCTAGATCGCTGGAGTCTCCGCATTCCCACGCGAAGGACGTTTGCCCGCTACTGGCAGGCTCACGGCACCGACGACAAAGCCGCCCACCATTCGGCCTGGCGAGCGACGTTGATGAACGAAAACGGTGTCGCCGATTCTCTGCGCTGCTGGGGCAAGCATGGCGACGAAGTCGAACGGGAAGGCGAACGCTGCCTGGCCAAACTCCTCATCCACCCCGACCGCATCACCGAGCAACTGTTGACACTGCGCATGGTTCAGACGCTGGCATTGCTGGACATTCTGCACTACCGCGAACAGGTCCACTCGCTGGGCCAGTACGACAAGGTGGAAGACGAAGCGACGCTGCAGTGGGGGGATCGGACCTATGTCGCAAACTAGACCGACGGAGGACCCGACTCACTGATCAATCAGCAGCAGTGACTAGGATTCACTCCGCCGCGGCGAAAGACAACGTCGCATCCGAAAATCCTTCAGCCTGAACCGTCACCGACCCGGCAGACCGGTTTTGAACGACAGCACTTGACCTCAGTCCGTTGTTCGCGACAAAGTCGATAAACTCGGGCTCCTGATCACAAATCCGAATCACTGTGACAGTTTCGTCTGGCTGAAACTCACTGAGAGGTCGCCCGGTAGCATCGGCGATCTTGCCCTCGGTATCGGAAATTGGATCGCCGTGCGGATCAATAGACGGGTGGCCGAGGTATTCGTCCAGCCAGCCCATCAGCTTCTCGGACATCGCATACTCAAGCTCCTCGGCTTCCTCATGTACTTCGGACTAGTCAAATCCCAGCACATCCACAAGGAAGACGTCAACCAACCGTGCTTACGCGTAGCGATGGAGCTTCAACTGCAAGGTCAAAACAGATCACGGAGGGTGCGGCGTGCTTAATGAATTCGGATGGAGACACCCGTGCCAAAAAAATAGTCGGCTGCGTTCCTGTTGAGGCCGGCACCGCCGCGGATGTCCCACTGGACGTCGTTGCTCAGAAGATACGTGAGGCCACCATTGTAGTAGTACTCGGGCTTCACCGTGTCGGCGCTGTGCGGGAACAGCGCAAAGAATTCATTATACGCGCCCCACTTGTCAGTGAGTGTTAAAGCCATTGTTCCTGACTGAGCCCATTCGGTGTAGGCTCTACCGGTAGCGTCGTCGACTGAGCGATTGAACTGAGTGCTCCCGGCAATGGAGACCTCGTCGGAGATATTCCAAGCGTAGATCCAGTTGACGCCCGGCAAAAACTCATCGGCGGAGAAGACATCCTTTCCGGTGGGCATCGTTGCCTGCGGGATCAATGCCATCTCCGGCAGGATGCCTTCTTGGGGAGTCAGTCCGATTTTCGCACCGAAGTAGATATCTTCGACGCCGTCGTGGGTGTCGCGTGCTCCGCCGCTGGATACCCGCTCAGAGACCGGAAAGAACGCCAGTCGCCATTCGAACCATTCGGCGAACATGCCGTAACGGAACAGCGGCTCGCCGATACTCTGCGAGCGGGTCGCTTCCCCGCCCGATCGATCGTATGTGTAAGTATAGCCAGCTTCGATCTGAAATACTCCGTTGCCAACCGTCGAAGACGCTTCTGTAAAGTCCGGTCGGTCAGTGACGAGCGGTTCATCGAGATTCGGGCCACCGCTGAAGGAGTTGCCATGACTCCATTGAAAGAGTGTCCCAGGGCGCTGCGGGCATACATGGAAGCCGGATTCATCCCCTTGCACCCATCCAGCAGTGGCACTTGACAGTTTGACTGCCGACAGACTTGCGGTTTCCGGCAATCTAGGCCGGTTTGTCAGTTTTGGGGCATCCTGCCCTTTGGCTTGCTGACAGTCACCAACAGCCAACGACAGCAACAGACTGAGGGACAGATTGAGACTTCTCATCGTCATTACCTTAGATCCCGTATTGTGCATCTGCCCAGGTGAATTTGATACAACTATCTACAGATAGGGATGTTGCGTGCAATCTTTTCCGCACCAGCACGCCGTGAATGAGTGGTAGGACATCGAGAAAATCAGACTCACCGGACTCATCATTTTTTTCGTCGCAATCGATGCCGCTAAATTAATCGAACCTGCCTTGTCTCCGGATGTTTTGATGAATCAAAAACAAGCTTGGAGCAGTTCAAATCCGTTTTATACGAGTCGCGTAGGCACAGGTTCTGGCGACATTCAACAGTGCGACGCGTCTCAACGTGATCGCGTCGGCCGATGAGTATGAACGCGACCTCGCCAGCTTTCGCGAGGAAGAGACGCAAGTCTTCACGCTGCTTTATCCGAATCCGGTTGCAGTCTCGCAGGTGTTCGGCGACCGAGTGCAGCTCAACAGTGCCGATGCCGACTTCACCGATCTGATTGATCTTTCGCAACGCTTCAACCGCTTTGACCTTGTCGATGGACGAGCCCTCGGGCTTGGTACGTTTGACGGTGGCCAGCAGTCCGGCAATGTCGGATCGCTAGGGGGTTTCAATACGGGCCGGCAAGGAGGATTCGGTGGTGGGCTCGGAGGGCTGGGCGGCGATGAGTTCAAGGCGGACATGCAAAACGCCGTAGGCGTTTTCGAGCTGATTCGCAATTCGTTTTGGCTGCTCCCCAATTCGCAGAGGAGTTCTTAGTTGATTGACACTGCGGGCTCCGGCAATGGGGGCGGCTCGGGACGGCGTGACGGGTTGGCCAGCTGCTGGAATTCCGGCAGGTCGTGCAGCGAGGTCAGGTCAGGGTCTTTCCGCATGTGCTCAAAGTTGCGCCAGCCGGCGGCGATGGATTCTTTCAGGCAGTCCAGTGCGAGGTTCTGGAAGTTGCGGCGGCGGGTCTGGTCAGCCTCGCTGAGTTCCTCGCGCTCGACCGGCACCACGCCGCCGGCGCACAGGCCGTAACCGCAGGCGGCGTGGTACAGCATCCCGGCCTGCTCATCGCTGCCGGTACCCTCGGCCATCAGTGCCCGCAGATGAGCCGCGGACTGAGCGACGTCCTCGAACTTTCGCTGGTTCGCCAGTACGGCAATCCGCACCGCCAGCAGCCCGGGGAGCTCCTCGTCCGGCTGCTCGAGCAACTGACGCCATTCGACTGTCGCGACAAGTCTCCGATTGGAGATGGCACGATCACGCTTCAAGTCACTGAGTATGCCTTCAATGCTTCCCGAAAGGAGTCCTCGATCTTGGACCTGCTCCGCGATGTTCACCGCGGATTCCATGCTGGCGGCGGACTTCCGGTAATCGAACAGCTGACCGTACGTCAGGCCGAGCCTGTAATGGGAAAGGAACAGATCGCGCTGCGTCTCCGCGTCGGTCGGATCGGCGTCCGCCAGCTTCTGACAGATCTCCAGGTTCTGCCGATCGAAGCCCAGGGCCTCGGTCACCTGACCCGACTCCCGGCTCACGTTGCCCAGCTTCT
>Ga0114933_10005812_pt1 | contig 11116 bp, 7 predicted proteins | sample 4SBtaG_FD_89691 | JGI IMG/M metagenome (GOLD analysis project Ga0114933, IMG submission 89691) | Deep subsurface microbial communities from Kolumbo volcano to uncover new lineages of life (NeLLi) - 4SBTROV12_W25 metaG | ecosystem: Environmental > Aquatic > Marine > Volcanic | place: Kolumbo... | reverse complement strand
GCATCGCCCTGGCCTTCTTCAACGGCTCGACCGGGGCCTGCGAGGTCTGCTTGGACGAGGGCACATCGCTCGGGGACTGCCTGAACGTCGCCCCGAGCGGCTGCGAGAACATCCCAACCCTGGCTGCGCGGGTGGTCCGGCTCGCGGGCGAGGGCGTGAGCCTCGAGGAGCTCTCCGAACAGGTGGAGCGGCCGGATGCCTGGGTGGCGGGAACGCCCTCGGCCGACGCGCCCGTGACGCTCGTCGGAGTCATCGACGAGGGCACGCTGTCGACCCAGGCTCGAGAGAGCTGGGAGCAGGTGGTGACCCGCTGCGCGCCGCATGTCGCGCTCGTCCAGGTCAGCGATGCGGACCCCGGCTGGGGGGTACGCTCCGCGCCGACCCAGTTCGTCAACGGCTACCGCCTGCGAGGCCTCAGGGACGCCGAGGTGATGGTCGGGATCGTGAACGCCGAGCTCGGGGACCACGGGCTGTCATGCCCGGACTGAGCCCCGGACGCCTGGCCGCAGCCCACGCGCTGCTCGCCGTCGAGCAGGGCAAGCGAGCGGACATCACCGGCGTCGTGGGGCGCGAGCTCGGGCTGGCGCGGCACATCGTCGGGGGGGTGCTGCGGACGCGGGGCCAGCTGGACGCGGCCTTGGCGCAGCACACGAAGGGCCGCCTCGACAAGCAGGTCCAGACCGCGCTGCGGGTCGGCCTGTTCGAGCTCCACCGCAGCCGGGTGCCCGCACACGCGGCCGTGGACCAGGCGGTCCAGCTCGTGAAGGTGCTGCGCAAGGGGCGGGCCTCGGGGCTGGTCAACGCGGTGCTGCGCAAGGCGCCGGAGCTGCCGGCGGTGCCGAACCACCCGGACTGGCTCGTGAAGCGCTGGACGGACCGCTACGGGGACGTCGGTGACTGGCTCGCCCGGCTGGACACCGAGGCGCCTCTGGCCCTGGCGTGGAAGCCGGGGCATGCGGTCGAGGGCACCCGCGAGACCGGCGTGCCGAACACCGGCTGGCTCGATCACAAAGGCCTCATCGAGGAGATCGAGGGCTACGACGAGGGCAGCTGGTGGGTGATGGACCCCGCCGCGGCGATGGTCGCGGACCTGGTCGAGGCCCGCGAGGGCCTGCGCGTGCTCGACGCCTGCGCCGCGCCCGGGGGCAAGGCGATGCGCCTGGCCTCCCAAGGCGCCAAGGTCTACGCGACGGACAAGAGCCGCGGGCGGCTTGGCCGAGTGCACGAGAACCTCGACCGCACCGGCTTGCGCGCGCGGGTCCAGGTCATGGACTGGACCAAGCCCAAGGACATCGGCGAGTTCGACGCCGTGCTGGTCGACGCACCCTGCACCTCGCTGGGCACGACCCGCCGACACCCGGAGATCCGCTGGTCCCGACTGCCCACGGATCCGGCGGCGATGGCGGTCCTCCAAGACCGGGTGCTGGATGGCGTGCATGGCTGCCTCGTTCCCGGCGGGCGGTTGGTCTACGCCGTCTGCAGCCCGGAGCCGGAAGAGGGCCCCGACCGCGTGCGCGCCTTCGTGGAGCGACAGCCCGGTTACGTGCTGGACTTCGAGCGCTCGACGGCTCCTCCGAAGGGCGACGAAGACGCCTTCTATGCGGCGGTCCTGACCAAGAAGAGCTGACGTGGCGACGCCCGACACCCCCATGTTCCGCCAGTACGTGGAGCTCAAGGCCCAAGCGCCGGATGCGCTGTTGTTCTTCCGCATGGGCGACTTCTACGAGCTGTTCTTCGACGACGCGCGCCTCGCCGCCGAGGTCTGCGAGCTCACCCTGACCTCGCGCAACAAGGACGACCCGGACCCCATCCCGATGGCCGGGGTGCCTCATCACGCGGCCAAGGGCTACCTCCAGACCCTGGTCGACCGGGGCCACAAGGTCGCTATCGCCGACCAGGTCGAGGATCCCAAGAAGGCCAAGGGCCTCGTCCGCCGCGAGATCGTCCGCATCGTCTCCCCGGGCATCGGGCTCGACCCCGAGGATCTGCCCGCCCGCGAGCCCTGCTGGCTGGTCTCGGTCGTCCAGGACGGCGAGCGCTGGGGCCTGGCCTCGCTGGACGTCTCCACCGGAGATCTCCGGGTCACCGAGCCCCTGGACCGCCTGGCGCTGGAGGACGAGCTCGAGCGCATCCAGGCCCGAGAGGTCGTGCTCGCCGAGGGCCTCGAGCTCGAGGTCCAGGGAGCCCGAGTCGAGCGAGTCCCCGCCTGGGAGATCGACGAGTCCGCCGCCCGCCAGCGACTCCATGCCGTGCTCGGGGTCAGCGACCTCGCGGGCTTCGGCGCCGAGGACCTGGGGCCGGCCCTCTCCGCCGCAGCGGCGGTGCTGGATCACGCGGAGGGCGCGCTCAAGTCGACGCTGCCCCAGATCACCCGCATTCGCCCCTATGCGTCCACCGGCTTCATGGTGCTGGACGCCGCGACACGCCGGAACCTCGAGCTCACGAAGCCGCTGGCGGGCACGGGGCGCAAGGGCACGCTGCTGGGGCTGCTCGACCGCACCGCGACCGCGATGGGTGGGCGGCTGCTGCGAGAGCACATCGCCTACCCACTGCTCGACGTTCGAGCGATCCACCGCCGCCTGGACGCGGTCGACGCGCTGGTTCGGGACAACCCCTCGCGGCGGCGCCTGCGGGAGCTGTTGAAGGGCGTCTCGGACCTGGAGCGCCTGGCCAGCAAGCTCGCGCAGCAGACGGCGAACGCTCGGGACCTCGTCGCTCTGGGCACCGGTTTGGACCGACTGCCCGCGCTCTTCGGCGAGGTCGAGGCCCACAAGCCGCTCGCCCACCTGCTGCCGGGGGACCTGGCCGAAGACGTGGCCGCCACGATCAGTGCCACGCTGGTCGACGAGCCCCCGGCGACCATCACCGAGGGCGGCTTGCTCCGAGCGGGTGTGGATCCGGAGCTCGACGAGCTCGTGACGCTGTCGAGGGAGGGCAAGGGCATCATCGCCTCGCTGCAGGAGCGCGAGCGCGAGGCGACCGGAATCTCCTCGCTCAAGGTCCGCTACAACCGGGTCTTCGGCTACTTCATCGAGGTCAGCCGGGCGAACCTCCACAAGGCGCCCGAGCACTACATCCGCAAGCAGACGCTCACCAACGCGGAGCGCTTCATCACCCCGGAGCTCAAGGAGCTCGAAGAGAAGGTCCTGGGCGCCGACGAGCGGCGCAAGGCCTTGGAGCACCAACGCTTCGTCGAGCTGCGCGAGGACCTCGTACGCCACGTGCCACGGATCCAGGCCCTCGCCGGGACCATCGCGGCCCTCGACGTCCACTGCGCGCTGGCCCAGGTCGCCTCGGACAACCGCTACGTGCGACCCGAGCTCGACACCTCCCTGCGCATCGAGATCGAGGCGGGCCGCCACCCCGTGGTCGAGTGCATGGAGCTCGAGGAGCGCTTCGTCCCCAACGACATCGTGCTGGACCCTCAGGGCCGTCAGCTGGTCATCGTGACCGGGCCCAACATGTCCGGAAAGTCCACCGTGATGCGGCAGACGGCGCTGATCGCGCTGATGGCACAGATCGGCTCCTTCGTCCCCGCCGATCGCGCGCGAATCGGACTGTGCGACCGGGTGTTCACCCGGGTCGGGGCCTCGGACGACCTGGCGACCGGGCGCTCCACCTTCATGGTCGAGATGTCGGAGACAGCGAACATCCTCCACCACGCCACCGAGCGCAGCCTGGTCCTGCTCGACGAGATCGGACGCGGCACCAGCACCTACGACGGGCTCGCGATCGCCTGGGCTGTCGCCGAGACGCTGCACGACCGGATCCGCGCCCGCACGCTCTTCGCGACCCACTACCACGAGCTCGTCGAGCTGGCGGACAGCCGCCCGAACGTGGCCAACGTGAGCGTCGCGATCTCGCTCTGGGGCGAGCGCATCCTCTTCCTGAGACGCTTGAAGGAGGGAGGCGCCTCGCGGAGCTACGGCATCCAGTGTGCGCGTCTCGCCGGCATGCCCAAGGAGGTCGTCGAGCGGGCCAAGGGCCTGTTGAGGGAGCTGGAGAAGCACGCTGCTCGGAACCCGACGCCCCAGCTCTCGCTCTTCGGCGCCCGTCCCCCCGAGCCCGAGGAGGACACGCAGACCGATGAACTGAGGGAAGCTCTGGAGGCCGTCGACCCTGATACGCTCAGCCCCCGCGAGGCGCTGGACGCGCTCTACCGCCTGAAGGAGCTGGTCCGGTGATGTTCTGCCTGCTCAGCGCTGCGTTCGCGGGTGAGCTGGAGCAGATCCACGTCTTCATCGGTGAAGAGCACGCGCGCGTCCTCCTCCTGACGGACAGCCCCGTCAACGGAGCCACCGCTCGGAGCACGCCGGCCAAGGGCAGCTCCCCCGCTCGCGGGACGGTGCTCCTCCCCGGAACCGGGCTGGACGCGGCCCTGGCCGAGGCCTACGTCCGCGAGGAGTCGCACTTCTTCATTCCGGTCGACGACGGCGGGGTCAGCCGGGTGGTCCTGGCGGATCTGTCCGGAACGGTCCAGGTCGGCGTCGAGATGTCCGAGACCCGGGAGCTCACCGTGACCCCTGTGGGCGAGGTCGGACTGCTGCTCGATCTGCGCGTGGCCACCTCACCGGTCGACACCTCCCTCCCGGACGCCGAGCTGCTCGGTGCGTGGATGGAGGGCGTCTCCCTGGCGCGCGTGGGCGAGGGGGTCAGCAAGCCTCGACGGCTCGTGGTCGTCGACCCCGGCCACGGGGGCCATGACCCGGGGGCGACCGGCTGCACCGGTACCCACGAGGCCGACATCGCGCTGCAGCTCTCCCGGCGCATCGCCCGGGAGCTCGAGGAGCGCCTGGACGTCGACGTCGTGATGACGCGGGACGAGGACGTGTTCATCCCCCTCGGGGACCGCGCGGCCATGGCGAACGCGCTCAACGCAGACCTCTTCCTGAGCATCCACGCCAACGCAGCGCCCGCCCCGACGGCTTGGGGCATCACGACCTTCTACATGGACACGGCCAGCGACGCCGGCGCCGCCCGAGTCGCCTCGCGCGAGAACGCGCTCGTGGTCGAGTCGGACCAGTCGATGGACCGCCTCGTGGCCGAGCTGAGCGTCGCGGGCACCTCGCGGCTCTCCCGCGAGCTCGCAGGCACCGTGCAGACCGAGGTCATCAAGGAACTCCAGGGGGTCTACGGGCCGGAGCAGATCCGCGATCTGGGCGTGCAGACCGCCTTGTTCTATGTCCTCGTCTCGACGCGCATGCCGGCCATCCTCTACGAAGCGAGCTTCCTGACGCACCCCGAAGACGAGATGCGGCTCCGGCAGCCGCTCTTCCAGGAGAAGACCGCCGAGGGCATCGTCAACGCCGTCGAGATCTACTTCGAGACCCAGGAAGACTGATGGAGGCGGCCGTCGAGGGGTACCTCGCGCACGCCCGTGTCGAGAAGCGGCTCGCCGCGAACACGCTGTCGGCGTACTCGAGGGATCTGGAGGCGCTCCGGGCCTGGCTGGAAGGGCAGGGGGTCGAGCACCCGGAGCAGGTCCGACGCGAACACCTCAGCGCCTACATGGGGCACCTGCTCGACACGGGCCGCGGCCTCCGCAGCGTGGCGCGGCATCGCACGACCTTTCGCCAGCTCTTCCGCTTCCTGGTCGCCGAGCGGCTGATCGAGGCCGATCCCTCGCTCTTGATCGAGGCACCGCGCTTCACCTCGCCGCTCCCCGAGGTCCTCTCGGAGGCCCAGGTCGACGCGCTCTTGGCAGCGCCCGACCGGTCGAGCGAGCTCGGGGCCCGAGACGCCGCGATGCTCGAGCTGCTCTACGCCACCGGGCTGCGAGTCTCCGAGCTGGTCGGGCTGGAGCTCTCGGCCTTGAAGCCCGGGCGCGGCTGGTTCGTGGTCCAGCGCAAGGGGGGCAAGCAGCGCGTCGTGCCGATGGGGGACCGAGCCGATCGGCTGATCTTCGAGTACATCCGGGGCGCACGCCTCGAGCGCGATCCGGAGCGCACGAAGCGCGCCGTCTTCCTCTCGACCCGCGGCCGCGCGCTCTCGCGAAACGCCTTCTGGTACCGCATCAAGCACTACGCCAAAGTATCGGGAATTCCACAGAAACTCGTGTCTCCGCACAAACTGCGCCACAGCTTCGCGACGCACTTGCTGGAACACGGCGCCGATCTGCGTGCCGTACAGCTCATGCTGGGACACGCGGACATCTCGACGACGCAGATCTACACCCACGTCGCCCGGGAGAGGCTGAAGCGCGTTCATGCCTCGAGCCACCCGCGGGGATAGCCGAAGGCATGCGCATCCCCGTCGCCGTGCTCGGCGCGACCGGAATGGTCGGTCAGCGCCTCGTCCAGTCCCTCCGCAATCACCCGTGGTTCAGCGTCGGCGAGCTCTGCGCGTCCGAACGGTCTGCCGGCAAGCGCTACGGCGACGCCTGCACCTGGCGGCTCGAGGGCGAGGAGCCCACCGAGCTCTTCGACCAGGTCGTCCGGCCATGCTCCCCCGACTTCGAGGGCACCGCCGCCCTCTCGGCGCTGCCCGGGGCCCAGGCGACCGAGGTCGAGCCCGCCTTCGCCGCAGCGGGCTTCGGCGTGGTCAGCAACGCGAGCGCCTTCCGGATGGACCCTCGCGTGCCGCTGGTCATCCCCGAGGTCAACCCGGGCTCGCTGTCGCTGCTCGACGCCCAGCCGTGGCCGGGCTTCATCCTGACCAATCCGAACTGCTGCGCCATCCCCGTCGCCATGGCGCTGGCGCCTCTGCACGCTCGCTGGCCGGTTCAGGCGGCGTGCTTGTCGACGTGGCAGGCGGTCAGCGGCGCTGGCTACCCCGGAGAGTCGGCCTGGGACATGGTCGGCAACGTCCACCCTCACCCGGGCAACGAGGAGGAGAAGCTCACCGAGGAGCCCCAGAAGCTGCTCGGCGCCGACTTTTCGACCTCGGCGCGCTGCGTGCGGGTGCCCGTCGCAGACGGTCACCTCGTCGGGATCCAGGTCCGCCTGGCCGGGGATCCCTCGGCCGAGGAGTGCGAGGAGGCCATCCGCGCTTTCCAGCCGGCCTGCCCGGAGCTCCCGTCCTCGCCCAAGCCGCTCTTCCACGTGCTCGGCCAGCGCGACCGGCCCCAGCCTCGCCTGGATGCCGGTCGAGGGCAGGGCATGGCGGTGACCATCGGCCGCGTCGAGGCCTGCCCGGTAATGGGCGTGAAGCTCTACGCCCTGGCCCACAACACCTTCCGTGGAGCGGCGGGCGCGGCAATCTTGAACCTGGAGCTGCTCCGGGCCACCGGGCGACTTTGAAGGCGCGCTGGCTGTTCGCGTGGGCGCTGCTCCTGGCGCTCACGGTGGTCGGCTACCGCTTCGTCTTCGATCTGGGCTTCACCGACACCGACGCCTGGGCCGACTACGGCGCGGCCCGCCACGGCTGGATCTACCAGCTGACGATGCCGCTGACGGACGGCGTGGGCGGACAGAACGCCAACTTCTTCCGGCCGGTCGTCAACCTCCACTACAAGCTCTTGCGCGGCCTCTTCGACGACGCCGCGCTGGGCTGGCAGATCTGGGATCTGGGGCTCCATCTGCTCGCAGTCGTTCTGCTCGGGGCCTGCGTGCGTGCCGCGGGAGGCCGCCGCCGGACGGCACTGCTCGCGGCCACGATCGCTGCGCTCCATCCGCTGGGCGTCGAGATCGTCCCGGCGGTGGCCCGCAACATCGACGTGCTCCTGGGGGTGATGGTCCTGGCCGGTGCGCTGGCCCTGTTGCGCGGGCGGTGGCTCCTGGCTTCAGGCCTGGGCCTCCTGGCGCTCGGAACGAAGGAGACGGCGATCGCGCTGCTCCCCTTCGCGCTGTGGGCGGCCTGGAAGCGGGGTGGGCGGGAGGGCGCACTGCGGCTCGGCGTTCCCTGGGCGATCGGCGTCCCGCTCTTCCTCGGTCTGCGGCAACACGTGCTGTCGGGGCTGGGTGGCTACGACGAGTCGCCCATCTCGCTCTATGGCTTCGACTACCTGCTGCGCGCCGGCGTGTTGGAGCACGCCGCGCCGGGCTGGGGCGGGGAGTGGTCGCAGCACTGGCCGTGGGGTGCCCAGCTCGTGGCGGGGGCGGCGGTCACGGCGGTCGCCCTTGTCGGGATCTGGCGCCTCCGCGATCGGGCGCCGGGACCCCTCGGCCTCGCACTCTTCGTCGCGCCGCTGTTGCTCTACGGGGTCTTCGCGGTCTTCAACCGCCGCGTCCTCTACGTGCCGATGATGGGCTGGGCGGTCCTGGTCGCCCTCTGGATCGTGCACGACCGCTGGCTCCGCTGGCCCGCGGCAGCGAGCCTCGGGCTGGCGCTGCTCCACTCCCCGCTGGTTCACCCGGACCGCGACTGGGCGCGAAGCGACGCCGTGACCCGCTCCTTCGAGGCCCTCGACGCCGAGATCGCAGCGCTTCCCGCCGGCACGCGGGTGTGGGTCCTCGACCGCTGCCTTCGCATCCACACCGACCCCGTGCGCCAGAAGTGGTGGGACGACACGAGCCAGAACAACTGCGTGGCTCAATACAGCCTGCAGGCGTGGGCAGACGAGCGCGCCGAGCTGCGCCTGGAGCGTCTGACCCTGACGCGCCCGACCGCCGAGGTCCCCGACGCGCTCGTCGAGGTCGACTCCGACGGCTTCCGAGTGGTGCGTGACCCCCAGGGGCGCAGCTCCTACAAGAACGCCCGTGAAGCCGGGTGGGAGATCGACAAGGGGAGCGATAGCTGGCACTTCCGCCTGCCGGATCACGACGGCGACTACGTCGTGGTGCTGGGTGGGCGCACCGCGCAGCTCTTCCCGATCCCTTGAAACGTGTCCTCGCCATCGTCGCCGCCTTGGTCGTCCTCGGCGGCGGAGGCCTGATCACGCAGCTGGAGGAGGGGCCCTCCTACGAGCCCTGGATCGAGCCGCTGCCCGAGTACGCGGTCGAGGAGGGCTACTGGGACTTCCGCGCGACCGAGGGCGGCTATGCGGTGCCGTGGTGGCCCGATCTCTGGATGGGTTGGGATGGCCCGCGCGGCGACGGCCCGCTGTTGATCGACCGGCGTCACGCGACCAAGCAGCTGGAGACCGAGACCCTCGGCCTCGAGGACTACCGCTACGACGACATGCACGGCCTCTACCGGGCCTTCGAGCCCGCCCGCCAGGCCGGCGTTCGCCTGAAGCCGGTGTGGGAGCCGTGGACGCCGGGAACACTCGGGGGGGCCTCGGCGGTGTTCATCAACCTCGTCAGCGGGGACAACCCGGGCTTCCTCCACAGCGAGGTGTTGGCCCTGGAGTCCTTCGTCCGCCACGGCGGCGGGCTGGTGATCATCGTCGACCACACGAACTGCTACTTCCACGCCGAGATGCTCCAGGAGCTCTCGGACGCCCTGGGCTTCGACATCCTGCCGCGCACCGCCGCGGACAAGTCCGATGGAAACCGCCTGTCTCCCCGCTCGGTCGCGTGGATCCGGGTGCGCGACTCGGGCGTCGAGCACCCGGTCACGCGCGACGTTCGCGTCGCCGGCTGGATGAACGGGGGCATCGTCGTGCCTCAGGCGGACTCCGAGCTCGTGGGGCTGATGCAGAACTCGGCCGAGGGCGGCTGGGCCGACGTGTTCATGCCCTTCAAGAAGGACGACAGCGCCGGCTTCACCGGCAACCTCAAGTTCGACGAAGACGAGGTGCCCGGCCCCCACCAGGTGGTCCTCGCGGGCCGCCACGGACAGGGGCGCGTCGTCGTCCTGGCCGACCAGAACGCCTTCGGCGCCACGGTCATCGGCTACGAGGACAACGCCCAGCTCTTCGCCAACGCGCTCGGATGGGCTGTCGGCCAGGACGTCGGCTTCGAGGCTCGGGGGCCTTCCAGCGTCACCACGATCGGCGGCGACCGCAGCCTCTGCACGGCCGCCGCGGACTATGCCTTCCGCACCTTCCAGGTCCAGTCCCAGCGCATGGGCGAGGACCTCGCGGTGCCCGAGTTCTGCACCCAGGACGGCGAGGTCCACAGCGACGGCATCGTGCTCCTCCCCGAGGCCCGCCGCGCCGACCTCGCCGAGCTGCTCCAGGCCGAGCGCGTCCTGGGCATCGTCGATCCCCAGTTCTACGGCAGCCGACGCCTGCTCGAGCAGCTGGACCTGATCTGGGGGGAGCACGGCGAGCCGGCCGAGGGCCTCGTCTGGCCCGGTCGCCCGGTCGTCGACCATCGGCTCTTCGACGAAGTCCCGGACATCGAGCCCCTGAGCGTGCGCCCCCTCGAGGTGTTCGGGGACTACGAGGTCCTCGCCGAGGACGGCGCGGGGCGTCCGGTCCTCATCAAGAAGCGCAACGCCGTGCTCCTGCTGGACGCCACGCTGGTCCAGAACGGGACGCTCGGCGGCGAACGGGACAAGCCCTGGAAGGAGGACGAACCGCCGGCCAAGGCGGCCGGACACCGTCTGGCTTTGTCGCTGCTCGCGACGGTGTACCCGCCTCGGTGAGTCTCAAAAGGGGAGGAGCCGCCGCCGCTTCTTACGCTTCTTCCGGACCAGCTCGTCGACCTTGTCCTCGTCGGTCTCCAGCCCAAAGGGCAGGAGCTCCAACAGCTCGCTGATCATGGGCGGAGCGCAGCCGTCCCCGGGCTCTGTGCCCAGGCTGTAGAGCTCCGGTGCGCACTCCAGGCAGGTCCAGTCCTCGAAGCCTCCGATGCAGGTGTCGGCCTCGACGACGTCGTCGCTGAGCGCGAAGGCTCCGCGGCTCGTGCCGCTGCCGTTGACGAAGCGGGCCCAGGTCGGGATGGCCGCGGTGGCCCCCGACAGGCCCACACCGCGGCCCTGGTCGAAGCCCACCCAGACGGCCACCGACAGCTCCGGCGTGAAGCCGACGAACCAGGCGTCCCGTGTCCCGTCGGTCGTGCCGGTCTTGCCGGCGACCGCGCCGGTCGCGCCAAAGGTCGTGGCTCGCGTGCCGGTCCCCGACTCGATGACGGTCTCGAGCACGCTGGTGGCCAGCGTCGTCGCCCGGTGAGAGGCTCGCTCGACCACGATCGGCTCGTCGTTGATCAACAACGTGCCCTCGTCGTCGAGGACCGCGCGGACCAGCCGCGGCTCGGCGTAGCGGCCCTGGCCCGGGAAGACGGTGTAGGCGCCCGCCAGCTCCACGGGGGCCGCGTCGAAGGCGCCCAGCGACGCCGAGGGGAGGGCGGTC
>Ga0114933_10005811_pt1 | contig 11117 bp, 7 predicted proteins | sample 4SBtaG_FD_89691 | JGI IMG/M metagenome (GOLD analysis project Ga0114933, IMG submission 89691) | Deep subsurface microbial communities from Kolumbo volcano to uncover new lineages of life (NeLLi) - 4SBTROV12_W25 metaG | ecosystem: Environmental > Aquatic > Marine > Volcanic | place: Kolumbo... | reverse complement strand
ATTACCCGAATCACCCGGGCATTACCGAGGTGAATAAAACGGCGGTTCGTTAATCCGCCTAACCTACGCGCCTGCGCTTTTAGGGACTGGTTCGTGTTCACTGTACCGAGACGTGATGGGGAACCGGCGATCTCTACCGAACGCACGCTCTGAAACACGTACGCCTGGCGCGGCTTGACGACGCTTGTACTCATTGCGGTCGACCATCTTGGTGACTCGCTTAACTGTTTCAATGTCGTAACCTTTGTCCGCAATTTGAAGCGGTGTTAGATCGTCTTCAATGTAGTATTCCAGTATGGGATCGAGCACATCGTACGGCGGCAAGCTGTCGGTGTCTGCCTGGTCCGGTGCCAGCTCTGCGGTTGGCGGTCTGTCTATCACTCGCATTGGAATGATTTCTGTATTTGAATTACGCCATCTGGCTAGCGCGTACACAAGAGTTTTCGGAACATCTTTTAGCGGCGCGAATCCGCCAGCCATGTCTCCATACAGTGTCGCATATCCCACCGACATTTCACTTTTGTTTCCCGTCGCAAGCACCATTTGACCGAACTTATTGGACACGGCCATTAGCATTAAGCCGCGGCATCGCGCCTGCATGTTTTCTTCGGTAACGTCTAGTGACGTTCCGGCAAACACATCTTTCAAAACGTCGTTAAATGCGCTGAAGGGTTCTCCGATCGGAATGACGTGGCACTGGCATCCGAGGCGCTCGGCCTGTTCAAGCGCGTCATCGATGCTCATCTGGGCAGTATATTGCGAGGGCATTGATATCGCGCGTACCTTATCTGCGCCGATCGCATCGACTGCGATCGCGAGCGTCAAAGCCGAATCAATGCCGCCAGATAGTCCGATCACGACCCCAGGGAAACCGTTTTTAGAAATATAATCTCGAACGCCCAAAACCAGCGCCTGGTAAACGTTCTCGAGATCATCAGTCTGTTGAATGTTGACGCCCGTGAATTTGAGTGTTCCTTGCGAGCGCTCTATTTCTACCTCGGTTACCGACTCTTCAAACTCCTCGACCTTAACAACAACGTGTCCCTCGCCGTCTATGACCAATGAGCCGCCATCGAAAACCAATTCGTCTTGGCCGCCAACGAGGTTGACGTACGCAATGGGCAACTTAGATGCTGCTACCGCGGAGCGCAGCGCCGACAAACGTGCCGTTCGCTTTTCAATCCGATAAGGCGATGCATTGATATTTAGAATAAAATCCGCGCCCGCCGATCGCGCACCGACTGCGGTGTCGGGTTCCCAGATGTCTTCGCATATGCTGATCGAAATGTTGAACCCGTCGATGTTTACGACGCAGGTTTCCGTCCCCGGCGAAAAATATCGTTTTTCGTCGAACACGGCGTAGTTCGGCAATTCGCGTTTCCGATAACAAGCGATCAGGTTTTGATCGCTAAGGACCGAGCAGCTGTTGAAGAGTTTATCTTGTTGATGTTCTGGATGACCGACAACAACAGTAATACCGCGAGTTGCATCTTTAATACGCTCGATAGCGTGTTCGACCCGTCGATGGAGGCCGGGGCGAAAAAGCAAATCTTCCGGGGGATAACCGGTGATAGCAAGTTCCGGAAACGCAAGCAAATCGAACGCCAACTTATCGCGAGCATCGGTAATGACATCGACGATCTTCTGTGTATTTCCGTCGATGTCACCGACGCAAAAATTAAGTTGCGCTAGACCTAAACGCAGACGTTCGCTCATCACTAATTGTATTCGCTCTATTGCGACCGGAGGCTATTGCTCTGGCGTCAGTCCCAAACTTGTTACAGCGCAGCCTTCATTGCGGAACCGAGTTCTGCTGGCGAGCGGACTGTGTGAACGCCTGCCGATTCAAGCGCCGCAAATTTGTCGTCTGCAGTGCCTTTCCCACCGGAAATGATCGCCCCGGCGTGACCCATTCTTTTCCCGGGGGGCGCGGTGACCCCAGCGATATAGCCGACAACCGGTTTTGTAACATTAGACGAGATGAATTCGGCGGCTTCCTCTTCGGCGGATCCACCAATTTCACCCACCATAATTATACCTTTCGTGGCTTCGTCGGCTTGAAACAAACTCAGGCAATCGATGAAGTTCATCCCCTGTATGGGATCGCCACCAATACCTACGCACGTTGTCTGTCCGAGGCCGGCTTGCGTTGTTTGGTGGACCGCTTCGTAGGTTAACGTACCCGATCGAGAGACGATTCCGATTTTACCGGGTTGGTGTATTGCGCCAGGCATAATGCCCATTTTGCATTCCCCCGGGGTAATGACACCAGGGCAATTCGGACCGATTAAGAAGATATCGGGGTGGTTCGTCAAACTTGCTTTCACCCGTAGCATATCTAGAACCGGTATCCCTTCGGTGATACAGGCTATGACTTGAATGCCCGCGTCCGCTGCCTCGACAATCGCATCTGCGGCAAACGGCGGCGGTACGAAAATCATACTCGCCGTGGCCCCGGTCTGCGTCACCGCAGCGTGAACCGTATCGAACACGGGAAGATCGAGGTGCGATTCCCCACTGCGTCCCGGGGTTACCCCGCCGACGACTTGCGTCCCATAAGCAAGCGCTTGTTCGGCGTGAAACGTTCCTTGCTTTCCTGTAAAGCCCTGTACGATTACACGGGTTGAATTATCTACAAGTATCGACATTATTATTTACCCCCGACGGCAGCTACAACTTTAACCGCCGCATCCGCAAGATTTTCGGCACTCGTGATAGCCAGATCACTGTCCGCAAGTAGCTGTTTGCCAGCGTCGACATTGGTTCCTTCCAGTCGCACTACGACCGGGACGTTTACACCGACTTCTTGGACAGCCTGGATGATGCCTTCTGCGATCAAATCACAGCGCACAATGCCACCGAATATATTGACCAAGATTGCTTGGACTTTTGAATCCGAAACGATAATTTTAAATGCTTCGGCGACTCGTTCGGCGGTTGCGCCACCACCAACATCTAAGAAGTTTGCTGGCTCGCCGCCACTTAGCTTAATGATATCCATTGTTGCCATTGCAAGACCCGCGCCGTTCACCATGCAAGCGATATTGCCGTCGAGCGTTACATAATTCAGGTCGAATTCTTGCGCTTTACGCTCTTTCTCGTCCTCTTGGCTTGGGTCTCGCCATTCTGCGATGCTTTGCCGGTACAAAGCGCTATCGTCGACATTGATTTTTCCGTCGAGGGCTGCGAGCGAGCCGTCACCAAGGAGCGCAAGCGGATTGATCTCGACCAGGCTCAAGTCTTTGTCGATGAAGAGCCGGTAAAGCCCTTTTAGAAATGTTGTGAGTTGCTTACGTTGATCCCCGTTGAGCTCAAGCGCGAAACCCACCAGGCGACATTGGTAATCCTGAATACCCAGGACTGGATCAATGCCGATGGTGACGATTTTTTCCGGAGTCGTGGCGGCGACCTCTTCAATGTCCATACCGCCAGCAAGAGATGCCATAAACGTGACGCGGCGAGTCCCTCGATCGACGACGGCCCCTAAGTACAGTTCGTGAGCGATGTCCGCCGCGGAGTCGACGAGAACGACATTCACGGGTTGGCCATCGGGTGCGGACTGTTGGGTGATAAGTTGAGTGCCCAAAAGGGCGCGAGCGGCGGCCTCTACTTCATCAGTCGTTTTGGCGAATTTCACGCCACCGGCCTTGCCGCGCCCGCCGGCGTGGACTTGCGCCTTTACGAGCCACGCCTCGCCGCCGAGGGATTTCGCGTTTGCTACAGCCTCTGCAGGCGTATTAGCCGGTTTACCAGGCAATATGGCGATACCATAGTCTTGGAATAGGGATTTCGCTTGGTATTCGTGAAGATTCATTGATTCACCTAAAACCCATCGTCAGGAAATTCATTTAAGTAACGTTATCAGATGCGCCTCGCAGGTCCTGAATCGCTTATAACGCTGCCGAAAAGCGGCGTACGAAGGCCCCTAGAAACATCTAAAGTTTAAAGGTCGCAAGTATGAAACAGGCCTGCCACAAGTGGACCGAGGGATTACTGCAGCTGCTCGCGCCGGCAGAACTATAGCGAATTACACAGTCTTTTTGAATGAAGCGAGCACAATTCGTCATTTGCAGGGCGTAGAAGATCGGAGTTCGGTTTCAACCCGGCGCTATTCCCGTGCTACGTTGAACAGCCGCAGCGCCATAGACGCGCGTCCCGCTCGGTGAGATCATGCTCTTGACTTAGGCTGACGATGAATCGCGTCTCACTGCGAAGCGCTCTAAACTTGGAATTCTGTATCCGTTCAAATGTATATTCTGCGAGCGCTGATTATTGGGATTGTGTTGTGGTTCGCGATGCGTGCCGTAAAGCATCTTCTAAGCGCCCGAGATGCGCGAAAGTCGCGGGTTTTCGATGCAGGAAAGATGGTGCGGTGTAGGGTATGCGGGATATATCTGCCCGAAAATGAGGCTATTTCACTCGGCAAAGATACTTTCAAATGCTCGAGACACGATTAGCATAATCGGACATTAGGGTAATTGTGTCGACTTGCTCAACTCTCGCTGCAGCTCCATCACCAACACCCAGTGGAATTGAGCCTAAGAGCTCGCTCGCCGATTCTTTCGATGGTAAGCGTTGGCAGGCACTACGCTACTTCAGTCTTTATAGGATTGTCATCGCCGGCCTATTTTTCGCGCCTTGCGTTAACGCTTGGAAAAACTAGACTTAGACAGGCCGTAAAATTACGATATTTCTAGCATCATTTCGTCACAAGCCGGGAAAGTCTGCTGAAATTGGTAGGGGTCGATAGCAAAAAGTGACGCAGAACGTCACTTTTGGACATTCACCGTTGAGCAGAACGTGCAAACCGGGCTCGTGCCGCCGCCGCCGGGCTGATAATATAAGCATAACTATTAGAATTACATAGAAATTACCGATTGATAGTTATTGGCACTGAATGTGCTCATATAAAACCAACGCGCTACCGAGAACTTTTGAAGGCGCTTCGTAGGATTGATAGACGCTAAGACACATTTGAAACGTTCTTGACAATTACTTGTAACAATTGGGAGAAACACAAAATGAAAAAAGTACAACAAGGTTTTACACTCATCGAACTCATGATCGTTGTGGCGATCGTCGGGATTTTGGCCGCGGTCGCGATCCCCGCCTATCAGGATTACACCATACGCGCACAAGTGACGGAAGGTTTAGGTCTAGCCAGTGGTGGTAAGACTGCAATCGCGGAATACTTTGCTACAAACGGTTCATTGCCAGGCTCAAACGTGTCGGCTGGCTTAGCCTCGAATACGAGTATTTCCGGTAACAACGTTGCCTCGGTGACGGTTGGTACCAACGGAATCCTGACAATCGCGTACTCGGGTAGGGGCCCGCTGGAGACCGGAACGCTAATTTTGACGCCGAATACGACTGGTGGACGTGTCGCATGGAGCTGTACGGCAACAGGTGGTGACACGCTTGACGGGCGTTATCGTCCTTCGTCTTGCCGATAGTTGAACGGCAGTTGCTGGTTGGGCCTTTGTTGTCCGACCAGTAACCAATAAGAAACGCCTGGGCGACAAACTAGGCGTTTTTTTTTGCCGTTTGCGACTAACGCCGGCAAAAGTTAACTGAGCTAGTACGCACTTCCGCCGGAAAAATTCCATGTCTGCGTCGCCATCGAGAGCTAAACCCAGAGCGATTTTACTCACGGCAGCCTTACTGACCATACTGGTTTATCTGCCCGGCTTAGGCGGTGGTTTCGTATTCGACGATTACAGCAACATTTTGCTCAATGAAGATCTTAAAGTATCGTCGTTGAGCGTTAAAAGTCTTCTCCAGGCAGGCTGGTCTGGAATGTCCGGGCCATTAAAACGCCCTATCTCAATGATCAGTTTCGCTTTGAACTACGCAACGACAGGCGATTTCATTGGTGCGTTTAAATTGACGAATGTGATCATCCACATCTTCAATGGTGTGTTGATGTTCATTTTTTTTCGATTACTAATGCGCGTCTATTTAACTGGACAGAATTCTCCTCAACTAAACTACTGTTTTGTAGCCGCCGTCGCGGCCACGTTATGGATGTTGCACCCGTTAAATCTGACATCCGTACTTTATATCGTTCAGCGTATGAACAGTTTGTCTGCAATGTTCTCGCTATTGGCATTGATCAGCTACTGCGAAGCGCGAGTCAATATGGAGGAAGGCAAAGCGTTCGGGAGATGGTGGCTTTTAGCGGCCGTTCCATTGTTTGTAACGCTGGGTGCTTTAAGTAAGGAGAATGCGGTACTAACTTTCCCACTTATTGGGCTCGTTGAACTGTGTTTTTTTCGTTTACGTACAGCGGATTCGGTTGATCGAAAATTGTTAATCGGATTTTTGGTCGCCACCATACTCTTACCGGTCGCATTGGCTGCGGCGTACGTCGTGTCGCATCCAAATTACTTGGGCGCGGGCTACGCGGCTCGGTCATTTTCGATGGTCGAACGCCTTCTTACCGAAGGCCGGGTCATGTGGTTTTATTTGGCTTTGCTCGTATTTCCGAAATTAAGTAGTTTCGGCCTGTATCACGATGATTACATCATTTCGACGGGTATGTTTGAGCCAATTACAACTGTGTTTGCTGTTGGTGCGTTGGGTGTTGCTGTGTTTTTGGCAGTGTTCGGGTCGCGTCGCGTCCCGATGCTGACATTCGCCATTGGTTGGTATCTTATTGGACACATTATGGAGTCGAGCGTGATAGCTCTCGAACTCGTCCATGAGCACCGAAATTATCTTCCAAGTATGGGCATACTTTTCTCTTTGTCCTATGCCTGCGCGAGAGCGTGCGCGTCGACCTCCCTACCACGTCTACCGCAATTAGCCGCAGTCGTCGCGATCTTCTTGACTGCTGCGATAACGTTTCTGCGTGCGGGCGATTGGCGAGATCCGGTTACGCTTGCCGTGGTAGAGGCCGAACGACATCCGAATTCGATGCGAGCCGTTTATGATCTTGGCCGCGTTCAATTTGGGCTACATCAACTGACACAACGTCAAGAATTTTATGATTCAGGACTGGCAAATTTAGAGCGTGCGGCGGAAATCGATCCTAGCTCGAAGCAGCCGCTTATCGGCTTAATTCGCGTGCAATATGAGCACGGATATACGCCAAAAACGGAATGGATGACCGAACTACTTTATCGTTACGAATTCGCGTTGCTTCACCCGTCCGAAATAGAAGATCTCACCCGACTAGTAAAATGCAGAGCGAGCCCTGATGGTTGTAGTTTTCCGGTAGATGACATCGTACAGCTCTACCACGCGGCGCTGCGTAATCAGTCTTCAAGCAGGTTCCCGCGAGCGCAATTGATGGTCAATCTTGCCGTGCTCTACGTGAATGAAGCCAACGATTTGGCACCTGCCATAAACCTGCTGGATGACGCGGTTCAACTATTTCCGAAAGAATTCAACTTTCGCAAGATCCGCGCGCAAGTTTATTTGCTAGCGCAAATGGACACTGAACTAGAGGACGAAATACGATTCATGCGTTCTGTCAACGTGTGGCGCGATCTCATTGAATCACCTGACGCGGTCATTGACGATCTGGAAACTCAGCTCCGCCTCTTAAGAGAAAACGTCTCGGATGCCAAGGCTAAAGGCACGTAAGGCTAGCTACATTGCGTTTGTTCTTCGCGCTGCTCGTTGCAGCCACGCGGCGCTTAGATCGATTCCGATCTGTCAGGCGCAATGAGCTGCGGGCGCGGGTCTGTGTTTGAGAACAAGATCCGCGGCGCTGACGTCGCGTTAATCGTTGTCATAGCGACGTTAATTATTGTGTGTTGGCACGGGTTATCAGGGCCATTCGTGTTCGACGACCATCCAAACCTATCAACGATAAATCGCAGTACTCCGGTGAATTATCACGAATTCATATTCGGTAATAGTTCTGGTGCGTTCGGGCGTAGTATTTCGATGGCGACATTTGCCCTAAACCATAAGCTGGCAGGCGATTTTGTCGCGTTTGATGTCAAGGCAACAAACCTTGCGATACATGTACTCAACGGAGTGTCGCTATACGCGATCGTTATTGCATTGCTAAGTACTTCACGGGAGTCGGAATCAGCCTCATGGGTCGCATTACTTGTGGCAAGCCTTTGGGTCTTAACGCCGCTAAACACCGGGGTCGTGTTTTACGCCGTTCAGCGCATGGCAATGCTGGCTACTTTGTTCGTGTTCGCGGGGATTTTGTTTTACTTTCAATGGCGATTGAATGTTGGCGGGAAACTCGTACGGCGCCGCGTATATTTATTACTCGCAATTGCTTGTTGGCCAATGGCGGTTTTGGCAAAGGAAAATGGCGTGCTTCTTCCGTTGCTGATTTTAACGCTTGAGTTCGGTTTCCTTGCGCGCGGTAGACAATTTAAGATTTTGCGCGCGTCGCTCATCGCATTACTCGTTTTAGGCTGTGTCGCAATTCCAATTTTGGACGCGTACGCCTGGCTGAATTATTCGAATAGAAGCTTTACGTTGATCGAACGCTTGTCAACTCAACCTATTGTAATTGGCCACTATGTGCGCGATCTCTTGATGCCCTTGAATTCCGATATCGGACTATTTAACGACGATTTTCCGATCCAATCGAGCGTGTGCAACACCGCCTCGATCGCTGCGAGCGCATCGATTGCGAGCGTGTTGGGGCTTTGCCTATTTGTAAAAGAAACTTCTCCTTTTCGTCGCGCCGCAGCTGGATTGCTATTCTATTTTGGCGCTCACTCAGTGGAGAGCACGGCGATCGCCCTTGAGATTTATTTCGATCATAGAAACTACTTACCGTCCGCCGGCCTTTATCTTTCCGCAGTACTAGGTACTGCGGCAATTGTAACTTCCTCTGCGAAGACCCGGTTTCTCGCGATCGCGCTCGCGCTCGTCACGGTAACGTGGTTCGCAGTGCTCAGCTATCAAAAGGCGTCTGCATGGCAATCTTGGCCGCACGTTGTCGCAAACTCGTATACCCATCATCCGCGCTCGCTACGCGCAGGTTTAGAAATGTCGTCATTGCTAATGAATGCGAATAACTTTAACGCTGCACTTGTCGTTAACGAGAATAATGCGGTCCATAACCCGACAAGATACTTAAATATTCAGCTTCAAAAACTATATTTGTATTGTGTTAGTGGCCTTGAAATCCCTAGGCCCGAGTACGACGCGCTGCGGGACAGTATCTCTATTGGAAACGAGCTAGGTAATGTCACAGCGCTTGAAATTCTAATAAACGCAAAAGAGACTGGGCAATGCGCAACCCTAGACCTCGACGCCGTCATCGATCGAATAGCCGATATGGTGGACATTAGCTTGCGAGAAGAGTTGTTAACAATTCGTCAAGTTTGGCATCTGGAGTATTTTGTCATCGAACACGCGCGTTTGGCGGGGCGCTTCGATGAAGTTCAAGCGCGGCTGCGAAGAAGTATCGATTCAAAAAATCCAAAGGCTAGTTTTTACGCTCGAGACGTTTTGAGTCGTGATTGGAACGCACCTGTCGAGTGAGTCCCGATTAAAAATGACGATTTTAGCGAAATATAGCGGCTCCCTGTGGGCAATGTCCGAGTACGGTTGGTATCCGTTTCTCCTCCTTATCGCGACACCTTGGTTTCTTCACCAACTGGGTACCGAAGAATACGGGTATTGGATGTTGTTAACCGCGACGACCGCATTCGGCGGTGTGCTCAATACAGACACAGGGGCGGCCACCATCAAAGCTGTATCGGCTGCAATCGGCCGCAACGGCGATCCCAATGGTACCCAATCTGTTGTCCGCGCTTCTTTGGCAATTGCGATTTTAGGCGGCGGGGCGCTCGGCGTTATCGTTTTCGCCATCTTTACGCTGTTCGGAACATCGCTACTCGGTCAGATGAACTCGCTCGAGTTTGTTCGCCAAACCGGACTCGCTGCGGCACTTTTAATTTGGCTTGAGCAGTTGGACAACGTATTTGCTTCTACCTTGAAAGGCGCGGAGCACTTTGGCATTGCGGCGCGCGTCGAAATCATTAGTAAGAGCGCACAAGTCGCAGTAAGTGCCCTTGTACTATGGGTATGGCCAAGCCTTTCCGCTCTGTATCTAAGCTTGATCATCGTGGCAGTACTTCGTCTATGCGCCAAATTTATTATTGTTCGAATGAAATTTGGCTACACTCAGCTAATGCCTTCCTTCGAGGGCGTTTCAGAAATATTGAACTTCGCGAAATGGGGTTGGTTACAGGGAGTCGGTAGCGTGCTTTTTGGTGTGGCCGATCGGATGTTGGTGGGCTCGCTTCTAGGAGCGACAAACCTGACTTATTACTCTATAGCGTCGCAGCTCGCGATGCAGATACACGCGGCCTCGACCGCCGGTTTGAGTGTCATATTCCCAAAAATTAGTCGTAAGTTAGAGGGTAAGGAATCGTTTTCGTTGGGCAGAATGATGAAATTTACGATGGCCGGGAATTTGGTTTTAAGTACGTTTTTAGCGGGAACATTACTGATATTCGGTCCGCAAATTTTGATCTTATGGATCGGCCCAGATGCGGCGGCTCCGACCGCTACGATCTTGCCATGGCTAAGTGTGGCCTATTGGGTTCTTGCCCTGAATGTAGTCCCGTATTACGTCCTTTTAGGGCTTGGACGAGTTCGATTGGATGGACTAACGGTGTTGGCATCCGGGGTGTTGAGTGTCGTCGCAATGTACTTGTCGATAGTTTTTTTTGGATTGTTGGGAGCGCCGTTGGGTCGTGGCGTCTACGCTCTTTTTACTCTAGTACTGGTGTTGCCATTGTGGCGCTACGCTGGCGCCGCAGTGCTTACTGAGCAGTACGAATCAACTAGACCGGGAGATAGTAAAAATCGAGCGGTGGGCATCTGACGGTGGAATACACGCACCCACAATGCCCATGTTGTCATACGAAAGAGACGACCTCGATTGGTCGATTGCCTGACGCGACCCGGTCCGCAGGAAGACTTCTTGAAAAGCCGCTGGCCGGCGGTACATTGTACCGATGCTCCGTATGTTGGCTGAAGTTTAGGTTCCCGGTCTTCGATGCTGCGACTTACGAACGGCTATATGACACCGGGCAGAGCTCAGCATGGACAGACAAAATAGTTCGACGCGACTGGAATCGGATCGTCGTATGCGCGTCATTGTTTTAACCAAGCGGCAGTACACT
>Ga0114933_10005809_pt1 | contig 11122 bp, 7 predicted proteins | sample 4SBtaG_FD_89691 | JGI IMG/M metagenome (GOLD analysis project Ga0114933, IMG submission 89691) | Deep subsurface microbial communities from Kolumbo volcano to uncover new lineages of life (NeLLi) - 4SBTROV12_W25 metaG | ecosystem: Environmental > Aquatic > Marine > Volcanic | place: Kolumbo... | reverse complement strand
TACCTCGAGCAAAAATTGGGTCATTAATGCAACAATGTACGGTTGCGAGATGGTTTGATTGTGTCCTATAGGAAGCGCCGTATCTTCATAAGCTCGATGGGAAAGCGCTTCATCGACAAAAAGGTGGCGCGGAACCGAGAGAATGGCATCTAAAACTCTGGGACTTGAGATACCTGCTTCCTCAAGTCTTTCAGTTAACCGACGGCGAGTCCTTTCGGAAGTCATCCCTATACCTTTACGAAGACTCATTCTCTTTCCTCGGTAAGGTCAAATAATTCAGACAATGCGACATTCGCATATGAGCCTCTCCGCAAACTAAATTTAAAATAAATATCGCCATTTTTAAGAGTGAAATGAAAATTTAAACATTTTTCTACTAAAGAACGTCTTTGCTGAGACAAGCCTACCCACTCTAGGGCATCACAAAATTTACTGCGCCTACCGGTCACCCGAAGTTCTAAGTCAAGAGCATGTGCTTCAGTTTTGGGACGCCCTCTTCCCCATAATGGTCCAGTCGGAAACCCGTCAGTCAACTGATCCCCCGCTATTACAGAATTCCATGAATGATCGCGTACTCGTTCTCCAAGCACGTCATTAAACAAGGCACTTCGCAAAGTTGACATGAATATAGATCGCCTAAATCGCGAGATATGCGGTTTTCCAGATTCTATCCAATCAGTAGCTTCGGAAATATTATTTCCGTCATTCCCAAAACGCTGAGGCCCAAAGTAATTTGGAAACCCTTGGTCCGCAAAATATTTCAGTCCTTTTGGAACAGGGCCTTGCACATTTCTCACAACAATTTCAAAATCGTTTCCATCCAAATTACCCCGTCGCAATTTCTTGTGGTGCCAACCGTTATAGAGAACGGAACATCCTTCTATACGAATTTCATCATTTAACGGATTCATTTTCTTCGGTAACCGAACACTAAACCATTGGGTAGCTATAGATCGCTTATCTTTTAGCCCAGCAAAAGAAACATCCATCACTGGTACATCAAAATGTCTGGCAAGAGCTCTTTGTACGATTGTAGTCGTAACGTTGGTTTTCTGAATTTGGATGTACAGATGCTCACCCTCCCCGGATAACTCTTCACTACGTCTTTCGAACACCCGGAAGTCATTTAGATATGTGCGCAGCGTACCTCGAGGTCGGTTCTCGACATTTGTTTTAGGCCAAATTGGAGACGGACCAATCAGTAACATCAAATAATCACTCAAGAAAAACCATTTCGACCAGTTAATTTGACCTTATTTTTTTTAAAAAAAGAGTGTAAATACGAAAAAAAGTCAATTCCGAACATATGATTTAATTTTGTTCTTCAGCTAATCACTCATCGTTTTCAATCTACTTGTTATATTTTATTTTTCTGATTTCGCAACGTCAACAAAATAGAATACTTCCGATCCGGCAATCATTCCAAGATCTCTACGTGCTCTCGCCTCAACAGCTTCTAGCGTTTGGTTTTTGAATGCTTCGACTTCCGTAAGTAATAATCTATTTTGTTCCTTCAATGAAATATTTATTACTTTTTGTTCATTCACTTTATGCGTCAGCGTAAGAAGATTTGTATAACCACTAGGGCCGAACCAGTAAATATATTGCAAACCCAAAAAACAAATAACGCTAATGGCAGAGATCGTACGCAACATCAATCCCTTTCAAATTCCTCAATCCCTAGATATTTAGGTGATCCTAGTATGGATTCAATTCGAAGGAGCCGATTGTATTTTGCGACTCTATCAGACCGAGAAGCCGAACCAGTTTTAATCTGTCCAGCTCCCGTTGCAACCGATAAATCGGCAATAAAAGTATCCTCTGTTTCTCCTGATCTGTGCGATATGACACAACCGAACCCAGCATTTTGGGCCATTCGAATAGCTTCAAACGTTTCAGTTAAAGAGCCAATTTGATTCAACTTAATCAATATAGCATTAGCTACCGATTCATCTATCCCTTTTTGTAGAAGAGTCGTATTCGTGACAAATAAATCATCACCCACTAACTGAACCCTACTACCGAGTCGCTCGGTCAGTATTTTCCAGCCTTGCCAATCGTTTTCATCTAAACCATCCTCTATTGAAATAATAGGGTACTCTCTGACGAGCCGTTCTAGATAATCACAAAACTCTACTGCAGAAAAACTCTTGTCCTCTCCGTCTAACCGGTAAATGCCTTCAGAGAAAAACTCCGAAGCAGCGCAATCTAGCGCCAAGGTCACGTCTTCACCTAAAACATAACAAGTTTGATTTATAGCTTCTTGAATCAAAGCTAGCGCTTCCGAATTTGAGTCTAGATTCGGCGCGAGGCCCCCTTCGTCGCCAACGGTGTTGGTTAATCCCAATTCCTTTAATACTTTTTTTAGCGAATGGAAAATCTCTACCCCACAACGAAGAGCCTCAGAAAAATTAGTTTGGGACACAGGCTGGATCATAAACTCTTGTATGTCTACATTGTTATCAGCATGCATACCACCATTCAATATATTCATCATAGGAACAGGCATCCGCATATCTGTTGGTCCGTACAAATCTGACAAATGTCGAAATAATGGAACATCGAGCCCTGACGACGCTGCCTTAGCTGCAGCGAGAGACACGCCCAATATTGCATTTGCACCAATACGCTCTTTGTTATCACTGCCATCAACCTCGATCATTCTTTTGTCGAGGGCTGATTGATCAAGACAATCCATTCCTTTTAACGCGGGTGCAATCTCTGCATTTACGGACCTCACGGCTTGTAAAACACCCCTTCCCATATAACGAGACAAATCACCATCGCGGAGCTCTAGTGCCTCTTTTGAACCAGTAGAGGCGCCAGATGGCACCATTGCGGTACCGCTGGCCCCATTTGACAAAACAACTTCAGCCTCGAGAGTGGGATTTCCACGCGAGTCGATTACCTCACGTCCCAGAATTTCGACTATTCTTGTCATATTTTTAGACACTTGTTATTGATTTAGCAAATACAAACCAGTACTTAACTGGCAACCGCCCCAACTTTACGATGGGCTCTCGTGTGTAGATTTGCAGCTTCTATGAAGCCTCGAAATAATGGGTGTCCATCTCTAGGTGACGAATTGAATTCAGGGTGAAATTGACAAGCGATAAACCAATCTAGATGTGGTATTTCAATCATTTCGACAAGATCCTCGTCGTGACTGCGGCCTGATACTTTCAACCCCGCTTTATCCAAATCGGACACATAGTCATTGTTTACTTCGTATCTATGACGATGACGCTCATAAACCACTGATCGTCCGTATAAACTCCTAGCTAAAGTATCTTCCTCCAGTTCACATGCCTGCTCACCCAAACGCATCGTTCCCCCAATATCATCATCCATCGATCGTTGGTTGATTTCACCATCTCGGTTTCGCCACTCGGTAACTAGTCCGATAACTGGATCACTCGCATTCGGATTAATTTCTGTAGAGTTGGCTCCGGGCAAATGCAACATATTCCGTGAATAGTCGCATACAGCTGCGTGTAATCCATAACATATACCTAAATATGGAACATTATTTTCCCGCGCAAAAGTAGCTGCAAGAATTTTACCCTCAAATCCTCGTTGACCAAATCCACCAGGGACTAGAATGGCATGCACTTCCTTCAAAATATCGGTACCTTTCTCTTCAAGTTGCTCCGCATCAATATATCGGATCACAACTTTCGTCCTTGTTTGTATCCCCGCATGTGAAACCGCCTCTATCAACGACTTATAGGCATCCAGCAGATCTAAATATTTACCGACAATTGCTATCTCCGTTGTCTGTTCCGGATGAATAAGAGCATCCACCACCGAGTGCCATTCAGAAAGATCTGCTTTCGGACATTCTATTCTGAGCTTTTCGACGGCGATTTCATCAAGGTGTCTATCACTAAGAATTACTGGAACTTGATATATAGTCGAAGCATTCTCGAGCGGAATCACCGCTCGCTCCTCTACATTCGTAAAGAGTGCAATCTTATTGATGGCTGATTGAGGCAACGGCTTGTCTTCGGTTCGACATACGAGTATGTCCGGTTGTAGACCTATTGATCTCAACTCTTTTACGGAGTGTTGAGTGGGCTTCGTTTTTGTTTCTCCAGAGGAATTCAGAGTGGGCACTAATGTGAGGTGTATAAAAAGCGCTCTCTCAGATCCAACTTCCAAACGCAGTTGTCGTATGGCTTCTAAAAAAGGTTGGGATTCTATATCCCCGACCGTACCTCCAGTTTCTACAATCACGACATCATAACCGTCACCTACATCCCGAATACGTCGCTTTATTTCATCGGTAACGTGAGGGATTACTTGGACCGTACCTCCAAGATAATCTCCTCGCCTCTCTTTACGAAGAACTTCCGCATAGATCCCACCTGAAGTGAAATTATTACTCTGGCTCATTCGGCTTCGAATAAATCGTTCGTAGTACCCGAGGTCTAGATCAGTTTCTGCACCATCCGTGGTTACATAAACTTCCCCATGTTGGAACGGACTCATTGTTCCTGGATCCACGTTTAAATACGGATCCATTTTAAGAATGTTAACGTTTAGCTTTCGAGCTTCTAGTATGGCCGCGAGCGATCCAGCTACCACGCCCTTGCCCAAGGAGGACACGACGCCACCAGTCACAAATATATATCGGGTCATTGAGTTCCCATCAACTAGCGGCTCAAGCTCCTTAGTGAGAATCTATCTTTGCGTTCGCTACACGGCACTTGAAAGACAGAATTCGTACGAACCTTTAACAGCGATGAAACAAAAAAATGCTTCAACAAGATGGCTCTGGACAATATCAAAAGGGGCCTAAGACCTCAATCAACTTTCGCCGTAGCTTACGGTTTTGTTTCAGATCCGACCTCCTTTCGTTTTTGAAAGAGGAACTTATTCACTTGGCTCCCATACGGGCACGTATGTCCCGTCTTTTTCATTTGAAAAATATTTATCTGACATCGTTATCCCAGGAACTGACTCGAGAAGACCGTCCACGAACAGCAACGGCCATACATCACGTTGCCAAAGAGGCACTTGGCTTTCTCGAAATATTTCATTCAAAGACTTTGATCGAGTGCCAACACTTATGCTTTCCCCACCCTTTCTCGTTCCCAAAAAGACCAAATCTCCCGCAGAGAAGCCTCTACCAGATCTACGCCAACGTAACTGACCGCTATCAAGATTTAAAAACTCTCCTACCCGAATGTGTCTATGTTTAATTGGCTCTTTTTCCCGAACAACAAAGAGTCTTTCCTGATGACTTCTCACCGATAAAAATTTCGATAACGATACGGAGGTGAATCTGTCTCTCAGACTACTTTGTCTCATGATCTCTCGAATTTGAGCATCACGAGGAAAGAGACCGTATGCTTGAAGCCACGCTCGAATATTCATTTCGTGTGAAGCAGATGCTATCGGCAGAGCTTCTTTTTTGAAGGTAGGGAGCTCCGGCCATTTAAGGTTGGCCAAATTTTCAACGGCTTTCGGGAACCGCCTACGGGTAATGGGAAGCAACTCATGCCGAAGCCAATTTCTGTCATAGATAGAATCCTTATTGCTGCAGTCCTCTATCCATCGTAGATCATTCTCTGCCGCATAGACTTCTATATCGGTTCGTTTAAGTGACAAAAACGGTCGTATAATCTGAGCTAAACCTAAGGGCCTCGTGTGGGGGATTCCAATCGGAGCACGTCCTGTAAAAAGTTGCCAAAGTCTAGTTTCGGCGACATCATCGGCGTGATGAGCCGTTAAAATTACTTCACCTCGGCGTAACAATTTTGCCCATTCTTTATATCTCGCCAACCGTGCTTGATTCTCTAGATTACCTTTATTTAGTCTGATCGGCCGACTTAAGAATCGGATTCCAATTTCCCGACATACATGTTCACAATGGGCACTCCACTGTTTGGATAAAGGGTTAATTTGATGATCTATATATATAGCCCCACATGATTTAGGACCGAAGACTTTTACGACGGCATGTAAAAGTACCGAAGAATCTATGCCACCGGAATAAGCCACCCATAGAAACTTATGTTCTAGTCCTCTTTGTAGCTTCTTAATCGCCTTGGTAGGCGAATTCGATAACATTCAAACGACCTGTACCAATTGCCTATGCAAATTTGCGGGGCAAATCGTATTTCATACTAACTGCTTGCGAACCAAATTCCTGACGTAACGAAAGCAACAATTCGTCCGTCGGAGAGACCCTCCATTCATCACTTAGTGTTATTCGACCCGCAGCCTCTGGTGAACGATATCTAATACTGACAACGCATCCATTCGAAATATGAGGTGTTAGTCTTTGTTTTAACCTAGATGGAACATCATCTCGAAAATCGTCATCCTCTAGGGCAATCTCAACTACTGCAAAATAACGATGCCTAGCTTCTAGTATGTCAAAAACCCGTTCAGCACGAAGTTTTAATATTTGGTTATAATCGCTCGATTGGACTTCGCCTTCCACAAATACTATGGAGTCTTTCGTTAGTTTTGACCGATAGCTTTCATATACGTCACCAAAAATACTTGCTTCTATGCGCCCACTACGATCATCCAACACTACAAAAGCCATACCCCCACCGTTGCGGCTCCGCCGAGTCCTACTTGAAACAATCAAGCCAGCTACAACCTGTTTACCACGACCAGGCTTTAACTGAGCTATTCGTTTTCGGCATATACCACCAATTTCGTCCGCATATTCCTCAATGGGATGACCTGTCAGATACAGTCCCAGTGTTTCCTTCTCGCCCTCTAGACGCTCTTTCTTACTTAGCTCCCTAATGATGTTTTCAGACGCAAAATGTGTCTCGTTGACCCCATCAAACATATCAGTAATTCCCATAGTTTGATTTCGCGCACTTTGTTCTGCGCCCTGAATAGCCTGGTCTAAATCACCTAGCAATTGGCTCCGAACTGCGTTTAAGTCTGAAGTCCCTTGAACTAGAGAATCCATCGCACCAGAACGAACTAGAGCTTCTAAAACGCGCTTACCAACTTTCTTAGGGCCGAGACGTCGGCAAAAGTCATGAATATCAATAAACGGAGAATGTTCTCTTTCTTCACATATAGCCTCCACCGGACCTTCTCCAACACCCCGTACTGCACCCAATCCGTATACAATTTCGCCGCCTTGGGCTTTAAAACGATAGTCACTAGTACGAATGTCTGGCGTTAAAAGACGAATCCCCATACGCAAAGTCTCATCAACTAAATTTACTACTTTATCAATATTCTGCATATCGGCCGTAAGCACTGCCGCCATAAATTCCGCCGGGTAATGGGTTTTCAGCCATGCAGTCTGAAAAGTAATCATCGCATAAGCCGCTGAATGCGCTCTATTAAACGCATAGCCTGCAAATTTTTCCATGGCGTCAAATATTTGGTTAGAAGTCAAGTCTTTAACTTCATTGAGGCGAGTGCCCTCCAAGAAGGAGTCTCGTAATTTCGCCATTTCCTCAGGGATTTTCTTCCCCATAGCCTTACGGAGTAAGTCTGCTTGACCCAGTGAAAATCCAGCCAAAACTTGTGAAACTTGCATCACATCCTCTTGGTAAAGCATCACGCCATACGTTTTTTCTAGGACGGTTTCCAAGGATGGATGAGCATAGTTCACTGGAACCTTGCCATGTTTGCGATCAATATATTCATCCACGGCTCCAGACTGCAAAGGCCCTGGTCTAAATAGTGCAACCAAGGCAACGATGTCATTTATGTTGTCAGGTAACAGGCGTCGGATAAGATCCTTCATTCCTTCAGATTCAAGCTGGAAAATAGCCGTGGTTTCAGCAGAACGCAGAAGCTCATAAGTTTTAGAATCATCTAAAGGCAAAGATCGAGGGTCAATCGGTTCTTCACCTCCTTTCAAACGTTCAGAGTTAATCGCATTAACGGACCAGTCGATAATAGTTAGAGTTTTTAGTCCTAAAAAGTCGAATTTAACAAGTCCTGCCAATTCGACGTCGCCTTTATCGTATTGGGAGATAGCGCCCGATCCCTTACTTTCTGTATATAGCGGCACGAACTCTTCAAGCGCTGAAGGCGCAATAACAACCCCGCCAGCATGCCTTCCAACATTACGGACACAACCCTCGAGCTGAAATGCCATATCCATAATCTCGGCAACCTCGTCATGAGAGGAAATAAATTCTCTTAGTTCAGGTTCCTCAGCAACCGCTTTTTCAAGAGTCATTCCAACTTCAAACGGAATCATTTTTGACAAGCGATCAGCAAGTCCATACGGTTTACCCTGCACACGAGCCACATCGCGCACAACAGCCTTCGCGGCCATCGTTCCAAAGGTCACGATCTGACTTACAGCATCAGTGCCGTAGAGATCTGCTACATGTCTGATGACCTCGTCCCGCCTTTCCATACAAAAATCTATATCTAGATCCGGCATAGAAACCCGCTCCGGATTTAAGAGGCGTTCGAATAACAAATCGTATTTTATGGGGTCGAGGTCTGTTATCGAAAGACAAAATGAGACCAGTGAACCAGCACCTGAACCGCGCCCCGGACCAACTGGTATGTTATTAATTTTAGCCCATTTCACAAACTCCATAACAATCAAGAAATAACCCGCGAAACCCATCTGATTTATCACTTCTAATTCATACTGGAGTCGTTTGCGGTACTCTTGATCTGTTAAGGGCTCTCCATTTATACGTTTTTTCTCTAAAAACTCGTTCAACGCCGTTTCACAAAGGTGAATCAGGTAGTCTTCGAGAGTTGTCTCATCTGGAACCGGATAAGTGGGAAGGTAATATTTGCCAAGTTCAACCGTAACGTTAGACCGAACAGCAATTTGATGAGCGTTCTCTATAGCCTCGGGTAGATCGGAAAATAGATCGAGCATTTCAGAATGTGAACGGAGATACTGTTGCTCCGTATATTCACGTCCCCGTCTCGGGTCGTTAAGTGTACGTCCCTGTTGAATACAAACACGTGTCTCATGAGCTTCAAAATCTTCCTTTCGAAAAAATCGCACATCATTCGTTGCGACTAACGGAACCCCAATTTCGGAAGACAAGCGCACTACTTGCTCTAAATAGATATCGTCTTCTCTACCAGTACGAGAAATTTCCAGATAGTACCTATTCCCCAGAATTTCTTTCCACCACCTAACTCTGCTTGCCGCCGATGTATAGTCCTGATTAAGTATTTGTATACCAACATCACCACCTATACCTCCTGACAACACTATCAGACCTTCGTTCAGACCGACCAACCATTCCTTTCGTAAGGAACCGTACTCGCCATCCCCCGTATAGCTACGGGAAACTAACGACAGTAGATTCTTGTACCCAGAATTAGACGTCGCGAGCACTACTAAACGATACGAAAAGGATTCTTCCTTTATTTCAAAATCCACGCCCAAAATAGGCTTGACCCCAACACTACGGCAAGCTGTATAGAATTTTACTATCCCAAACAAATTTGAACGATCAGTGAGTGCAACGGCAGGAAAATTCTTCTCCCGCGCATGCCTAGCTATTTCCTCTACCTTCATGAGGCCGTCGTTGACCGAAAACTCCGAATGCAGGGACAAATGAACAAACGCACTCATGTCAATGTGTCCACCTATTTGTTGTCATAAGATGCGACTGAATAAAAAGAACTTCCAGAAATCTCCTAAACAGATCGATCACTTCGAACTAACGTTGCTGTTAAATGCCACTTTATTTTTAATTGGGGCAAAGCTTCTGCGATGCACTGGTAGTATTCCAAATTTCTCAATTGCCGTCAGATGATTCGAAGTGCCATAGCCTTTATTTTTCGCGAAATCATAATCCGGATACTGATCAGACAAAGAAACCATATAAAGATCGCGAACAACTTTTGCCATTATCGACGCTGCGGATATAGCCGGCACTTTCTTATCTCCCGATACAACCGTGATGGTTTGACAACCTAGTTGCGGATCCATATTACCGTCGACGTAAGCTACATCAACATCAATATCCAAACTTGCATATGCTCTCCGCATCGACAAAAAAGTTGCTTGCAGGACATTAAGCTGGTCAATTTCTTTCACACTAGCACTTCCAATACCCCACGCTAATGCCTTTTCTTCAATCTCTTCTTTTAGCACCAAACGTCGACTGTGGGACAGCAGCTTAGAATCCTTTAGTCCGGAGATACTGCGATCAGGATCCAAAACAACAGCACAGGAGATCAAAGGGCCAGCCAAAGCGCCTCTACCTACTTCGTCAAGTCCCACCGCTCCTTTTACCAAATAGTTTTTCTGGTCCAACTTCTAACTCCAATCACCATACTTAGATCTGTACAGGCGCAACACAGCCTCAGCAGCTCTTTTCGAAGCATCCCTCCGCAAATGTCGATGAATTGAGTCAAACTCTTTTATTTCCTCCCTGTCGTTTTCAGCCAGGTCTACCAGAGCTCTGGAGAGGTTCGCCACGGTAGCGTCCTTTTGTAAAAACTCCGGAACTAATTTTCTTCCACCAAGAATGTTAGGCAAGGCTACGTAGGGAATTTTTATAAGTCGACGGACAATCAAGTGCGTTAAAGCACCTAATTTGTAGGCTACAACCATCGGACGACCCAAAAGCATAGCTTCTAGGGTGCTGGTTCCCGCTTTCACTATGGTGACATCCGCAGCAGATATGACTTTACGTGATACATTCCCAACAATCATAATCTCTGGAGGATCAGGCATATCTTCAAACAATCGCTCAAGTTCTGCTCGTGCTCTAGAATTAACACAGGGTATGACAACGAGAGCTGTACTAACAGCCTCCTTGCACGCCTCAATAAATAGACGAGCAAGCATTTTTATCTCTGTTGTTCTACTTCCCGGCAAAGCGGCAATAACATATCGATTCTCATCAATCCCCAATTCCTGTCTGGATGTACTACGGCGATTCGCATCGTTAATCGAGTCAACTGGTTCAATTTCATCGGCCAGTGGATGACCAACAAATTCAGCCGCCACATTATATCGTTCGTAGAAAGGAGGCTCGAAAGGGAAAAGAGTCAGGACAATGTCAGCAGATTTCCCCACGCGCTTGGCACGCCTTTGTCTCCATGCATAAACCGAAGGACTAACATAATGAATGGTAGGAATTCCCCGTTTCTTAAGAGCTCTTTCTAACAAAAGATTAAATACGTTAAAGTC
>Ga0114933_10005805_pt1 | contig 11124 bp, 13 predicted proteins | sample 4SBtaG_FD_89691 | JGI IMG/M metagenome (GOLD analysis project Ga0114933, IMG submission 89691) | Deep subsurface microbial communities from Kolumbo volcano to uncover new lineages of life (NeLLi) - 4SBTROV12_W25 metaG | ecosystem: Environmental > Aquatic > Marine > Volcanic | place: Kolumbo... | reverse complement strand
ATCTGTTGTGGGAGGATCGATGGGAGGAATGCAGGTACTACAATTTGTATCTTTATATCCAGATATGTCACATTCTGCTGTACCAATAGCTTGTAGCGCAAGTCACTCAGCACAAAATATTGCACTAAATGAATTAGGTAGACAAGCAATCATGGCAGATCCAAATTGGAAAAAAGATAACGTATCACCCGACAAAGGTTTAGCGGTAGCAAGAATGGCTGCCCATATAACGTATCTTTCTAAAGAAGGATTACAGGAAAAGTTTGGAAGAAAGCTTCAGGATAAAGGAAGTTTAAAATTCAGTTTTGATGCTGACTTTCAAATTGAAAGCTACCTTCGTTACCAAGGATCAACTTTTGTTGATAGATTTGATGCTAATAGTTATTTATACATCACTAGAGCAATGGATTATTTTGATTTAGAAAAACAATTTAATGGAAATTTATCATTAGCTTTTAAAAATACAAAGTCAAAATTTTGTGTAATTTCATTTTCATCTGATTGGCTTTACCCTACAAGCGAAAATAAAGAAATAGTCATAGCTCTAAATGCGTGTGGTGTAAATGTAGGTTTTGTTGAAATTAATTCTCCAAAAGGTCATGATTCTTTTTTATTAAATGTTCCAGATTTTTTAAAAACATTAAGTGAATTTATTAACTCAACGTATAATGAAATAAATAATGAAAAAAGAATTTAAAATTATAGCTCAAATAATAAAAAGTAATAAAAGAGTATTAGATGTAGGATGTGGTGATGGAACATTAATGGATTACTTAAAAAAAAATCAACAAAATGATGTAAGAGGTTTGGAGCCTAAAAAAGATCTTGTGCAGCAATGTATCTCAAAGGGATTATCTGTTATTGAAGGCGATGCTGAAAAAGACTTGTTTCAATTTCCTGAGAAATCATTTGATTATGTTGTTTTAAGTCAAACGTTACAAGCTTTCCTGTATCCTGATGCAGTATTAAATCAATTACTAAGAATAGGAAAACAAACAATTGTTTCGATTCCCAATTTTGGCTATTGGAAAGTTCGTCTTCATTTATTATTTAAAGGAACAATGCCTGTAACTAAAAATATACCTTATGAATGGTACAATACCCCAAACTTACATATGTGCACTATTCAGGATTTTGTAGATTTCTGTATTAAAAAAGGTATCAAAATAGATAAATCTATGTGCTTAACTAATGAAAAAATTTCTGAAATTACAAAAGTAAATATGAAATATAAAAATATATTTTCCCAGCTTGGTATATTTCTTATAGAATAATCAAAATGAAAATTACTCCAATACCATGTTTAAATGATAACTATGCTTATATTATACATCATAGAGAATCTAAAATTATTGGTGTAGTTGATCCTTCAGAAGCAAAACCAATAATTTCTTTTTTAAGTAAAAATAATTTAAAACTTAATTTTATTTTAAATACTCATCATCATTTTGATCACATAGGTGGCAATGTTGAATTAAAAAAAATTTATAATGCTAAGGTGGTTGGATATTTTGGTGATAAGCATAGAATCCCAGGTATAGATATTACCCTCAAAGATAAAGAAAAATGGATGTTTGGTAATTCACAAGTAGAAATCATACATATACCGGGTCATACCTTAGGGCATATTTGTTTTTTTTTTGAAAAAGAACAAGTTGCCTTTACTGGTGATACTTTATTTTCTTTAGGATGTGGAAGGATTTTCGAAGGGGATCATAAACAAATGCTACTATCTTTAAATAAGATTAAACAACTTCCAAAAAATACAAGTATTTATTTTGGGCATGAATATACATATAAAAATGCAGAATTTTGTATAAAACATGATTTAAATAATATTGATTTAAAAAAAAAATTTGAAGAAATTAAAAAGTTAAGATCAAAAAATTTACCAACAGTGCCCACAATTCTCAAGGACGAACTCAAGGCAAATATTTTCCTGAGATGTGATCAAAATGACGTAAAAATTAAATTAAACATGAAAAACCAGGAAGATTACAAAGTTTTTAAGAAAGTAAGAGATTTAAAGGACAGTTTTTAAGCCCTCTTATATCTTGACATAACAAGTTATGAAGTTATATTGCGTCTGTTTCCAAATATGAAATTAAAACTATGTCTTTCGCAGTTATACAAACAGGTGGTAAGCAATATAAGGTTTCAGCAAGTGAAATTCTTAAAGTCGAGAGACTAAAAGATTCAGAAGGTAAAACTGTAGAATTCAAAAAAGTCCTTTTCTTAAACGATGATAAATCTACTGAAATTGGAAATCCAACAATTCAAGGTGCAAAAGTTGAAGCAAAAATTTTAAAGAATACAAAAAACAGAACTATTTTAGTTTTTAAAAAAAGAAGAAGAAAAAATTCAAGAAAAAAATATGGACATAGGCAACCTATTTCTTTAATCAGAATAACAAAGATCTTCTCTAAGGATGGTAAAATAATTGCTGAAGCTGGACCCCAAAAAATATTAAATAAAGAAATAGTAAAAGGTGAACAGGAAAGAAAGAAACAAGTAGCTGAAGCAAAAAAAACAAGACAGGAAAAAGATCAAAAAGTTAAAAAATCATTAAAAAAAATTGAAGCAAAACAAAAAACAGAGACTACAAATGTTGAAAAAAAGGAGAAAAAAAAGAATCCTTTAATAACAAAAAAAAAGTGATACTATTAAAATAGGGTATTAAAAAATGGCAACAAAAAAAGCAGGTGGATCATCAAGGAACGGACGTGATAGTGCTGGAAGACGTCTAGGAGTAAAGCGGTATGGCGGTGAATTAGTAATGCCTGGTAATATCATAGTAAGACAAAGAGGTACAAAAATTCATCCTGGAAACCATGTTGGTATGGGAAGAGACCATTCCATATTTTCTCTAATTAAAGGAAAAGTTCAATTTAAAAAAGCAAAACTAAACAGAACATTTGTATCTGTCATCCCCAGTTAATTCCTAAAACTTCGATAAATTAATATTATTGTTAAGTTATGAAATTTTTAGATCAAGTAAAAATATATGTTAAAGCAGGAAACGGTGGCTCTGGATCTGCAAGTTTTCGAAGGGAAAAATTTATAGAATTTGGAGGACCTGATGGTGGTGATGGTGGTGACGGAGGGTCAGTTATTTTAGTTGCTGTAGAAAATTTAAATACACTTATTGACTTTAGATTTCAGCAATATTTTAAAGGCGAAAGAGGTCAAGATGGGATGGGAAAGAAAAAAACTGGAAAAAAAGGAAAGGATTTAATTTTAAAGGTTCCTGTAGGAACCCAAATCTTTGAAGAAGATAATAATACGTTAATAGATGATCTAAAAAAAGTTGGACAACAAATAGTAATAGCAAAAGGTGGCAGGAAAGGTCTGGGTAACGTAAGATTTAAAAGTTCTGTAAATCGAGCTCCTAGAAAAAAAACAAACGGATCAGAGGGTGAAAATTATTGTATCTGGCTTCAACTTAAAGTTATAGCAGATATTGGTATTATAGGAATGCCTAACGCTGGGAAATCAAGTCTACTATCAGTTTTGACAAAAGCTAAGCCAAAGATAGCAAATTATCCTTTTACCACGGTAAATCCTAACTTGGGTGTAGCAAGTTATAGTGATAAAGAAGTGACTCTGGCTGATATACCCGGTCTAATTGAAGGAGCTCATGAAGGAATAGGTTTAGGAGACAAATTTTTACGTCACATTGAAAGATGTAAAAGTTTAATTCACCTAATTGATATTACAGAGGAAAATTTATTTGATAATTATAAAAAAATAAGAAATGAATTATCTAAATATAGTACTAATCTTTTAAAAAAGAAAGAAATTATTGTATTAAATAAAATTGATATACTTGATGTCAGTATTGCAAATAAAAAAATAAGAGATTTTAAAAAAAAGGTGAAAAAAAATACTTACAAAATATCAATTATTCAAAAAGATGGTTTAGAAGTAATAAAAAAACTATTAATCAAAAATGTACATCAATAATTCCAAAAGAATTGTAATTAAAATAGGGTCATCAACTTTGATTGATGATGAAGGTAAATTGAAAAAAAAATGGCTAGTAAATTTTGTAAAAGATATAGAACTACTAAAAAAGAGGAAGAAAGAAATAATAATTGTATCATCAGGCTCTATAGCACTGGGCTGTAAATATCTTGGAATTAAAAAAAAAGGACTAAAAATAGATAAATCTCAAGCAATTGCTTCGGTTGGTCAAATTATACTAATGGACTTTTATAAAAAGATTTTTGATAAAAATAAAATTAAAATTTCTCAAATACTACTTACTCTTGACGATACTGAGCAAAGAAGAAGATCTATAAACGCGAAACATACGATTAACAATCTTTTAAAAATGAATGTGATTCCTATAGTTAATGAAAATGATACTACAGCGACTACTGAAATAAAATATGGAGACAATGATAGACTTGCTGCGAGAGTGACACAAATAGTAGGAGCAGATTGTTTAGTTCTTCTATCCGATGTTGATGGCCTTTATACTGACAATCCTAAAAAAAATAAAAAATCTAAATTGATAAAAGTTGTAAAAAAAATTGATACTGAAATACTTAGATATGCAACTAAAACTGAAAATACATATGGATCAGGTGGAATGAAAACAAAAATTGAAGCTGCTAAAATATGTCAATTAGCTGGTTCATACATGGTTATAGCAAATGGTAATTATTTGAATCCATTAAAGAAAATAGTTCAAAATAATAATTGTACTTGGTTTTTACCAAAAGTTTCTAAATTAGATGCACGAAAGCAATGGATAATTGGATCTGTATCTCCTAAAGGGGAAGTTGTAGTTGATGTTGGTGCGGCGAAAGCAATTGAAAATGGGAAAAGCCTATTACCTGCTGGCGTGCTATCGGTTAATGGGGTTTTTGAAAAAGGTGATCATATCTTAGTTAAAAATGAAAAGAATATTGAATGTGGAAGGGGTTTATCTTCCTATTCTTCAATAGAGGTTAAAAAAATAAAAGGTTTACATAGTAGTAAAATAAAAATTATATTAGGCTACTCAGACAGAGAAGAGGTTATACACAAAGATGACCTTGTGAAAGTTTGAAATGAATAAAAATTCCTACATGAATACTTTGGGTATAAAAGCAAAAATTGCTTATGAAAATCTGTCTAAAATGAGCGGAAAGAAAAAAAATGATGTTTTAAAACAATTTTGTACTTATTTAAAAAAAAATAAAAAATTGATCCTAAATGCAAATAAAAAAGATCTTTACCAATCAAAGAAAATCAAAGATGGGATGTTGGAAAGACTTAAATTAGATGATTTAAAAATTGATAAAATAATAAAATCAGTTAAAAAAATAATAAAATTTTCTGACCCTGTTGGCAAAAATTTAGCATCATGGAAAAGACCAAATGGATTAACTATAAAAAGGGTATCTATCCCTATTGGTGTAATTGGTGTAATTTATGAGAGTCGCCCAAACGTAACTTCTGACGTTGCTTCTTTATGCTTTAAGTCTGGTAATGTAGTTATATTGCGTGGGGGATCAGAAGCATTTTTTACAAATACAATATTATCCTATCTTTTTAGAAAAGCATTAAAAAAGAAAGGATGCGATGAAAATTGTATACAAATTATTGAAAGTAAAAATAGAAAAAATGTTGATTATCTTCTTTCAGGAATGAAAAATTATGTAGATATTATAATTCCAAGAGGGGGAAAAAATTTAGTTAAAAAAGTTAGAGCAAAATCAAAAGTTCCAATAATTGGTCATCTACAAGGTATTTGCCATGTTTATATACATAAAGAAGCTAATGTAGAAATGGCAATAAAAATCGTTAAGAATTCTAAAATGAGAAACTTTGCTATTTGTGGTGCTGCAGAAACTTTATTAATAGATAGAAAGTGTATTAAAACACATTGTGGACCTATATTAAAAGAGTTAAAAAAATCAGGTTGCACAATCTTAGGAGATAAATTTATTCAAAAAAACTTTTCACATAAAATAAAAATTGCTCAAACAAAAGATTGGGAAACAGAATATCTTTCTCCAATTATATCAGTAAAAACAGTGAATGGAGTAGATGATGCGGTATACCACATTAATAAGTATGGTACATCTCATACAGACTCAATAGTAACAAAAAATAAAAAAACAGCTGAAAAGTTTTTATCAAGTGTTAACAGTTCAATTGTACTCCACAATGCCTCAACTCAATTTGCTGATGGTGGCGAATTTGGCTTTGGTGCAGAAGTAGGGATATCAACAGGAAGAATGCATCCAAGAGGTCCAGTCGGACTTGATCAACTCACAACTTACAAATATATTTTGGAAGGCAATGGACAAATAAGGAAATAGTTTTTTGAAAAAAAACAAGAATAATAAATATGTTAAAATAGGAGTTTTGGGAGGAACATTTGATCCACCTCATCAAGGTCATCTTTATATCTGCAAAATTGCGTTAAAAAAATTAAAATTAAATAAAATTTTGTGGGTTGTAACAAAGAAAAACCCTCTTAAAGGTAAACCTTATTTAGATAAAAAAAAAAGAATAAAACTTTCAAAAAAAATTACGAGTAGAAATAATAAAATTTTTGTTAAATATTTTGATGATAAAATTAAAAGTTCTGATACGTTTTCTTTACTTAATTTTATAAAAAGAAAAAATATAAAAGCTAAACTTTTTTTTTTAATAGGAGCTGATAACCTTAAAGAATTTCATAAATGGAAAAAGTGGCATAAAATACATAAATTGGCAAAAATCGTAGTTTTTCCTAGAACAAGTTATTCTTTAAGGTCAGTTGTATCTAAAAAAATTTCTAAAAAAGACATTATTTACATAAAAACTAAAAAAATAAATATTTCATCTTCATTAATTAGAAAATTTTGGTAATATTATTTTTTGATGCAAATAAAAAAAATTAATCAACTTAAAAAAGAAATAGAAGATATACTAAGTGATAATAAAGCGCTTGAAATAAAATCAATTGATTTAAAAAATAAAAGTTCAATCGCAGATTACATGATTATAGCTAGTGGAAATTCTTCTAGACATATTCAGGCATTATCTGAAATTATTTTAACAAAACTTAAAAAAAAAGGTATTATGAATTGTCATTTAGAAGGAAGAGAAAGCAATGACTGGAAATTAATTGATGCTACAGATATAATCATTCATATTTTTCATCCTGAAAAAAGAAAATTTTATGATTTAGAAAGAATGTGGTCTGAATTAATACCTAAAGAAAGATTAAGTATATGAAAAATAAAATATCTAGAATAATTCTTTTTACTATATTAATAAAAATATTTTCAGTTTCTCTTAGCTTTTCTAATGAAAAAAATTCAAACGAAATTTTTGATAAGATAGATTTGTTCAGTGAAGTTTTAGACAAAATTCAAAAAGAGTATGTCGAAGAAATTGATCAATCTGAAGCTATGGATGCTGCTATAAATGGTGTACTTCAATCATTGGATCCATATTCTAGTTATATGAGTCCTGAAATTTTTGAAGAATCTATGACAGAAACAAGTGGAGAATTTGGAGGTTTAGGTATTGAAGTTAGTATGGAAGCTGGCGTTGTTAAAATAATTACTCCTATAGATGACACTCCCGCTTCGCGAGCTGGTGTAAAGGCAGGGGACTTCATAGTAAGAATTAATGGTGAGCAAGTTCAGGGTAAAACGCTATTTGAAGCTGTCAATTTAATGAGAGGGCCCGTCGGTACTTCAATTGAAATAACTATAAGAAGAAAAGGTTTGAAAAAAGCAAAAATTTTTAAAATAACAAGAGAGGTTATTGAAATAAAATCTGTAAAAGCAGAATTAATAGATAAAGAAATTGGTTATTTAAGATTAAGATCTTTTAATGAAAATAGTGACAATCAATTAAAAAAAGAAATTTCTAAATTTGAAAATAATAAAAAATTAGTTGGGTATATACTTGATTTAAGAAATAATCCTGGAGGTCTTTTATCGCAAGCTGTGAAAATATCTGATTTTTTTCTCAATGATGGTGAAATAGTTTCAACAAAGGGAAGACATAGTAGAGAAAATAGAAAATTCTTTGCAAAAAAAGGAGATAGAATAAATGGTAAGCCTTTAATTGTTTTAATAAATAATGGGTCCGCTTCTGCTTCTGAGATTGTAGCTGGAGCGTTAAAAGATCAAAAAAGAGCAATATTATTAGGCGAAACAACATATGGTAAAGGATCTGTTCAATCTATAATTCCTTTAAAAAATAATGGAGCGATTAGATTAACAATATCAAAATATTACCTGCCTTCTGGACAATCTATTTCAGAAGTGGGGGTTACTCCTGATATTAAAATTGAAGAGCAAGAAGACGATTTTTCAATAAATACTAGCACTGATAATCAGCTAAATTATGCAGTAAAACTTTTGATTGGTTAATTCTCAATGAAACCGAGTAAAGATTTGCCATTAAGAACTGGTGTAGGAATAATATTATTAAATAGAAAAAATAAAGTTTTTGTTGGTAAAAGAATAGATAATCCTAAAAAATTTTGGCAAATGCCTCAAGGTGGTGTTGACAAAAATGAAAGTTTTCTGCAAGCCGCGAAAAGAGAATTAAATGAAGAAACTGGAGTAAAAAGTACAAAATTAATTAAGAGAATAAATGGTTGGCATACTTACGATTTACCAAAAAACCTCTTAGGAAAAGTTTGGAAAGGTAAATTTAGGGGACAAAAACAAAAATGGTTTATAATGAGGTTTCAAGGAGATGATAGGGAAATTAATATTAAAACAAAGAATCCTGAATTTTTGGATTGGAAATGGATTAATCCATATGATTTACCGCGTGTTGCAGTACATTTTAAAACAGATATATATAAAAAACTTCTTCTGGAAATTAACTTCTAGATTAAACTCTTATTTCTTTTAAAACATCCAATTGTTGATTCAAAACATAACGGTCATGATCAGTTAAATCTTGTTTGGTCAGTCCGTCTTTGGCTTCTTTATTTAAACTTTCTATAGATTCTTTAGACAAATCTTTTAAGTTAACTGCTGAAGATGAAAGCACTATTAAAATATTATTGAAAAACTCAACTGTTCCATCTTTTACAAAAAACTCTTCAGTATTTTCTTTATCTTTATTTACTTTTATAATTCCTGGTTTTAAAAAAGTTATAACAGGTATATGGTTTTTTAATATACTCATGTCACCTTCATAAGATGGTATAGTTGTCATATTGTTATTATCAGAAAATATAATTTTTTCAGGACTAATTATTTCAGTTTTGAAACTTTCCTCCATTATGCTGCTGCTTCCTTAGCCATTTTCTCTGCTTTTTGAACAGCTTCTTCAATTGTTCCTACCATATAAAAAGCATTTTCAGGTAAATGGTCATACTCACCTTTGCAGATAGCATCAAAACCTTTAATTGTAGCTTCTAAATCTACAAGTTTACCTGGAAAACCCGTAAAAACTTCTGCAACAAAAAAAGGTTGTGATAAGAATTTTTGAATTTTTCTTGCTCTTGCTACTGTAAGTTTATCTTCTTCTGAAAGTTCATCCATGCCCAAAATTGCTATTATATCTTGCAAAGATTTATAACTTTGTAAAATTCTTTGGACTTCTCTAGCTACTCTATAATGTTCTTCTCCAACTACCCTTGGATCTAAAATTCTAGAAGTTGAATCCAGTGGGTCTACCGCAGGATATATGCCAAGTTCTGCAATTTGCCTTGATAATACTGTAGTTGCATCAAGATGAGCAAATGAAGTTGCGGGAGCTGGATCTGTTAAATCATCTGCAGGAACATAAATAGCCTGAACAGATGTTATTGATCCTTTATTTGTTGTTGTAATTCTTTCTTGTAAATTACCCATATCAGTCGCTAAAGTTGGTTGATAACCTACTGCTGAAGGAATTCTGCCTAATAGAGCAGAAACTTCTGACCCAGCTTGGGTAAATCTAAATATATTATCAACAAAAAATAAAACATCTTGGCCTTCTTTATCTCTAAAATATTCTGCTACAGTTAAACCTGTTAAAGCAACTCTTGCACGCGCTCCCGGAGGTTCGTTCATTTGTCCGTAAACTAATGCAGCTTTAGAACCTTTGCCGTCAGGCTTAATTACACCTGATTCCATCATTTCATGATATAAATCGTTACCTTCTCTAGTTCTTTCACCAACACCAGCAAATACAGAAAAGCCACCATGGGCTTTTGCAATATTGTTTATTAACTCCATAATAATTACAGTTTTGCCAACACCCGCTCCTCCAAAGAGACCTATTTTACCCCCTCTAGAATAAGGAGCTAAAAGATCTACAACTTTAATTCCTGTAACTAATATTTCACTTTCTGTTGATTGGTCAGTAAATTTTGGAGCATCTCTGTGTATTGGCCAGTTTTCTTTAGTAGATATTTTGCCTTTTTGATCAATTGGTTCACCAATAACATTTATTATTCTTCCCAAAGTTTCAGGGCCTACAGGTACTTGTATCGGCGCCTCTGTATTTGTTACTTTGTCACCTCTTTTAAGTCCTTCTGTACTATCCATAGCAATAGTTCTTACCCCCGACTCTCCTAAGTGTTGGGCTACTTCTAAAACTAATCTATTTCCTGAATTATTACATTCTAATGCTGTTAAAATTTCTGGTAATTCTCCTTCAAATTGAACATCAACTACCGCACCAATAACTTGAACAACTTTTCCAATTTTATTATTCATATTATAAACTCTCTGCTCCTGATATTATTTCTATTAATTCTTTAGTTATAACTGCCTGTCTACTTCTATTGTAGGTAATTGTTAATTTATCTACTAATTCTCCAGCATTTCTTGTTGCACTATCCATTGCTGTCATTCTAGAACCTTGTTCACTAGCAGCATTTTCAAGTAAAGCTTTAAAAATTTGGGTAGAAATATTTCTTGGGAGTAGATTTTCAAGAATTTCATTTTCTTCTGGTTCAAACTCATAAAAACTATCTAAATTTTTTTCTTTTTTATCATTATTATTTTCTATTGGTATGATTTGTTGATTTTGTGGTATTTGAGTCATAACATTTTTAAATTGATTATAGAATATTTTACAAACATCAAATTTTGAATTTTTAAACAATTCTATTATTTTTTTGCCAACATCTTCGGCTTCTTTATAAGTGATTTGTTTATAGCCCTTAAAATCTATTTT
>Ga0114933_10005804_pt1 | contig 11125 bp, 26 predicted proteins | sample 4SBtaG_FD_89691 | JGI IMG/M metagenome (GOLD analysis project Ga0114933, IMG submission 89691) | Deep subsurface microbial communities from Kolumbo volcano to uncover new lineages of life (NeLLi) - 4SBTROV12_W25 metaG | ecosystem: Environmental > Aquatic > Marine > Volcanic | place: Kolumbo... | reverse complement strand
TCCGTACTTCTTGTTCCAGTAAGAACCTTATTCAGTTTCTCTTTGAGTTCATCATAAGATTTAAAATTACTTGGATCAACGAAGGCCTTTAGAGCGTATTGAGATTTCCATATCTTGTCAATCTCATCATCGGTAGGTTTTAATCTACTAACTGGCTCAAATTCAGATTTGTCATAGTTCCAGTAACCATCAACTTTTCTGATTTTCAGTTTAAAGTTAGCGCCTTCCCAGAAGTCAAAAGGATTTACTGCCTTTTCATCTTCAAAGTGTGGGTTCATCGCCTCTGATAACTTGTCAAAAATTTTCTTACCATATTTGAATAAGAATACTTTGCCTTCGTTTTCAGGATGTTTAGGATCGCTGACAACATAGATGTTAGAATAATAAGATAATTTTCTCTTTCTTTTTCTAGCAATCTCTTTGTCTGCTTCTATGCCTGTATTCCATAATCTAGTGTTTTCTTCACTAACAGGATCTTTTTTATTTAAAGTTGTTAATGAATTTTCAATATACCATTGACCACCTGGTCCTTGAAACGCATGATTCCAGACTCTCTGCCATGGCATATCTTCGCCTTCTACAGCAGGTAAGAATCTTAATACTGCATAACCATTACCTGATTTATCTAGTTCTGGTTTCCAGAGCCTATCATCTTGGTATGATTTTTTCTTTTCTGGTTGATCTATGGATTTTTCTAGTTGTTTTGTTAAGATGTCAAAATTAGATTTTGACTTTTTTAGATTTTCTAATGCACTTGTCATTTGTATGTATCCTTTGTATGTATTGTTGTATGTATTAATTTAAATATTATAGTATTATTTATAATCGTTTTTTCTAATACTTTGTATATTATCTCATCAAACATAATATTATTATATCACCATTTACGCATTTTGTCAAGCAACTCTGCCTGTGTCATATATGATAATACTTTCTTGTCTGACCATTCTAACCACTCTCTAAAGTGTTGATTAGTAGGTAGATTATCTGCACTTTTATTAACTTTAAAAAACTTAATATTCTGATTCCATGCAAATAAATCATACCATTGACCCACCCAATTTACATGAGGTGTAGGCCCATTCTCTTTTGCCACATAGTGTTTTGTGCCTGCAAATAGATTATTAACTTTCTCTGTATCTGAAACTAGATCATGGCCTATAAGATATACTTCATCAGGTTTCTCTTCCTTACAAGCGATAAACCCAGCAGAAGCACCACATGCCCAACCATGATCTTTATATTCTGACCAACACTCTCTAATATCTTTTGAATAATCAGGTTCTTTTATCCAAGAAACATATAAAGTATTATGATTGATTTGTTTTTTAATTATTTCTTTATCACCTCTTGGTGTTTCTTTTTTAGCATTTCTTAATATCTTAACTTGACCTGCTAAATTAGCACCGTGCATAACAAACTCCTGTGACATACCTCTTTCGTTTTGTGTAATCACATCATAGTCTTTTAATTCTTCTAATTCTTGTTTACCTATCATACCTTCAACAACTGACTCGTACATTGGTGTAGGTACTTTAGTCCAGTTTCTAAACCAACAAGGTATCTTTTGTGCTATGCCGTTGTGATATATTTCGTGTATAACACCATTATCAACTGCTGTCAAAACATCAATCTTATCTAATTCATCTCTCCATATTGCATTACAGCCATAAACTTTACCATACTTCTTTAATGGTGTCAAGTCAAAATCTTTTCTACTTAAACCATTGCCTATTAAAAAAACTCTTTTCTTACCTTGTATCACTTCACCTCCTCTCGGCCATCTTTCTTTAGCAGTAGGAAATCTATCTGCTTTATTTTGCCTAGATTGTTTTAATCCTATGTTTAATAATTCTTCCTCTTTAGGCCATTCTTCGTCAAAATATTTTGTCATCTTCTTTTCTTTTTTGTTATATGTTTATAATCTAAATACATTGAGCACCATTCATAGAAACTATCATTGTTAGCAGGCCAACATTTAGCAAACACTTTATCTTTACGGTGTTCTCTATATTCTTTTCTAACTTCTTCCTCTGTTAGTTTTCTTTCGTCACTCACACAAATACCTCTTTCATTATAAATTTACATTTTGTCAAGTTTACATTTACAAATGGTTTTAACTTGGCAATCTTAAATGACTTTTCAGGCCATATAATTGTTTCTTTAATTTCTTTATCCCAACGATTGACAAACGACAAAATCTTATCAAAGATGATGACCGATTGTATTGAGACCTTTCCCGAAAGTAGTAGTCGTAGCAATCTTGGATGCTGCCCACTATCAACGCTGAAAACATCATCAAAGCGAATATTATCACCATCAATGACATTACGAAGCAATACGCAATCGTTTCTAAAATTATACGAAAAAGACTCGTTATACTTTTTCCATTTATTGTAAATCGTATCTCCATCTGATCTAACTAAATCTCCTACCCATGTTTTTGGTCTATCAACAAAATTACTTACATAGTAATCTCGTAAGTTCTCACCATATTTAGTTGCTAATTTATGAAAGAAGAATCTATCATTTCTTTTTATAAATGAATTGAAACTACTATTTACCTTGGCGTTGTGCTTAAAATAATCATAATTAGGGGTAGTAAAATGCAACTTGATAGCAAGATATAATGTATATGCTTCATAACTTGTCATAAAGGTAAAGTCGCTGTGCTTGATTTTTCAATCAGGTTTAGCTTCTCTGCTTCTAATTGTATCTTTTCTTTAAGTGATTTGTTAATAAGTGAACCAACACTTGATGGATCTATTTCATTATCTTCACAGAATTTGAGAATAGCATCCATGTATGGTATTTTTTTCTCTTTGACTATTGCTTCAATTGTCATAGCAAACTTTTTACTATTCATTAACATTAAAATTTTCTGACTATATGTCTTCTCAATGCTCTTGTTAGTTCTTCTATTTTATCTATGATTGAAATTAAACTAGGATCTGTAATATATTGACCTTGTTCTTTTAACTTGTCATATTCTTTTAAAGGTATAGTGACCATACTTTGCTCATTCTCATAAGTCAAGTCTTGGTCGTGTGTATCTCTACCTTGTTCGTATTCATCGCTCATAATTTACCTGCCTTTAGGTATATTATATCAGATTATACTATAATGTCAAGCCTGGTTGTGTTAGATTAGGATTTATTTGTAAATCAAATGTTCTAAACAAGATACATAAATCTGGACTTGTTTGTGTTTCTGCTATTGCAGCCATTTGATATTCAGGATTTATATAAATGGTGACCACATACACTACATCATTTTCTTGTTGACCATTCTCTCTACCGAAACTTACACTAACAGGTGTAAACTGGTGTTTTGCAACCCAACCTGCCACATCTGCTCTTGGAGCACATACGGTTGGCATTTGTGTCCAATAAAAGTTAAATGTTTCTACATCATTTTTAGGTTGCAAATGACTCTCAGCTTTAACCGATATGCTTAAGAATACGGTAAGTAGTATTGTAATTATAAATTTTTGCATAAAACTATTTATGCGATTGCGGCTAATTTTTCTTTATGTCTTAAAAGAAATTCTGAAGTGTGTTTATAGAATAGCTCTTGGTGCTCTTTGATCTTATCTTCGCCATGTATCCACTCTTGTACTTCACCACTTTCACATGTTGCAAGCACAACCGTCTGCTCAATTTTCTTATCAGGATACATTTCTTCAAACATTTTAGCATATGCTGAACATTGTAAGAAGTTACCATAATTATAATCTGCGTCCCGTCTTTTAGTAGAGGTCTTAAAATCTATGATAGATAATTTACCTTTATATTCTGCGACACAATCTACCTGACCTGCAACACCTATTTCTTTTGAGTATAGGTATTCCTCTAGGCAATTAATATTCTCAATTCTTTTTAAATATGGTTTTATAAGTCTGAATAATCCTAATGCAACAACATTGGTCACACCATTACTCTTGTCATCTTCGTTGTTAAGATGGTTCTCAATTAATTTGTGGGTTGATTTACCTCTGTTAGTAGAGGTTACTGATATGTAGTTAGCCATTTGTTCGCCAACTGCTTTTCGCCATGCTACAATCTTTTCTTTTCTTTCTGGTATGTCACCTAGAATAGAAGTCACGGAAGGCATATTAACACCATCAATAGTGTAGTATCTAACACCATCATGGTTCTTACCTTTCACGCCTAGACTTTTAGGCAAAACAGATTCATTTAACTTTACATGTTTAAACATAATATACCTTCCTTATTATATTTACAATCTTAACACAAAAAATCGCTTGTGTCAAGCTTTTAATTACTAATTGTTCCTTCAATTCATTAATGATTCAACAACATCATCTTTAGTAGGACCTTTATTATCGCTGTATTCTTTTTGATACGAGGTTCTACCATTTGATTTAATTGCTCTTAAATATTCTTTTCTATTATTATCTGCACCTTTATAAGAACAATGGACCCAACCGCTATTCGGTTCTTCTGGTTTCCAAAACTCTAATATTAGTTGGTCAAAATCTAGGTTATCAGCAATATAATCTGCTAACTCCTTATTTGACACACCATAGATTTCAAAGTCAGCGGCTTGGCCTGAAGCATGCTGTGAAGTTATGCTTGAACCTATTGCCACACATAATTCTGGTGATCTAAAGCCAGATGATACAGAAACAACTTTACCATAATGATCTCGGACGGGTTGTAATATATGTTCACACAACCTTTGTAAGTTCTCTATATTATCCTCATTAGGATTATTATTAATATCTTTACGCTCAGCTGTCTGACTTTTAATCATCTCGGCTAAGGAAAAGTTTTTAGATAGTTTCATATTATCCTCTCGTTAGTTTTAATAGTTTGTCCATCTGTGCTTTAATAATTGGACCTCTATTAGGCCAATGAATATACGGCTCATTGGACTTTGATAGATTGTACAAAAATGGCAGTACAACCTTTTCAATCTCTTTGAATCTTTTTTGAACATCTGCGTCCTGTATCTCTTTATTCACACTTTCCTTTTCAGATACAATTTGCATTATCTCATTCATCATGCTTTTAATTGATGACACATCACTTTTTACTTTTGATATTTCTAGGTTAGTTGTATTTAAATCTTCTTTACCAACAGATGGTGTTGACTCTTCTGCTGGTTTTGTTGACACAGGAGTAAAACCATAATCTGTATTTGTATCAAACTCACGCATAAAATCAGGTATATCACTCATTAGTTTTCTCCTTTTTTAGTTTAATAATTTTTGCTGGTGTGGTTACTAAATCTGATTGCTTAAATTGTAATGGTCCTGCTGTAAATAAAGTTTCTCCTATGCAACCAGATAACAGGAATCCTGCTGTTAATAAGGGCAGGATCCTTAGACAGGTAAAACCTGCCCCTTTAGACAAAGAGCGGATTGACTTACTCGACTCTGGTATACGACCGTTGCGTTTCAGTTGCTCGCTCTGTACTATATTATTTATTTTTTGATTTTTGTCTAGCACGGTGTTTTTTAATGACATTATCTGTCTGCACTTCCTTAATTGTTCGTTTTCTATGTTCTTTTGCAAGAGCGCTTTTAGGATGTGCCTCTGCAACTTTACTTAATACTTCGTTAAAACCTTGATCGGTCTTATGTGTAATCCCTTGTATACCACCTATAATATTTACTGCACCTATTCTTTGTCTTATGTGTTTATTCTTTGAAAGATAATCTTCCATTTCAGAAATTGACATCATTTCATCAAATGTTTTTTTTGTTTTTGAATTGTAAAAGGTGTATATTGGCATTTATGATAATGATAGATGATAAGATAACTGACTTGTTGCCTCTTGCATATCTTCTAATATACTTTCTAAATCTATTTGACCTTCTATTAGTTTGTATGCTTCGTTTATCCTATCTGCCTGTTTATTAACTTCAGATTTAACAATTTCATTATCTGCATAGTTCATAATACCAGGTCTTAATTCAGCACTAAAATTTATTCGCTCACCTGTTTTGCCTTGATACGTTTCTACTAACCTATCATTCAGGTCATTAAATTTTGTGTAATATTCTCCTAACGCCTCATGTTCAGAATAAGATTCTGTTTGCCAATGATACGCTTGAATATCATTTAAAAAATTTATATTTTTTTGTATAAAATCTATCATCATATTATTTATAACTCGCATAAACAACAAAGACAATACATAAAACGAAACAAATAGCAAGTGTATGATTGCCTAAATTCCATGCACTAGTAGCTACCGTGTATGGATTTTTAGGATCAATAATTGTTTCTTTCAATGTTAGGTCTTTGTTTGTTAATTTAGGGCCTTGTATTATATCGTTGCCGTATTGATCTTCGGTCTCAAATAATTGTGGTTGATTCATTTTACTATTATACCTTGTATATCTGTTTCAGGCATTAAAAAATATTCTTTGTCATCAACTTTAATTTCTCTGCCTGCAAAAGCAGCAAACTTTACTTCGTCACCTACCTTTACGGTCATAGGTAATCTTTCACCTTTGCTAGTTTTTTTACCAGGTCCTACTGCGACAGCAATACCTTGTTGTGGTCTTTCTCTAGTGGTCATTATAATACCACCTTTTGTTTTTTCTTCGTCCTTTTGTTCGTAATCAATTAGGACATTATCACTTAATGGTTTAAATGTTATTGACATTCTCTACTCCTTGTTTGAACCAATCTGGCATTTTTGATGGTGCCTTCCACGTTGCAAATCTAACTTTTTTCATTATATAGTATTTACGATAAGACGCAACTGAATCACCTGGCACTATACACTCATCTGGCATAGCAGGTGTGGCGTCTGTACCTATCGCTCTAACATTTATATTTTTTGGTGGTTGTTTTAACAACTCACCTAATTTCTGTACAGCAAGATGGTCTTTTGTATGATTGTATCTTAACTTATATTCATCATTCATAGCCATCATATGTTTGTATAACCATATGTAATTATAAGCAGACTTCATAACCCATTGTGTACTAGGGTGTCTTAACCAACCTGCTTTGTAAATGATTGCTTCTTCGTTAGGATTTTCTAGTCGCCATCTTTTAATCTTACGACCATTCTTTGTTTTGTCATCATATGGTGTACCATCTAATACTCTCTTAACGGTACATAGCATTTGAGCAGACTCTAATATCATTTTGACAATATGTTTATCACACATCATCTGAGCTGCTTTAACTGGATCTCTATCTACATAAAATATATTCATTAGTGTATTAGCTTTCTAGTCACATAATCTGACATTTTATATTGTTTACCTAGTTCAATGAGTTTGTTATACCACATTGTTTTCATATCGTTATCTTTTGCTTCAGCACATGCCTTCGCTAAGTTTTCTAGTCTTTTGATTTTTTGGCCTTTAGTTCTTTTTACATCTTCACTTGTCATCATATAGTTATTATATCACCTTTCACACATCTAGTCAAGCACTATTTTTTGTCATTCCAGTCGTATATTTGATTAAGTTTTACTTTAATTTCGTCTGGATCTAGTTCAGAAATCTCTTTACCAAGTATTTTACTGAAGTCTTTTTGTCGCTCTCTATACTTTTTGATTCGTTGTTGAGCAAGACCTAGTCTATTTGCAAGGTCTATTTTCTTTGTTTCTTTAACTAGATTCTTTTTCATTCGCCATTGTCTTAATGATATGTTAGCAGCGATTAATAGTAATACTGCAAGTGGATCAAAAACAAATATTAAAACAAGTATTACAATTCTTACAGCATCATCAAAATAATCTTTTGCCTGATCGCCATATATAAGTTCAGCAATATACTTAATAGGTCCTACCTCTGCCTCAATCTTATCTTGTTCTAATTGTAAAGTTGCTTTTTTATTTGTTAGTTCAGCAATTTTATCACTTGCTTCGTTTATTGCTGTATTTAAAATATTTCGCTCTTCTTCTTGTTTTTTACGTTCTTTTAATCCTCTACTTACATATTCCTTATCAATGTAAACTTCTAAACCTTTGTCTAATAGATCAAGCGTTTTTTGTGCTCTATCTATAATTGTATTTTGTTGATTGATTTGTTTATCAATGAGTTCTATTTTTATATTATTACCTGAAGTAGGTTTAACTTGATCTAGGTGTGCCTTTGATAAAAAACCAAAGATACCCATAGATGTTATGAATATTAAAACTATGATTGCTGTAAATAGATAACCTTTTAAAAGTTTGGGTATGTCTGATTGCCAGTTGTGATAGAGCCAAGATGCGGCTACTAACTTACCTACTTCTAAAGCAGAACCCATAGCAACAATAGGAATAAAAGCGCCAGCAAATAGTGTTGCTAAACCTAGTATAGAATACCCAGCTGCAATAACTGAAATGCTTATCGCTGATAAGAAAGTTAATATTGTTAAGAACATGTACTATTTAGTTTTTTAAATATTTTTTTTTGTACCATTTATAGAAACTTTTGTCTGTAAATATTTGTACAATTTCACTGGCAGGTACTTGATCTGATCTAATACAATCAGCAACATCCTGATAATCTGTTATGTCAACTTTTCTGCTCATCTTTTGCTTATTTTCACCCATTGTTATTATTGTTCTTTCCTGTTTTGATAAACTCATTGACAATCATCTCCGTATTTATTATACATCATTTTTCTTAAATCAGCCAAAGGTCCTGTTTCTCTCTTTTTATTTTTATTTTCTTTTTTAAAATTATAACTAATAATTAAAAATGTTATAAAGAAACCTACAAATGACACCGTAAGTCCTATAAAAAATAAACCAAAACCATGTGCTAAATCAAATGTACCCATTATTTTATTTTATACTCTTCCTTTATTTTTGTTAATATACTTTTTACTTTAGAAAAATAATGTTTATCAGCCGCATATGCGTCTAATGTTTCAACTAAAATGTAAGGATTTGTTTCACCATTATCTAAAAGTTCTCTATATTTTTTATACGCACTACCATTATTTAATACTTGCATATAATTTAAAACACTATTACATTCATGTTCATAAACTTTAACGCCCCATTTTTTAGGATTATTTGATGGTAACATATGAGGTTCTTTTAGATTGTATGTTCGTATACCAAATAAGTTTTTACCAACTCTTGCAAATCTACTATTGCCCCAACCAGACTCTAATGCAGCCTGAGCAAGTAATAATTCTAAATTAACAGGATAAATATCTGTGGTTGTATGTTCAATATACTCAACACATTGAATTACATTGTTTATAAATTGTTGGTTATTAGTATGTTCAAAATTAGGTAATGTAGGTATCTCTGCCTGTGCTCTAGCAACACCATCTTTCACATAATAATGAAATGTTAAACCACAAAATAGGGCAACAATTACAACCATTAATGTTCTAATAACAACCTTAAAACTTGCCATCTTTTATAACCTTCTTTAAATCTTTAATTGTTTTCTTTTTATCAATCATAACATCATACCATTTAAATCTAACCATATGTTCATTTGATGGTCCTATAAGTGGTATATCGTATTGTCTTTGAAATGTTAATAGACCTGCAAGATACAGCGGTACAAGCAGATTGACACTACCATCGGTGTGTTCTTTAGGCACGGTAGGTGTTTTAAACATACCTTTACCTTTTACTAACATCTGTAATATTTCTTTTGATTTTTTATCTAATTTTTTCATTATTCACCTTTCTTACATAATATTCATAACTATGTTCACCAAATCTTTTTTGATAAAACAATAAATTCTCATTATCTAAATGCTCTCTAAAGCCTTTAAATATTTTTTTACTAGTTCTTCCTGGGAAGTTTTCTAATATATCTTTTTGTAAATGTCCTGTATAATACAACTTACTCGTACCGATATGATTGCCTTGAGCAAAGTTTCTTATTGTATTGATACTTTTTTTGATTTCGTTTTTTAACCACACGTCCATAATCTATCTCTTTCTTATAATCGTAAACCAATATAGTTTACTTTAGGTTCAAAGGACCAGAATAAGTCGTTGTGGTTACCAGTATCACCTAGGTTTTGCATTTGGTACAAGTGTACCATTTCATGGACTAATGTATCCAAGAAATCTTTTTTATTAGGATAAGAAGGTAACATCTCTAATTTGTACAATCTAGTACCTGCTCTCTTCCACTCTAATACTACAACTTGACCTATACACTTTTGCCATTTAAGTTCTTTAATCTCAACTTGACCAAAAGGCGATAGTTTGCCATTGAATAAGGCGTTGTTTAATAGTTTAAAATAATCTTTTATATCTTTATATTTTGTGATATATTTTCTTTTGGTAGATGTTTCTTTCTTAAGCTTTCTTCTCAACTTTAAAGCTCTTGACTTTCTTGTAGTTTTACTTGGCACTATTTTTATCCTCTCTATTTAAAAATAAACCCATAACTAAGCATGCCAATACAAGAATAACAATCTCTTGTGGCACGTATGTATAAACTATTTGAAGTGCTTCAGCAATTATACTAATTACATCCATCATTCATACCACCGTTTTCTAATAGTTTACATTTGTAGGCCTCATCTACTTTTAATCTTAAATCAGCAGCAACGCCATCTAAAATTGCAGGTAAATATGCCTGAAGAACCGAGATTGACTCAATCATAAACTTTTGAGCAATTGCCTCTAGTTCTTTTTCCATAATATATGATATGTCTATATCAGAACCATTAATAGTTTCAGATACAACATGACCAACGGTTGCGATTGTCTTATCATTTGCCTTTACAGCAAATGGTACGGTAAGACAAATCAACCCAAATATCAAATTAATAATTAATAATTTTTTCATTACTGCGATCTCCCAGCAGCATTTGCTTTTTTCCAATAATCTTCTTTGGCATAAAACAAAGTTTCATCAACATTGTATTCATCAATACCACATAAGTTGATATTGTCAACTTCTAATACTTTTGTTTTAGCAGTATTAAAATCCATGTTACCTTTAACATAATCGTCAATAATAACATCACTAGCTTTTTCAGCTTCATTCCAATAGTAGTTTTTAACTTTAGACATAACTATTTATTTCCTTTCATAATGTAAGTTTTAATTGTTTTCATACTCATAATATATCAGAAATAGGTATAGTAAACAAGCAAAAAATGGAATAAATGTCCGTTTTTTTTGTTGCTAGGCAAGGGTTCCTAGGGTGCGACAATCT
>Ga0114933_10005802_pt1 | contig 11127 bp, 10 predicted proteins | sample 4SBtaG_FD_89691 | JGI IMG/M metagenome (GOLD analysis project Ga0114933, IMG submission 89691) | Deep subsurface microbial communities from Kolumbo volcano to uncover new lineages of life (NeLLi) - 4SBTROV12_W25 metaG | ecosystem: Environmental > Aquatic > Marine > Volcanic | place: Kolumbo... | reverse complement strand
TTCCCCGTACTTTTCGCGCAACCCCACTGTTGTGCCAAAGATTCCTTTGGGGTCGGGAACCCCAAGACCCATGATATATACGGATGGATCACTGCCCATACACTGGTCGGTACTTTCTCGGACCGCTTCTCCATATGTGATTTTTCGAGTCATCGGGAATTTGTTCTAAACAGGGTTCAGGTCTTTTTCTTTGTAGAGGTTTTTTCCTATTTCTCCAGGGTCTGGGAACGGACTGGATTTGGCAAAATCAACGGCTTCCTCGAATTCTTGCAAGATGGTTTTGCGCATTTGCTCCATCTGGCTTTTTTCAATAATTTTTGTGTCCAGCAATAATTTTTCAAAGTTCTCTAAAGGGCATCTTTGTTTCCACTCTTGGTATTCGTTTTCTGATCGATATCCCAGATCATTGTCAAAGTTAGGGCCGCAATGCTCCCGCCAGCGATAGGTCTCGAGTTCCAAAAAATAAGGGCCTTGATGAGCCCTGGCATGATTGACAGCCGTTTGAGCTAATTCATAAACGGTCTGAACATTATTCCCATTTCCCCGGGCACCTGGAATCCCATAGGCCTTTGCAATAGCCACGTTGTCCCTTTCCGAAGGTTGTCGTTCAGAAAGGGGCGAATACACAGAGAAAAGGTTGTCCTCTGAAACAAAAACCACAGGCAGTTTCTTAAGAGAAGCGAAGTTCAAACATTCTGCAAATACGCCCTCCTCGGTAGCCGCCCGCCCAAGAAAAATCACCGTGACCCGGTTCTCATTATTCATCCAGGACGCAAATGCTGTTCCCACAGCAACGGGAATTATGCTTGCTACAATAGGGGTAGTGCCTAAAAAATTAACAGACAGGTCAACGAGGTGCATCGAACCACCTATGCCCTTGGAGCAACCTGTAGCTTTCCCGTATATTTCTGCCATCATGGCTTTCAAATCACCGCCTTTGGCCAGATAATGGCCATGAGAACGATGATTACCCATGACAATATCTTCCTTTAACAGGCTGGAGCAAACGCCTACCGGGATGGCTTCCTGACCAATACATAAATGCACAGGGCAACGCATATCCTGTTCCGAATAAAGGTCGCCGATTCCTTCTTCGATCAGGCGAATGCGCAACATGTCGTACAGTAACGAGTAAGACAGTTCTTTTCTCGAACCTTCAAAAAGATTTTGATTTTTCTTGGATGATGGCATCACAGATGCAGTGGCATATAGAAAGGTGAATGATTTCGACGGGACCATACGAGGGTGAGGCTACATAAAAATTATAGTCTCCCATAGATCGCAAGGGATTGTCATTTTTGAATCCAGAGAATGTGATCACTTTGCATTGGGAGGCCCTGGCCGCCTGAACTCCACGTAATATATTTTCAGATTTACCTGAACTGCTGACTGCAACCAGAGTATCGCCCTTGTCAGCAAACATTTCTATCGGCTTTTCAAACACATGTTTGTAACCGTAGTCATTGCTGATGCATGTCAACAGCGAACTGTCGTTAAAGGCTACTGCCCGGATCCCTCCATTTTTCCAGTAATCGGTGGACATGTGGCTGGCAATCGATGCGCTTGCCCCATTGCCGATAAACATTAATTTCTTACCATCCTGATTGTTGGAGATAATTTCACGCGCAACCAATTCAATTCCTTCAAAGATATCTATTGACCCGCCTGCCTGGTCATAAACTTCAAAGGACTTGATGTCGTTGGCCAGTCCATTGAAGTAATTTTTAGCAAATTCACGCATAAAGTTTTTCTGGATTCTGGGTTTATAGAGTGTGATGATATTTGATCGATTTGAAAACGTCCAGATTCTTATCGAATGCTCGGAACTTAAATGGAGTCAAACCGTGAAAATATGTTATCAAACCCATGGTGGTTTACGCGGGGAAAGCTACTCGAAAATCACGCAACCAAAAATTTTACACCGAGGCCTAAAAACCAATTGAAAACAAAGGCTTTGCACTATCCGATGCGTCCTAAAACAAAGTGAATTATACTCAGTAAGGTTTTAAAAGTCAAAAGGTAAAAACCTGACAAGAGGGCCAGGGCTCAGGCCTTATGGACATAATCAAGGGGTTGTTGTTTCAAAATATCGAAGTTTTTGTCTATCCATTGGAGGACGGTTAAAACCCCTTCTTTCAGTGAAACTTGATCTTGCCAACCTAGGGTATTTCTGACTTTTGAACTGTCCAGCAGATAAGCTGAGTCCTTTCCTAGTCTCTCTTCAGCAACATCAACATGGTCTTCAAAACGAACGTCCATTAAATCGCAAATCAACTCAACAAGATTACGGATTGTGATGGAATCGTTTGTAGCGATATGAAAAATTTCTCCAGCTGAAGCCTGTTTCATAATGCGTAAGGTGGCATCCGAAACATCCCGCATGTGAATGAAGGAGCGTTCTGATGTTCCCCCTCCATGCAACTGGAGTTTTTTCCCCATTTTGATAAACAGAATAGTTCTTGGAATGATTCGATACAATTGCTGACCGGGTCCGTAGACATTAGCTGCTCGGGTAAAAACGACGGGGAATTTGTACGAATTGAAGAAAGTATGAAGACTCATATCTGCCGCGGCTCTGGATACAGCGTAAGGAGTGCTTGGATAATAGGAATTATTTTCCTTGATGTATCCTTCACAACTTCCATAAACCTCAGGGGTAGAGATGTGCACATATTTTTTTAAAAAATCACAATGCCTGAGCTTGTCATGAAACTGGATAGTGGATACTACATTAGTGATGAACCAATGGTCCGGGTGATCCCAGCTTTGAGCAACCATGCTTTGAGCCGCAAAATTCACGACATATTCAGGTCTTTTAGATTCAATAAGAGCCATAATTTTATCGAGATTATGATTGAGATCCAATTGATGAAATTCGATATTCTCTCCGGAATATTTGTAAGGCAGAAAAACCGGATTGATCTCAGACGATCTGCTGATGCCGGTTACCTCGAACCCTTCATCAAGTGCGAAAGGCACAAAACTGGCACCGGAAAATGAGTTACTTCCAATTACGATAATTTTTTCTGACATTGAGATTTTGGGGTTGGATAGGGTATAAATTATTTAAAAATTGTTTTTTGCATCCACTTTAGATTATTAAAACGATCTTCATTTTTGAGAGTGCCCTGATTGTACCTTCCACAAATTTCTTGAATTGCGTCCTCTACCGATTTTTGTGGCGTGAAACCCGTTGCCAAGAGTTTGTCTGAATTAACTCGGTATGATCGAGGATCATTGGATTCCGTAACGGTAGTTTTTACTGGGACGTGTTTAACCACCATGTTGGCAATATCTAAAATAGAAATGTTTTCGAACCCAGCATTGTAAACTCCTTGAATAGAATCCTTGTGGTCAATCAAGTGCAGGTATACGTCTGTAATATCATCAATGTGAATATTTGGGCGAGTCTGATTGCCGCCAAACACTGTGATCACTCCATTGGTCAGGGCTTGCATGGTCAACATATTTACCGAAACATCCAGCCTCATGCGTGGAGAATATCCACAAACCGTGGCGGGTCGAATAATCTGGACACTCATTTTTTCGCTGTAACTTAAGAGTACTCGCTCAGCAACCATTTTTGTTTTGTTATATTCTGAAATAGGTTTGAGTTCGAGGTCTTCCGTTACCTGATCCTCTTCCTTTACACCATAAACGCTTCCGGATGAGGCATAAATGAATTGTGTGACGTTACTTTTTGCGGCTTTGTCGGCAAGCTGCATGGTTGCTAAAGCACTGATCTCCCAGGTAAGCTTAGGATCCAAGTCTCCACAGGGGTCGTTAGCCACAGAAGCCAGGTGAATGACGGTGTCGATGCCATTTAAGTCAATGTTTTCAATATCCCGGATATCAGCTTTGAGAACATTAAGGTTGTCATGGGGTTCGAGGAAATTACCAAACCACATAATATCTGCCACATTTACTCTATACCCTCGGGCCAAAAGTTTAGGTACCAGGACAGTACCTTTATAACCACATCCACCGGTAACTAGAATATTCATTTTTCAATAAAGAGTTTCGTAGGTTAGGAAAAAACTGATCTTTTTGCTGCAATTATGTAAATTGATGATGCTGAAAAAGAAGAGTATTGCAATAAAACTTTTTAATTCCACAAACCTCTCAATAATAAATTCTAAAATCGTTTTATATTATTAACTATTTGGTCAAAAGATTTATTTATTTTTCCCAGAAGAAAATCTCTATCGATCCTCTCATGGGTTGGGAAATTGACGATATGCTTGGCCACCTTTTCTGCCACTGGGCAGGATCCTGCCTGGTAACCTATTTTTTCAAAATCGGATTGCCTTCCATGCGCAATACTTTGAAACCAAATCCCTAGATCAAAATTAGCCCTGAAGTTTTTAATGAAATTTTTTCTATTTTTCACAAGAAAAGAATATCTTAAAAAAGCATGATTGGAGATGTCGGGAGTTAACTTGTCCTGCAACCAGTTAAATCGTTTTTCTAATATAACACCCAATTCTCTTCTATGTTTAAGGTTGTTTTTCAATTTTTTGAGCTGAGAGATTCCTAGCTTTGCCTGAAAACCGCATAATTTAGTTGGGTAAGGGTAATCGAGAGGTTTTTGAGTTTTTAATTCATCGTTAAAGGTGAATATCAGGCCCAGTCTGTTTGCTAGCCTATATAAAAACCAACCCGCCCAATAAAAGCTTGCGCGGAATAACGGAAATTCTATTAAAAATGTCCGGCATATTTTTGTTTGCTGCTGGATACTTAAAGAAGGTGTCCTGTCATGGATGGATTTAATTTTCTTGGCTAGGTCTTTGTTGTTTGTGGTAACCATACCACCGTACAAGGTATTTATTACTTTGCTATGGTCCGTTGAAAAAAACGCCACATCTGTAAGAGATCCCACAGGAAAGCCCTTCCATGAAGCCCCTAATGCATGCGCACCATCTTCAATAACTGGGATTGAATATTTCTTCCCCAGTATGTTTAAATTTTCAACATCACATATTAGCCCAAAAGTGTGCTGAGCGTATAGTGCGCGGGTTTTTAAAGTGATTTTCTTTTTTACTTGCGCAATATCTATGTTGAAGGTTATGGGGTCAATATCAACATAAATAGGTGTGGCTCTACGATAGATAATCGCATTTGGAACTACCGTGCACGTAAAAGCCGGAATGATGATTTCATCCCCCGGGCCAATATTTAGAGCCTCTAAGATGGAATACAGCCCCATCCTTCCAGTACTGTAACCAAAGGCATACTGAGTCCCCACTTTTTCGGCAAAATTTTTCTCATAGCTAGAAATTAATTGTGAGTCACTAATAGCACCTTTTAAAAAATCAATTAGTATTGACCTCCACTCAGCCCAGTCATTGGTACCAGAAAAAATATTAAATCTACGGAAAAGGGGGATGGGTACTTCATCCATCAGCTTTGTAAAAGCATTCTTCATTATTAAATTGTTCTATATAAATTTTTGGTTGCCAGGAAATTTTGCTTTTCTGATTTTATTCGGACAGGAAAAATATTTCCACTACTTAAATTCACTTGCAAGCACAACAGATAAATAATGTTTTATGTTTGAAGAGTAGTCCAAAAGGCCTTTTGCAGCTAAACGATTTTCTATTCCTGTAGTAAATTTTTCCAAAGTGTCATTCTATTGTTCAGATAAAAATAGTCTTCGGGAATATTTATCTTTGTTGGAATTTTCAGTTCCTCACAAAGCATTTTTGAATTGGTCACATAATTAACCGATAAAAAACCGTGCAAAGAATTTAAATTAAACCAATTTTCCGCACCGGTGATAATAACAGGGATGCCTAAATACCCGGCTTCGATTGCTGCCGCGGTTGAATTAGAGCAATAAATAACATCTGAAGTGGGCCAGAGTTCGCTCAAAGGTTGCGAGGTCAAGGTGAACTGGAATCGGGGCCTGAGAGTTTCCAAAAATTTATCTACTGGAAGATCAGGGTGATTTTTGATGATGATTTTTTTGTAGTCGGCCAAACCATTTTGATTGGCTGCCCCATGTAAAAGTTCGAGTTGAAACTTTGTCTCATGATTAAGGCATCCTGTTACCACTAACAAGGTTCGGTCGGAAATCTTTTCTTTCTTTTTCTCGCTTCCATATCGTCCCATGAGGTACCAGTAGCGAAGAGCTTCAATTTTGGTGATCTTTTCAATAGGATACTGAGATTCTTTCAATAAAGAATAAGCGCTAGGACTATTTAACCCCAACTTGTCCGCAATAGGAGGTTTTTCAGTTTCTATGGTTTTGAATACTCTTGCGTCATAGAACACCCTTAAATCCAAGGCTCTTAATGGTGAATGTTGGTAGGCAAGAATTCTGGTTTTTTTCTGGTTTCTTTTCCATGCTGAAATTAAAGCTAGTTCATAGGGTTGGTTTTCCGAAATAAAAAGACCCCATGGATTTGCAGGCAAAACTTTTGCCATAGAATCAAAAAAGAAAGAATAAATAATACCTTCCATGGCATCTTTCCCAAATAGGGAGGAATTCCAATCATGCTCCAATATTGGGAAAAAATTGAGTTTGGAACCTGAAAAGCTAAAAGCCTGTTGGATTTTTTGAAGACGAAAACCCTTAGAATAGAATTTCAAGTAATATTTAATACATTTGATTAAAACGCCCAAGGTAAAAAATTCTTCCAGCATAAAGTGTCGGTATTTTTCCGGGGAATGTTGATTGCATTTATTTTTAAGCGATACAGTATCTTTAAAATTGATCTGGTCTGATTTTGAATACAACCAAACCCAGTTTATTTTATAGGGCAAATCGTCCAACAGATCGTGTAAATGTTCCCAGTAATGAGACCAAAAACGGCCTTCCCTTGCTTTTTCCATGTCAATATTCGGAAAATATGTGACCAGGGTCACTTGATTTTTACTCGAATTTTGTTTTTTATTGATGTTGCTTGGTCTTATATGGCGATAACGTGTAAACCAGTTGCGAGCAAGATATAAAAAGGCTTGGAACCAGAATGGGAGACAAAAGATAAGTTTTTTTATTCCTGTCCCTTCTGATTTGGTATGGCATCTTTTCTCGGATACCTGCTTATAGGGGTGACTCAGTTTTTGACACCAATCCTGAAAAATCTGATGTAGAATTTTATTATTCCCGCAATAGATCAGCCCTTCGCACCCTTTTTCTAAATATAATTGCTCAAAAGCCCTTAGTTTGAAAACCTGGTAAATACACGGACTTCTCCATTCAGATTTTGCCGCAATTTTTGTCATCCACCAAAAGGAAAGGTTTTCAAAAAACTTTAAATAGGAAGTCAGGGTCTGATTATTAACTTTGTATTGTCCTAAATCATAAACCCAAGCAAGGTAATCATTTTTTATCAGGAGAGCCTGCTCTTCAACTTTTTGAGGTATGGATTCTTGATGTGGGGGAACATTCAATTTTGTCCAATGGGCAATTACTATTGCATCTTCGTCCCATTGGTTACTCTCATCCAAAAGAACCATCGAGGAATTTGCCTGCATATTTTTTATCGTCCTTTATGAAAACAGTCTTCTGAAGAGGAGAATTGGGCATAATGCCAAGTTTGGAGCATGTCATGCTGGTAGCTGAAGGCTAAGAGGGGCGGTAGCTGGTTTCTTCGACCCAGTCTATTACAAAATTAAATCCAGAACTTTAACTATTACCCAACGGAAAAACCCATTTTAAAATCAACTTAACACATTCTTGGCAAGGAATACAGGGAAGGTTAATCGGGCAATCCGATCCCAACTGGAAAAATATTTTACAGCAGCACAACGAAAGCAGGCTTTGTATATGCACATATAATGCTACAGGGTTTTTACAAACTTTTGTTGCTAATTTTCCTACCATCCTTTTTTGGGATCCAAACCAAAACGAATTAAGAGAATCGGCACAGCCTTATTTTGATGATTTGCGTAGGGTTGGGATTCTGCACGATACTCCAGCTATCGGAAATCAGTACCTCTGAGGGCCCGAATTATTATGAATAGATAAACCGTTCCCCAAGAATTAAGCCGTTAAAAGATAGATAAAAACTGGGTACTGTGTTTTAATATGTGCGATTGTTTACAACTTCTCAAAAATTAGACTTCCGGCAAACATAATGATCATAGCTTAGTCAGATGCCTACCATAGATCAAACCTATAAAAAGCAAAATAGCTTTGCCGAACTAACACACGATGGTCAGTTAAAAGATGTTTTACCTAGAATTCAAAAGCTTGATAAAAACCTGTCGTCATTGATGCTGTCCGATTATCAGAAAGCAATTATAAAAAATGCTTGCGATGAACTTCTTGGAAGAGCAGTGCAGGACAACAGCAACCCGCTATTCAAGTTGTATCCTTATAATATAGAAGAAATAGCCCTTTTAACCGATAGTGAATTACCTCGTTATTTATTTTACCGTTACCGTTACGATACATTCCCTCAGCGTTTGAAGCTGGATCAATTTCCACCTTGCCTTCAAATTGAGCCAACCTCAGTTTGCAACTACCGTTGCCCCTTTTGCTATCAGGTCGATTCGGAATTCACAAAAAAGAGTAACGGAATGATGGGCATGATGTCTCTCGATTTATTTAAGCGGTTGATTGATCAGGCTGAAGGAAATTGTGAGGCGGTCACATTGGCTTCGCGCGGAGAGCCTTTGATTTGCCCTGATATTGAAGAAATGCTGGTCTATACCGCTGGAAAATTTTTGGCGCTAAAACTAAATACCAATGCTTGGTTCCTTGACGAAAGTAAGTGTCATTCTATTTTGCAGTCTGGCGTGAATACCCTGGTTTTTTCTGCGGATGCCGCATCAGAGCCTGCTTACAGCAAATTAAGGGTGAATGGCAACCTTGATCATGTTTACAAAAACATAAAACTTTTTCGTGATATTTGCGTTAAGCACTATCCAGAAAGCCGGACCATCACCCGTGTCTCGGGAGTAAAAGTCTCCGGTACTGATGACTTGAGCGCTATGAAGCGGTTCTGGGGTGAACTGGTAGACCAGGTAGCATTTGTAGATTATAACCCATGGGAAAATATCTATGATCAACCTGCAAATGATATTTCCGAGCCCTGTTCGGACTTGTGGCGTCGGATGTTTGTTTGGTGGGACGGCAAAATAAACCCTTGTGACAGTGATTTTAAATCTGTCCTGGAAGTTGGGATGGCAACCCCAGAAGATTTAAGCACAGTATGGCGTTCCGACAAATATATGAGTTTGCGGGAGCAGCATCAAAATAAAACTCGATCCGCTTGTTCACCTTGCAATCGATGCGTTGTTACTTAATTAAATGTTTGAAGCGATTAGAGGGAGAAAAGTTTTAATTACGGGTGCCAGTGGAGGCATTGGTGCGAGTATGGCCCTTTTATTTGCTGAGCACGGGGCGATTTTAGGCCTCCACTATAATTCAGGAAAACAGGCTGCTGGCTTACTGGCTAGAGATGTTGAAAAACTTGGTGCGCAGGTCAGCTTGTTCCAAGCGGATCTGGTAGAGGAATCAGGTGAAGCTATGGTCGATGCTTTTATTGATCGTTTTGGTGGCATCGATATACTGGTCAACAACGCTGGGGCCGTATACGGGTTCAAGGATTTTCTCGAACTGGACGATAAGTCATGGGAGAGGACCTTCAGGCTGAATGCCCAGACTCCTTTCTTCATAGCTCGACGGGCTTTTTCTCACATGAAAAAAAACGGGGGTGGCAGAATCATCAATATCAGTTCCGTGGCAGCTAAATACGGTGGTTCGGAAAAATCCATTCATTATGGAGCTGCCAAGGCTGCGCTGGAAGCGGAGACAATAGGTATGGCCCGCGCCGGAGCAAAATATGGGATATTGATCAATGCTATCCGTGGAGGGTTCATAGACACTTCCTTCCATCAAAAGCTAGGGTCGAAAAATATTGAAGAGCGCGTAAAGCTCATTCCCCTCAAACGTGCAGGAAAACCGGAAGATTTGGCGCGTATGGTTCTATTCCTGGCTTCAGAAGCCGGTGATTTTATTACTGGAGAAATTCTTGCAGTAACCGGGGGAGACTGAATAACAGGTGTTCTCTGAGTTCTGACTATGAATACAATGCCAAAACGAGCTGTCTTTCTTGACTTCGATGGTGTTCTGTTCGACACCGTCAAAGAGGCCTACTGTGTTTCGATGGTTGCATTGGACAAGGCAGCTGATATTTCTGGGGTCAATCTGGATTCACCGCATTTTCAGGTTTTTCGTGAACTCCGTTTTTTGGTTGGTTCGGCTTGGAGTTATTATTATTTGATGCCATTGGTTGACGAGAAACTCAAAGATCCCTCTTTGGATGCAGAGGAAGCCTTTCGCAATGCCATTCAAAATCAAAGTCCTGCCTGGCATTGTGTGTTTGAGGAAAAGTTTTTCGAGGCTCGAAGAATTTTCAGAGAAACCGAACATGATGTTTGGTTGTCTTTAATCGCACCCTTGGGTTTAGTGGAAGGATTGCGGGACTTGATTGAGGAAAATGCTGAAAAGTTTTTTTTAATTACCACGCGGGATCGAGGCTCAGTCCTTAATATATTGAATGCTTTCCAAGTAGGTTTTTGGGAAGAAAATGTCTTGGGTAATGAAGAGTATGCAGCTTATAGTTCGAAGCTGAATATTATCCAGCGCTTGACTCGGGATCGCAAAATAGAGGAATCGCTTTTTGTGGATGATTTTGAACAACACCTTATTGCCTGTAATACGATTGACAATCTGATTCCGATACAGGCACTGTGGGGTTATGTTGCTCCAGAAATAAAAGAGGATAATAGTGCTTGTGTCTTACAAGATATAAAGAATTTTATCCAAGGGAAAAATGTTCGGACTAGAAATTAAGCTTTTTGAACAGCTCACGCGGTTAAAGGAGGTCTACAACCTTCAGGGGATCAAAGCCGAGTTTGAGGGTGAGGGATCCTCTTTTCGGGACTTAGTTCGTCTGCGACGCCTTACCGATAAATTGGATATCCCACTGTTTTTGAAAATAGGGGGTGTGGAGGCACTAAGAGATATTAAAGACTCATTGGAGTTGGGAGTTGATGGGTTGATCGCCCCAATGGTGGAAAGCCCTTTTGGTGTAAAAAAGTTTGTCGATGCAGTTGATTTAATTTATAAGGGCACACCACTTCACCTCTCAATTAACATTGAAACTCTTGGGG
>Ga0114933_10005801_pt1 | contig 11128 bp, 18 predicted proteins | sample 4SBtaG_FD_89691 | JGI IMG/M metagenome (GOLD analysis project Ga0114933, IMG submission 89691) | Deep subsurface microbial communities from Kolumbo volcano to uncover new lineages of life (NeLLi) - 4SBTROV12_W25 metaG | ecosystem: Environmental > Aquatic > Marine > Volcanic | place: Kolumbo... | reverse complement strand
GAATAAAGTCTGTTGACATAAAGTTTAGAGTTTCAGCAGATGTTAAAGAGTACATATACTTCCATCTATATCCATCAGATGTTTCAAAAATTGAGTTTGATGTAGAAGTTGGTTCTATTGTTGAAGCAGTTGCACCATCATTTTCAATAACTTTGTAAACAGCATAAGCACTATTCATTACAAAGTATGTAGAATCAAATAAATTAGTTGCACCACTATTAGCAGCATTTCCTGAACCAATATTATGTTCATACATATCGTAAGTTGTTCCTGTTGTCCAATCTCGTCTTGGTATACAGAATGTTACATCCGAAGATGTTATGATTTTTGCACCGATCATATCATCATAAGCATAGAATTCTGAAGTTATATCATCATTAGGTGTAGGTGGAGAAGCATCTGTTCCCTCGTCTATTGTGTTACCTTGTACATCGGCGTCGGATGCCCAAGAATGAGCACGACCTATGAATAAATAATATGTTTCTGACGCAGTTTCAGAAAAAGATTCTGAAAATTGTTCAGCATTATTTATTCTAAATTTGTTTGTGATTATTGCTGCCATTGTTTTTTCCCATAAGTCTAAATGTTTGTCTTTCTATTATTTATAACGGATTAAGTAGGTGTTGTGGTTACTTCAGCAGGAAAAGTTAAATTAGTTTTATGATTTTGATTCGAAGTAGATCCGTTAATATCAGATAATCTGACTGTTTCTCCATCCACTGAAGTATTTAATGAACCTGTAAATCTTAAATTTGCCCAATCTTTAAGAGTTGTACTAAAAGAAGCACCGTGTTCGATCTGTAAAACACCACCTCCCATAGAAGTTTCTAGTAATAACTCACTTTTTCCTGTTTCTGTTCCACCCTCTAATACTATTGCGTTATTTGCTGCATAAGCAGATAGACCAAATCTACTTAATGTTTTTAATCTAGGACCTGCATATGCATATCCATTACTTACACTTGTACCTCTTGCAGTATAACTATTTAGAGAGTAGAAACTATTACGATTTCGTTTCTCTAATTCAATAGTTGTTTCTGGAGACAAGTTTAATTCTTTTTGTGTATTTGTGTTTGTATCTCTATAATCATTTTGTGGTTCTACAGCAATACCTGTTCTCGCCACTGCTGAAGATACTTTAGTTTTACCATCTAATTCAACACCATTACTCATTGATTTTAATCCTACTCCTGTTCTTCTACCAAAGAATGTAGAGAATAGAGTATTTAATCTCATGTAGATTGGACTATCAGATGTACCAGAGAATAATCCACCAGATAGAGTTGCTGCCACAGGAGATTTAATTTTACCATTTAATCTAGTTTGAATATCAACCTGTCCTGTTACATAGAATCCAGATGGGTGTACTGCTCGTTTTAAAGCATCACGCCACTCAGCAATATCTCGAGCAACTTTAACTACATAAGAATAATCTTGATAATATAAACTATCTTGAATTTTTTTAGAACCCTCAGATATATGTCCATCTTGATTTAAATATCTACCTTGAGTTGTAATTGTAGTACCTATTGTTCCTGAACCAGTAAGGTTATCTGATTTAGATACAGTTGCTGTTGTACTACCAGAAAAGGTAACTGTATCGCCAACTTCTAATTCACTAGTTGTTGCTGTATATTTTAGAAGAGGTGCTGTAAAATCAACAACGGTTCCTGTTGCACCACTAATATTACTTGTAAATGTTTCATCAGCACTTATCGTTCCTGAAACTGTTTTGAGTACAGCATATTTTGGAAATGCATATGATGGTGCTGATGTATAATCTATACCGTGTTCAATAATAGTTAATGAAGTTGCACGACCAATTTCATCACCAAAAGGAATTACAGTTGCACTTGCACCATCAAATGCTGTATCTTGTAGCATTTGTCCACCAGTTTCAAATTCTATTCTACTTATTCCGTCAGGTGTAGTATCTGTAGCATCCTCTAAAGCAATAAATCTATCACCAGAAATTGTTGCTGTAGGTAAAGTTGTATAACCAGACCCACTTGCGATCATTCTAATATCTGTTATATCACCAGAACCTGTTGTATTTTCTTGAACTAATTTATCTCCTAAGTATCTATCTCCTACTTGAGTTAAATCTTCTAATACAATATGTTCATCTGCTTCTATATTGTAAGGTACATCTGGTTCAGAGTCTTGATTAACAATATAAAATCTTTCTGCTTTTGAAGCATCATCTTCCTCTGATAAAATATGTCCTGTACCATAACCACCATTACCTTCTAATTCTATTTTAATTTCTCTATCAACCATTTGTGAAGCAGAGTCTAAAAATTTACCACCACGACCATTATCAACAGCATCCTCTAATAGTAGATCACCAGATCCTGAACCTGAAATTGTTCCACTTTCTAATTCAACATGAATATCTACACTTCCTGTTTCTGGTGCAAAACCACCATTGACAACTGAAACTTCTGCTTCAGCAGTTCCTGAACTAAATGTAATTGTATCACCCTCTTGATATCCTGTTCCTGCAGCATTAGTAATAACTTCGGTAACACCTGCACCTGAAATATCTAAAACTTGTACCCTACCACCTGAACCAGCACCACCTGAAAGAGTTGCTTCATCACCTACTGTTAGTGTGCTTCCATCGTTTGTAATTGTTGCTGTTGATAGTGCTTGACTTACTGTTAATTTAACAGTTAAATCTTCATTAACATTACTAACACCAGAAATTACTTCACCGTTTACGAAAGTTCCTGTTGTTGTATCTTCATTAATTATAATTTCAACAATTTGAGTTGTGCCTTCTTGAAACTTTAAAATATTTTCTACAATTGCTGTTGCTTCACTAACACTTGCATTTGAAGGATTATTTGCTTGAGTAATTGTCTGACCAACTAATTCAATAGGATCATTAACTGATTGTGCTGTTGTTTGTGTACAACGAAGAAATGTTTGTGTATTCCATTTACCATCTGATACTCTTAACATATCATCGGTAGGTGTATAGATTACAGAATCTTCATTAAATAAAATTTTAAAAAATGCCTGATTTGCTTTTGCTGTACCTTTTGCACGATATAAAGATTTAATATTTTTAACAAGTTTTCTTTGATCAATTGAGGCATCCATATTTGTAGGAATTGTATTTAAAAATTCCTCTTTCATTTGAGATAAGAAATCACTTATCGTATGGTCAGGATCAGAGTAGTTTAATAATTGTTGAATGTTCTCTACAGGATTTGCACGATATTTTTTTACAGTTGCAGTCGCACCAGAGTTAGCACCAGTTACGATCTCACCTGTTTTAAAAGCATTATTTGAAGAAATAAATAATCTTGAATTTGTTATGATATCCTCTGATAAAATAGTTGATGTGGCACCAGAAGTTGCACCAGTTATAATTTCACCTCTTACAAAAGAACCAGAGAAAGTATTTTCTTCTTGAACTAAACTACCACCTTCATCTAAACCATTTTTATCTGTTTGGTTAAGTAGTATATAACTATCGGTAGTTGTTTCTGTTTCTAAAAGAAGTCTATCTGCTGCTGTAATTGACTCTAACGAAATCTCAGCAGATTCCATGAAAAGATAATAAGACTCAAGAAATGATAAAAATTTAGGATGGTCACTTACTACAAATTCAGGTATCTGTGATCCTATTTGATTTTTTATTTTTGTCTTATGAGTTTTTTTAAATGTAGTCATTCTTATCCATTAATATCCTGATCCAGATGTTGATGAATAACTACTAGTTGTTGTATAAGTTGTTCCTGCCTGTGAACTTCCACTTTCAATTGTATCTACACTACCGTTTACTGATGAGTTGGCCGTATCAATTTCTAAAATTTGATTTCTAACAGGAACAATATCATTAGAATTAGGTATAGTAAATATTCTTACTACTGTGCTAGCAGCGCCATCAACATTTGAAATACTTGTTAAGTGTGCTGATGTTAAAATTATTTCTCCTGTTGTATAATCAACAGTACCATAAGTAGAGTCTGTATAAATTCTTGTAGTGCCACTTAGATAATAAACTCTAATATTACCAGCACCATCGTCATCTAAAAAATGTTCATTTGTAGAACTATCATCATTAATTTTAAAACCTGATGAAGAAACTATACCACCAGCACTTGCGTTGTGACCAGAATGTGGATTAAAAAATGCATTGTTAAAGTTAAGTGTATATTTTAAACCAGAGTTTAAAGTAGGTGTAATTTCTTTATACATCTTAACTGTGGTAATATTACTTAAAATAGATGAATCGGTATCATCAATTAATCCGACTAATTCAGAGTGTCTAAACATACCAGTAAAATTCTCCAATGTATTATTATTATAATTTGTTATTGTATTTAAAACATTTGTATTAAGTGTTGAAAGTGCTTTTGTAGTTAAACCAGAATTATATTTAAATGTTGTAGTAAGAGTTATGAAAGTTGTTTCTGGATCAATTATAACAGGCGTAACCGAAGCAACAGCATATGATTTTAATTGAGAAACTAAACTTGTTTTTGTTGCTGTTGTTAAATTAGAACCAGACTTTGCTTTAATAGAAATATAAACTTTACCATATGCAACAGGACTAGCATCTTCACCACCATAAACTTGAACTGATTGAGCATTTGCATATAAACTCTTAACTAAAACTTTATAGTCATCTGCTGTAACAGCACGATCTTGTGCTGTATAATCTCTTGGCGCATTGTATTTAATTGAAGTAATAGATTCAGGATTTGTACCACCAGCAGCATTTGTATCTGTTACGATGGTAACATCTGTAAATCCACCAATATCTCCGTTAAGTGTAAATGTACTAGCACCATTTGCTGCTGTACGATTGGTGACTATGTAATCTAATATAATAATATTACCATCAGCAATTGCTTTACCTAAAATTCCATCACCAAAATAAACTTCATATCTTCCATTTTCAACTTCTTGTAAAAAGTAAACTTTAGAAGTAGAATCTAATGCTGTAATACCATCAGCAAGTGTAAATGTATTTGTTGTAGAATCAGAGGATGACTCTTGAACTTTAACAGTTAATGTTGTGGTATCAACATTGTCGTTAGGTATAATAAATCTTTGATCTATGTCCGATGTGCTTGCTGTATATTTGTAGTTTAAATATGTGCCTTCTAAAATTTCTAAGTTATCAAATTTGTAAACACCGTCAGCGGGTATAATACTAACATCTGCATTATTAACAAAAGAATAAGAAGTGCCATCCACAGTTGTAGTAAATTTTGTTCCTCTTGACATGGTAACAGAAGCACCAGAACCATTGTTTATGGTTACATCAATAATTGCAGAAGCGGCCGTAGCACTAGTCGGAGTATATCCAACTTGTTTTGCTAAAGAAACTACACTTGATCTTAAATCAGCACTATCAAGATACATTTCATTTGCTAACATATTAGCATTGAAAGCGTTATAGTGAGTATTGTAAGCAAGAACATCTAAAAGAATATTTATTCCAGAACCTTCAAAATCATAATCAGTAAATTCGTCTTGTTGAGATAAAAAAGTTTTGAGGTTTGCTTTTATCGTATCAAAATCTAATTCTGATATATCTAGTTTAGTTGCCATATTATCTTAGTCTTTCTAAAAATGATTCTACTATTACCGGGTCTGGATAATTTTGCACATAAAAAGATATCTGACAAGCATATCCATTCTCATCAAATTTAGGTTTAGTTAGTACTTGAACTAATCTTGCTCTCGGTTCGTAGTTTTTAATTAACAATTCTATTTGTTTTGAAATTACATGATTCATTTGAGGAGTAATTAATTCAAATAACATCGCTCTCAAATTAGACCCTATTTCTGGGTGAAAAGGTTTTTCATAATGATTAAGATTTATAAGATTGCGAACACTTCTTTTTACTGCTTCAACATCTGTAATTTTAGTTATATCTTTTGTAGCAGAATTTTGTTGAAAGTCTAAGTTTAAGTCCTTAAAAATTTTAGCACTTCTTTTACTTTCATTACTTTGTGTTGCGTCATATCTTGACATTTGTAATCTCTCCTATTACAATATTTATACCGATTATTTAACCACCAGCAAATACATTACTTGACCCTGCGGCCACAGAGGTGCAACCTGATATACCATCACCAACACGACCACACCCTTTACCATTTACAAAAACAGTTGAACTACCTGACGCTATTGGTGCAGCGTGAGCAGGACAAGGAACACCAGGCAATAAGTGAGTAGTATTATTATCACCTTGTCTTGATACAGCAATACTGTTTGCAAAAACATCACCAGAACCTTGTGCTCTTGTCATACCGCTACAATGAGCGACATCAGCATCTCCAATTCTAGTTACCGCTGGCATTTGTTTCCCTTTTCATTAACTCTTTTAATTTAGAATCAAAAGTTTCTATGTATGCGTGATCTTCCTCACTATGAGGAGAAGGCGGATACTCTGGTTTAAAAATAACTACATTGTCAAATTTATCAGGTATATTATTATAATCAGAAAATTCTAATAAAGAAGTTTCTATCCTGACGATAAACTGACCTTTCATTATTTTTTCTTAGCAGTTTTTTTCTTTTTTTTCTTAACTGTTTTCTTTACCACTTTTTTCTTAGCAGATTTCTTAACTTCTGCTGGAAAAAATATTTCTTGAATAAATTTAAACATAATAATTTCCTTTACTTCTTAGATTTTTTCTTTTTCTTTTTTACAGGTTTAGGTACTTCAATTTCTTTAACTGCTATTTTAACTGCTTCATTCTCTGGATTGTTAGATGACATACCAGGAGGACAAGGCACAACACCTTCATCAACCAACCTTTGTCTATTTTTCATGTGTTGATCATTAATAGCGTCTTTTGACCCACCAGTATAATGTACAGCGTGTCCTTCTTGTACTAAAATATCAGCACAAATTTTACTACCATCTTCCGTTAAAAAATTACCGAGAATACGACCGAACTTGCCTTTCATATTTTCACCATTTTTACTTACCTGTGTTTGTAAGATTGCATCGGTTCCTAAAAGTGAATTTAATCTTTCTTTTGCTTTTAAACCGAATACTTTTTCAACCTTATCGCTAGTTCTTGATTCTGGTGTGTCAATACCCATAACACGGACTCTTTCACCTCTTAACCAACAGCCGAATCCTAGGTCAATATCTACATCAACTGTATCTCCATCAACAACCTTTAATATTTTACATTTATACTCGTACATAGTTTTGATTCCTTGAAATTTCTTTACAAACTATTTATAAGACTGCTTTACAATTAACCTGAAATAGTGTATAATAATAATATGAGTGAAGAAGAATTAATTATGTTAGAAGCAAAGGTTGATATGGTCGATATTATATCAAAACACCCAGGAAAAGAAATGGAAACAGTTTCTATGTGTTTTAAAGTGATTGTTGATTCGTATGTTGCCATGTTAGGTGAAGAAGATACGGCAAAATTTCTCGAAGTTGCCATTGATTCGGTAAAAAATGGGTTTCACACCATAAATTCTAGTGAAATTCCTAAAAATCAACTGAATTAGACCGAAAAATTCGCAGTTTTTCGTCATTTTTAGTGTTTTTCGCAGTTTTCTGCGATATTTTGACACATTTTACAACTTTCGGGTAAACCCTTGATATTATTGACAATAAATCGGGCATATTCGCCCGAAAGTGCTTGAATCTACCGAAATAATAGTGTAAAATAAAGACATATTAACAAAGAAAAGAAAGAAAAAACATTATGAAAGATAGTAGATACGAAAAACAATTTGAGTTTGCCAAAAAACTTTGGGAAAGTTCAACTGGTGAAAAATATAGTGGAACATTTGATGAGAAACTTCAAATTGAAAGAAAAATTGAATTAATTAAAGACTTAGTGAGGGCTGCTTAATGAGTAATTTTCAATACAAATCAAAAAACCGAGTGTTCAAAGAATTTAACGAGTGTAAAACAGTTTTTGATAAACTAGATTATGCTAAAAAGTTAAAAAAAGACGCTTACGATCATGTTTACAATCTAGATTTAGATAAACTAATCGTAAGACTACAAAACCAAATAGTAATTAACCATTAACAGAAAGAGAAAAAAATGAATACTACATTTGATACTACAATAGATGTTCAATCTACCATGGATGAAATAAACGATAATATTTCAAAATACAATGCTTGTCTTGCTGGACAATATCCAGGTGACGAAAATACCTATGCCGACAAGGCAATTGAACTAGGTAAATCAATCGGATTATCTGAAGAAGATATATTCGAAATTTCAATATAAGGAGAAACTACATTATGAATACTAACTTAAAAAATACCTTGATGGCAATATCTGAATTAAAAAGTGAAGATATTGTATCTGTTATTAATGCTGTCAGAAATAGACAAAAAGAACTGAACACAATTGCTGGCGCTGCTGCAAGAATGATGTTTACCGTTGGGGCAAAAGTCAGAGTCAACGGTTCAAGAGAAACCTTTTTAGGTACTATTGAAAAAATTAATAGAACTAGATGTATTGTAAAAAAAGAATCTACTGGGCAATCTTATAGAGTGCCAATGTCAATGTTAAAGGAGGTTGCATAATGACACACGAAGAACTAAAAGATAAAGTTTCAGATATTCTGAATAAGGCAGAAACTGAAATGAATGATGTAATAGAAAAATTTAATGAGAATAATGATGAAAGTATCGAAGTCGATACCGTTGATCTATCAGGTAAATTTTCAGATTTAAATGATTATGTGGAGGACTATTCATAATGACACCATCACAAAATTTTGTAACTGCCATTATATCACAGGCCATCGAAGATGCTAGATATACAGGTCTTAGTAGAAAATATTTAAAACATAAAGTCGAGGCACTTGATTGGATTCTAAAGAAAGATGAAATGTTTGAATATTATTGTAAACTTCTAGGCGTTGATCCTGATTGGGTTGGCGATCAGGTAAGAAAAACTAGTAATCTGAATATAACAAGATCACAAAATAAATTAATTAAAAGGGAGAGAGTTTAAATGTTACCTACAAAACAGATGATAGAAACAGCACAGTCAGTCGCTGAGATTGCAAATGCTTATGAGAAAAAACATTTTACAGAGGAATCGTTAAGTAGTTTTTTATTTCAAGAAACATTAAATATGCCAGATGTAGAATTTGATGTAGAAAAAATTGCTGAGATTGCTCGTGAGTATGTTGATGAAGATGTTATCAACTCTTATGATGAAGAAGAAGAAAATAGAAAATATGAAAAAGAATTAGAAGGAGAATATTATGCCAGATATGAAGTTTAGAGAAGGTCAATATGTTTTAGAATTAAAAAGATATATTGATAGAACCTATAAACAACATTATAGTAATAAATCAGGATTACAGGTTCAAGAAATTTTAAAAGACCTAGAAATTGGCAAAGAGTTTTGTCAAGGTAATGCTATCAAATACCTTATGAGGTATGGCAAGAAGAAAGGTTATAATCGTGATGATCTTATGAAAGCACTTCATTATACAATTTTGATGATGTACTACCATGATGAAAAAACTGAAGATGATTATTCTGCTTTACAAAAAGCACAGGCCGCTCATGATCCTTACACAAAAGGTTTTAACACAAGCGAAGGAGAAGAATAATGGAAATAATTTTACTTACTTTACCAGTAGTATTAGTTTATATGATACTAAGTTAATGATTAATGAATCGAAGATAATAACATATCTTAAATGGTCAGGTACTTTTGCAGTTATTGTAGGAGTATTTCTGGCAGCGATTGATATTCACCCTTGGAGTAGTTTTACTTTAATGACCGCAAGTGCATTGTGGTTTGGTGTCGGTATATCTTGGAAAGAGTATGCAATTGTGACCACAAATATTTGTACTTTTTCCTCTAGTGTTTTAGGACTATTAATTTATTATCTATAATACATAGTCGGAGTGTAGCGCAGTCTGGTAGCGCACCTGGTTTGGGACCAGGGGGTCCCAAGTTCAAATCTTGGCACTCCGACCATGTATTATAATGAAAGGGAGATATGATTAAAGGTTGTGTAGGATTTAGCCATATAGAAGGTAGTTGGTTCTGGAATATATTGATTGTGAGAGGTAAGCATTGTTATCGTATTCCTTTGCTTTATCCTTTCTATTATATTCTATTTGCTTTATATAAAAGAAAAGTGCGAAAGAACCTGGAAGAGTATTCTACCTCTGCTACCTAGCGATTCTCTGAAGAAACGACACCACTATATATAAAAGTACCAATCCCCATATTAATAAGAACTCCTCAGTAATCATACCATTCTCTTGTATGAATTCACCAAAGATTGCAACTGAATAGATAGATATAAAAAATGCAATAAAAGGACTCACTAAGAGTCTTAACATTTAATTATTGACTGGTGCGTTAGCACGCCATTGATAACAAGACCAATATCTTGCTGTTGTCTTGTCTTTTGCTGTATCGCAATTGTGCCTTGCACGGAATGATTTTCTTCTTGCAGGATCATCACGCTTAATTGATAAACCTGTTGTATCACCGAAAGATACTTTCTTGACTTTATCACCATCTTTGACATAAACATAAAACTTCTTAGAACCGCCACGAATCGGGTCATTGAGTTTAACCTTCTTACCTTGATATTCTGCTTCAGTAATTTCTAAGTCTTTATATTGCTGTTCGCAAATACAATCTATATCTTCAACTTGTTTAAATGTTTTCATTTTTGACGTTTTTCTTCCATCTTTGTTTCATATTTTGTTTTAAAGTAGTCGTGTGTAACATATGAAGCAGTTACAAAGCCTGCCGCGAATACTAACAAATAAATTACAGTAGTTTTAAAATTCTTTTTGAAACCACCTTTGCCATGATTCTTTTTATATGCTCTCCACATCCACCAAAAACCTGCAATAGTTAAAATAATACCTATTGCAATTACCCAAGGATTATTTGCGATTGCAACTCCTGAAGCACCAAAGATTAAAAACAATAATCCATTTATATAACACATTGGACACATTACTTACGTTTCTCTCTTGCTTCTCTCGCCGCTCTTTGTGCAGCAGCACGAAACAGTTTGTCAGCAATTGTAGTTTCTGGTAATCTCTCTCCGAGAGTTTTACTCTTTTTCTCTTTCATAGTATTATTTATACCCTTCACAGGTTGAAAAAGTTTTT
>Ga0114933_10005800_pt1 | contig 11128 bp, 6 predicted proteins | sample 4SBtaG_FD_89691 | JGI IMG/M metagenome (GOLD analysis project Ga0114933, IMG submission 89691) | Deep subsurface microbial communities from Kolumbo volcano to uncover new lineages of life (NeLLi) - 4SBTROV12_W25 metaG | ecosystem: Environmental > Aquatic > Marine > Volcanic | place: Kolumbo... | reverse complement strand
GCGCCATGACCATATATTTCTCTACCAAGAGATTTATGTAATACAGTTACTGGAAATGATTTAAACTGCCAAAATAATCTTGCAGCAACTCCTAACGCTGTACCGTCTTGTGTACCTCTATTCATAAATGCTCTTTCATAAGCACTTGGCATTGGTACTGCAAAGTCGGCTCTGTCTACGTAGTAAGCAGCTAAAGATGAAATAAGTCTATCTTTTTCTCTAGCTAATTTACTTTTACTATGTTTCTTTATTAAAGGTTCTTTTTGTTTTAAGTATGATAAGATTGTGGCGTCATCTAAATTTTCTATCATATCAGTTACAACATACTTTTGTCCATCTTTTCCTGTGTATATAGCTTTTCTAATTACATTTTCCCATTCTAGCTTTCCTATATCATAAATTTCCATTATTCTTTGTGTATGAGGATCTAGGTTATCAAAAGTTCTTTCAGCTTGCATCGCTAAATTTCGTGACATCATTAATGCAGAGCCAACTCTATGTGCATCTGTCCAAGGAGATAGTAAGTTTAGTTTAAAATATGCTTGTTGCGCTTTTGCAAACATACCTGGCGTTAAGTCATCTGAGCTAAATCTTGATATAGTATTACCTATAATACCATCCATACCTACGCCTAACATTTGAGCAACTGCTCTTCTGTCACTTTTTTTCATACCTCGTCCTTTAAATAAATTTTCTAAAGCAACACTATATCCTTTAAATCTATTAACACCTTGATATTTTAATTCAGCTACTTGGTTAGGTATATCAGTTATAGATGACAAAGTTGCCATACCTAGTTTAGCCATATTTTGAATATTTCTTATTGTAGATGACACGTGTGCTGCTGTTACGTTACCAGGAATTCTTGTTGTACCATCAACCTCTGCTAGCAAATGCCATAGCATATCATTATTTCCTCTTGACATTTTTCCAAACTCTTCCATGCCTTTTATATCACCTTTTGCTTTTGCAGCTCTTAATTCTGCGTCTAGTATAGATTGAATCATTGCTCTTGGATTTGGTCCTAAAACTTCTAGTAAAGCTTGATTTTTACCAAAGTGATCTAAAGATAATACAATAGTTTCTCTTAATGTTTTAGTTCCATAAGCTCTGTTATATTTCATAAATGAATCAGAATCTTTAAAATGTATTATTCTATGAGCTTCACTCATTCTTTTGGCTAAGTTACTTGGTCCAGTAAATCCTTTTATTATATCATCAGCAAAATCTTCGCCTCTATGCTTTAAGTGTATTCCAGTAATTAAACCATTATATACATTTTTCCAAAAGCCTTTCATATCTTCGACATCTATGTTGGCCATAGTTCTGTCCATATCTACTACATCTCTTATAGTGTTATACCATTTCTCAAAGCCATCTCTTCTTATTTTAACAGGGTTATGACTCTGCCTCATTATATAATCAGGTAATTTTCTTATCCAAGCACCATGCCTATTATTAGCACTAATAGCTCGATCTTGCTGCTCAAATACTATTCTTGCTATCTTTTCTGCTGCCGGATTTCCAGAAGCTCCAGACTTACCACCAGGTTTTATTTCATATAACTCTCTTGCTATATGATCGTCAAGTTTACCAGAAACAAATTCTTCGAATACATCTTCCTCTTCTAAGTGTCTTATAAGATTAGTAACATATCTTGTAGAATGAGCTTTACCAATAGCATCTACAGATCTTCTGCTGCTTTTTATGTACTGCATAGTACCACCAAGTAATGCTCTTAGTCCCAATGCTCTATCTTTAAAATTAGATAAATGACTAAATATTCTTTCTTTTGCTTGTATATTTAATAATCTTTGTCTTTGCTCGATAGCAGCAGCTACTTCTTCTTTTGTTGACTCATCAGCAAGCCATTGTTTCATTTTTTGTTCAATGTCTGCTTCTTTAGATATAGCTTTTTCTTTTGTAACTTGCTTAGCTAGTTTATTAAGAAGTTTTTCTTTATCTGCAGGAGTTGCCGCATCTCCAACAGCTTCATTAATTATGCCTATACAATCTCTTATACTTGCCATTATACTTTACCTATCACGCAGTTTAATACTGCTTTTGCGCCATCAAATAAAGATTTACTTTTCTTTACTTTAGCATTTGTTTCATCTTTTACAATTTTAACTTCACTGTCTAAAGAATCTTTTTTATACACTCTTAGTTCCTCTGTTAAAGATTCTATTTCTTTATTTATATTAGCTAAATCAATATTATCAGTATCAGATTCTATTTTTTGTAATCGTTCTCTTGTATTTAATGCTCTTGTTTCTGGATCTAATTTAACATCAGAAGTTGTTGGGCCATGCTTAGAAGCATAATAGTTGGCTTCTGATCTTTTAAGTATTTCATCCATATTCATAGTCTGTATAGATTTTTTAGGATCAACTACTTCGGCTTCTATATGCCATACTTTTCTTTCGCCTGTTTGAACTCTATTAGCTTTTACTATTTTAAGTCTTGTCTCTGGAGGTAATAATACTTCAGCTTCATGTCCATATAAAGCTTTTGCTGTGCTACTAGCATGCTTATCTACAAATGCCATTTTAGTTTTCTTAGGAACAAATATTTTAAATTTAACAGGGTTTTCATTTTTAAGAAGAAAATAATTTGCTTTGTGGTATAATAAACTTGCGTTAAATACTGATTTAGTAGAAAATTCCATACCTAAAATTTTTGCGCCATCTCCTTTATTTAATAAACCGTATGGTAATATACTTTCATCAAAAAAATTAGAAGCTTCTTTTCCAGAATAAATTGTAATATTATCTCCTGTTTCAAATTTATTTATAGCAGATAGTAAAGCTTTTACAAGCATTGCTTTATTAGTTGATTTACCTGTCATATAAGCTTTAACGTCAGCATGAGTTACAGACTGAGCTGCCCATTTCATTAAAGCTGTTTTTTCATTAGGAGTAAGAGCGTCACCTAATTTTTTAATTTGCTTATCTATGTATGACATAGCTTCATCATGGGCATTAAACTTTTTATATATAAATTTTCTATTTGCTATCTTTTTAATTTCCATACCAGCAATTTCATTTATCATGGCTGGCTCTATAGCAGGATTTTTTATTTCTTGAGAAATTTGTGGTGGTATCTTTTTGCCATCTGTTTCTAATTGTTTAAATGCTCTAACTATTTCTATGCTTCCAACAGCATCTCTTCTATTTACTAAAGCAAAAGTTAATTCATTAACAAAATCTTTTTGATTACCAGGATCTGCGTGTTTAGCAGCATCTCTAACAATAGCTTCTATTTCTCCGTCTGATATAGAATATATTTTTGCAAGAGCATTTTTAAACATATCAAGATTCATATTATCTAAATGAAACTTAATATCAGGATTAACTCCACTTATAAAGCTTTTAATTTCTTTAATAGTAGTCATATCCCAATCGCCTTTTAATTCTCCAAGCGCTCTAAATTTTAATGAGCCACCAGCATCAATACTAGTAATTTTTCCTTGTGGTGATAGTATAAGGTTTCCAGGAGCTGCAAAATCTCTATTACCTAGCCATGCGTGTACCATTGCTGTTTCTAAAAATTCTTTATAAGCAGCAGGATTAGTCTTAATTAAATTGTTAACTTGATCCATAGTTAAAGGTTTTCCTTCTTTCCATTTAGAAGCAATACCTACAAATTGGCCTGCTCGTAGAACCGGTCTTACTTTAGGAGAGCCATCTTTTAATATTAAATGTAATATAGAAGAAGCAATCATTTCATTTAAAGCCCACTCTTTATTTTTAGGATACTTCATATACCATTGTTCACCAGTACTTTGATGAGTAACAATGTTACCTTCGTTAGAGCCTTGTTTACCAGCTGTTATAGTGAAATCTTCTTCAAGTAAAGGAGCTCCTGGTAGTTCTTCTAAGTCAATAGATTTATAAGAAGATTCTCCTATTGTAGCACCTTCGTCTGCAGTACTAGGTTTATATTCTATTTGAGGTGGAACATATCCTGTTCTTTTATTATAAGCTCGTTGTAACTCTGCAGCGTCTACATCATCTAAAAATTGACCACCTGGATAATTTTTCTTTCTTGCTATATCTTTTGACGCTTTTAATAATGCATCAACATTTATATCTTGATCACCTAAAGCTTGCTTATAAGCTAAATCTAAAGCTGCAGAATGTCTTTTTGCAGACACACCCATAAGCCAATCAGCAGTCTTTCCGCCAACGACATGTATGCCACCAAAGCCAGCAGACCCTAGCGCAACAGCGAAAAAAGAATCCATTAATGTATAATCGGCTTGTTCATTCCATTTTTGAGCAGCAACAAATCCTTCAAAAGGAGCTGTATATATCGCCGTACGTCCTGCAGTTGAAGCAAATCTAGCTACGCTAATTCCTTGCTTTGCAGCCATTCCTAAAAATCCTACTTTTGTAAAAGGATCAGGAGAAAATAATAAACCTACATTAATTGGGTCATACATTGCTGACGCCCCCATTGCACCTATCCCATATAATCTTTGCCAAAAGCCATTTGCCATTTGATACATTTGTTGAAAATTCATTTCTTTTAATTTTCTTTGATGTAATATTTGTGCTTCTGCTACAGTAAGATCTCTGTCAAAAGTTAAGTTACCGTCTAATCCATATTTTTCATTAGCTTGTTCTGCTGATAAGATGTCTCCTGTTCTAGATTCTGACTGGCCGGTCATGTGGTTAAAGTATTCTGTATCACCACCTATGTCAACAGCTTCTCCTGTTTCTGCATGCCAGTTTGATTTAACTGTTTGCTCATACCACCTTTTAAATGTACTCTCACTAGTATCATCTTGATTCATGTCAAGATCTTTAAAATCAAGTATACGGAACGTCTTACCTTCGTCCCACATAATATCGCCATACTGATCATTATTAATTTGTAAAAAATTATGACCAATATTTTTTAGATGCTCGTAGTCATCTGATTTTGGTAACTTAATACTTGGCATATTTAAAACTGTATGTATGGCTTGCCATCTTTAGTATAACTAATGATGTCTTCCATAACTTTTATATTATCATTTGTAATTCTTGTTCTCATATCTTCAAAAGAAAGAACTACTTTTTGTTTTGTACCTTGTGTTCCTGGAGGATCAACAGGACCTGTAAAGTATACAGGATAATAACCATTTTCTCCAAAGTCATAAACTAACTCTACTCCTGTACCGTCTGCTGTATTTCTCCATTTAGTATTTGTAGCTCTTAACTCTCCCTGTATAGATTTATACTGGCCAGTGCTTTGCCCATAAGTATCTAATGTAACGTTGCCAGAGTTTAATATTTCAAAGTCTAAATCTGATTGACTTATCGTTTCTAATACATTATTAGCAACCGACTTAAATTGAGATATATCTAAATTAGTATTAGGGCTTAACTTTGGAACAATAAAATCTTCGCCTATATGATACTTGCCTGTAATATACTGCTCTGTAACTTGTGATATTGCGTCATTTACTTCCATTCCTTGAGATACTTTCATCTTAACCATTTTAGTTATTAAGTTTTGCCAACCATCGACCATTGGAATAGCATTAGCATTTGTCTTAGTTAATGCTTGTCTTATAGCTATAAAGTCAGCTTGTATAGTAGCATTTATAGTTTCGCTATCAGCTCTTGCAATGGCATTACTATCTAATTTCATTCTTGATGCTTCAAAGATAGAACCAAAGTCAGGGTCATCTATATACATCATAGCTGCCGCTACATTTTTATCTAATTTACCATGAATAATTAATTCTGCCATTACATCATCAAAGTAGTCTCCATATTCATTTTTAAGCTGTAGTACAAATCCTTGAATAGCTTCTTTATCAGCAATATTAGCATCCATAAATGTTTGTGATAATCTTGATCTTTCGACGTCGCCAAGTAATACTTTATCCTCTCCTCTTATACCAAAGCTCTCTTGCATTTCAATTATAGCATTATATCCTTCCATTCTAGTAGCCAAGTCATCTGATTTTAATTTAGTGGCTATATCTTTTCTGTAAGTTTGAGCATATACAACAGCATCAGATTCCATTAATTCTACCATTTGAGTAGCTTTTTTAGCCATTTCAGATTTTATAAGTTTTTGATCTGCAGTTGTATCAGGTAATTTATTAACATACTCACTCATGCCATTTAAGTCCATTGTTGATATAGCTGTTGTATGAGTGTATATTTTTTTACCTACATCAAACTTTCTTAAATAATCTCCATACTGAGCATTATTTTCGCCGTAGTAATATTTAAACTGCTCTTCACTTAGCTCGTGTACACCTTCTCCTTGTGAGGATACATTTGCTAAATTATCTTCTATTTGTACTTCAAACTTTCTTTTTTCTTCTTTATCGATAGCCTGCTTAATTCCAAAAGCTTTATTTTTTAATGCTTGATGTTTATCTGCGTCAAGTACTTTAGCAAATCTTCCTGTTTCAAACATTTCTTTAATCATAGAAATTTTAAGAGGATCCCCCTCATCAATAACAGAAGTAATCATAGTTTCTGCAATATATGCTAATGCTTTATCCTCTGCAGCTTTTAATGAATTTTTATTCCATAAATTAGAGTATCCTTCTATGCCGTCTGTTTCTTTTGTATCTAGCCCATTTAAAATTTGTTTTATAGATGATTGATAAGTATTTAAGTCCCACCCTTCTGGGTTAATTGATGCTCTTATACCCATAGCTTGAACAGTTTCATTAAACTGATCTTTTTGATATTCTAAAGTTTCTTCAGCTTCAAATGCAGTAGACTGTTTAAATACTTGCATTTTAAAGCTATTCATTCTTTGCTTCCATTCTTGGATAGCATACTTATTAGGAGCCTCGCCTAAATATTTATCTGATATTTCTTGAAACTTAGCCAATGCATCATTAGTAAATCCTTTAGCACCTGGGTTTTCATATTCAGATTCCTGCTTATCTTGCCACTCATTATACTCTGTAAATACTTTTTCGTAGCTTGTAGAATTCCATAGAGTTGCCTCTTTTTTCATTTTATCAAGTTCAATTCTATTTAAGGATGCACCCATGCTAGCTACACCTTTGCCAAAAGCACTTAAGCCTGTATCAGAAGCTACACCTATCTGACCACCAGAAAATCCTTGCGCGCCTTGCCCTGAAGACGTTGTTCGTTGTACTGCACCGTCGTATGTTGGGATTTTAACCATTACGTAAATACTCCTACATCTCTACCGTAGCTATAAGTTTGACTGCCGCCAGTTAATAAAGTACCTGCAGCTTTCATCTTACCAGCTTGATAAGCCATAGCTCCAGTATATCTAGCAGTTGCGGCTTCTACCGCATAACCACGTTTTTTAAGATCAGTATTATACTGAATCATTAATAAATCTTTTTCGCTCTCTATAGCTAACTCTTCAAATAAATCAATAGCCGTGCCCTCGGTTGCATCAACACCAGCTTTTGATAATGCTACAGTAGTAGAACCTTGAATTTTTCTTATTCTTCTTTTTAATTGTTCTTTATCATAATCAGCTTTATCTTGTGCTATTTGAGCATTCTGCTCAGCTATTTGAGCATTATACTCATTTAATCTTTTTTGGTTTTTACCTTGTTGATAAGCGCCATAAGCAGAGACGGCAGTACCTACTCCCATCATAACTGTTGCAACCATTGCTTTACTCATAGAATTTTACCATCTTTATATAATCCTCTTTATTTGGACCAAATTTTTTAAGTTCTGCTTCTTCTTTAAAGCCAAGATATTTAGCGAATTTAACAGCTCGATCAAAATCTTTTATAACATGACAATGAACCCTGTGAAACTTAAATTGATCCGCTATCAGTTTTAAATAATATCTTATATCTTTTATACAACGAATTTTATTTTTTTTAAACTCTGGAGATAAAAACATATAAGCTTCTCCTACACCATTCCATTGTGGCATAACTCCGCATATCCCTACAATCTTTTGATCTTGATACCAAGAAAAAGTAGCTCCTACATGCTTAAGGCATTGTACTAGGTCATTAAACGTTTTGCCATAATTTTCTATCATTTTCTGTTCAGGGCCATCTAATTTTATCATATTAAAATGCCAATCTTCAAAAGGTACAACAATCATGAATAAGTACTCATCTGTATCATAATAGCGGATATAGTACAAGCTTGCACTGTATCTGACTTTAAATATATTTTATTTTCAGTAGTATAACCCGCAGGCATATTAAATGTATAATCTCCAGTCTTTGGAGAAGTTGCTGACATAGAACTTGTAGTCGTTCTAAATGGCACGACTTCAACGCTAGAGGAAGCTGGACCAGCTTTTAATGCTGGAGTTTCAAATAATCTAAATATAGCTTTGTCTATTCTACCTCGCTTACCTTGAGTTGTTCCATACTGGCTCTTAGGTTCTACATTAACAGATTCTAATTCTGCTGTAAAAGGTAATCCCACATGACATTTAGTTGTAGGATTAGTTAGTGTTATTGATCCTGATGATACTGTCTTTCTAGATTCAACAGCACCATTATTTAATACAGCAACAATTTCACCTTCTAAATGATCTAATCCACTTAAAGTACTTGTAGAGCCACCTGAATAAGTTAGTCCAGAATCTACATAATATTGATCAGCTTCAGTATGACCATCAGCTTCTCTATAATCATCTTCCATAAATTCAACATATTGTTTTACAGCACCATTTATTGTTCTTTCTACAATCATATATAGTGTGTCAAAAGCGTCATCTATTCCAGGTATAACTGAAATACTTTTTACTTTAGAAGGAGAAGCATTCGTAGTTGCTAGTCTAACTGTATCAGTAGATTCGACTGTTAACATTGGTCCTTTTGGATTTGTTTCTCTTACGGTTACAACATTTGCTGCAGGATTGGCTACTACAAAATCTGAGTGAGCATTAATAGCAGTATATATGTTGTCTGCTGTAGTATTATTATTTGTTTCTGTTTTAAATTGATTTGATCCTGGCGTTCCTGTCGTAGAAGTAAAAGTAACAGTTAATCCATCTGACTTTGTAAATTTTAAAGTTTTTCCAGAAGCTATATTAGCAAAATCAGTTACAGTAATAGTACATCCTGAAGAAACTCCTGCAATTGTATGTCTGTGCCATGCAGTAACATCTTGATCTCTGTAATAAGTAAAGCCAAGAAGCATTCCATCTCCTCTTCTTACCCATAATATATTATTAGGATAATTAGCAAAAGCGCACTCTTCAAAAAGTCCATAACCTACATGTTCTGATAATACAGTCATATCAGGAGTAGTAAAAGAATCATAATCAATATTATATGCAAATTCTCTTAAACGTTTTTTATTTTTACCTATAAATAATACTGATTTAGAAGCAGGAGATACTCTCTTATCTGCAGCACCATCAGTTGTTTCATTAGTAACTTGAATAGTAGTTGGTGTTATTCCCTGAGTAGCAGAGCCAGATGACATATTAAATGCACCATTTTTAGTAAAAATCCCTAAAAATTTTCCTCCATACATACCAGTTATTTGATTTACTTGATCAGATACAAGAGTAAAAGTTAATGAATTATCATCATTTACAGAACCATCAGCAGCAGTAGGAGAAAATTTATCAAAATCAGCTGACATAGAACCATATACAGTACTTGGTTGCTGCGTTGTACCTGCATAAAATAATCTTTCTTCAAAGAAAGTAACTTTAGTAGGATAATTATCTATATAAAAAGAACCTAATCTCCAATCTGTTACTGCTGACGTTCCGCCGTAGTTTCTGTCTGCGTTTACAGCAACAGTAACACTAGTAGCAGAGCTATATGCTGTTATTTTGCCAAATCCCCACGTACTAGAATGTTTTATTCTTACTGATCTTCCTACGTCATTTGCAACAAATACACTTGACGAAGCAGTAACCGTAACAGAGCCTGATGTGCCAGAAGGAGTTAAAGTAGTAGAAGATGTGTTTGCTGCGTTATAAGGACCATCAAAAAAATCTACATCAGATATTGACCAAGATGTATGGCCAGTTCTAGATAACTTTCTTGGAGGATGAGATTGATGTACTAAATATAATATATCTGCAGATTGAACAAATTCTATTTCATTTATTTGTGCTGCTGTATAAGTAGTAGATATTTCATACGGAGTAGTTCCACCTGATACAATAATACCTTCATCTTTAAAAAATCTTATGTAGTTGTGTCCAAATTCTAGTATATATGCTTGTGTCTTAGAAAATATAAAAGGAATAAGTCTAGCTCCTGAATTAGTTCCAGTAGATGTTTTAATCTCTCTTATAAATTTAGTACCTGATCTTTTTTGAAGACCACCGTGCATTAATACTTGAAAATTATGAAGAGAAGAAGCACCATTGTAGTACTTCTCCATATCAATACGTCCGTTTAGCCTTGGACTAAGCTCTCCTGAAGTGAAGTTTGTAAGTATTGGTGATGATTCAGCCATGTCATTTTACGTCGTGTATTTGTTCCATCTATAATCACTCAAGTTTGATCCAGATGTTCTTGATTCTAACCAGAAGTCAGCTACTAGACCGTCAGGAGTTCCCTCAGTTGCATCTGCAGATCTTGCTTCAGCTAATTTTTGATAATACAGATTATTCATTGCGTCTAATGTTCTTAAATCTTGTAATAAAGGCATAACTAAATTACAAGCTAATTTTAAAGCTAGTACTTCGACAAGTAATGAATCATAAGTACCTACGTCTGTATTTTTAAAGATATATGTACATTTAAAAGTATCTTGATCAGTTAATAATTTACTACCCTCTATTTTATATTCTACAGTGTCGTCTTCTGGTTGATGTATTCTTATAAAGTCAGCAGGTAATTGAAATTCTTTTGTAAAGTAATAAGCAGGTGTACTGCCTAATAATGATAATGAAGCTCTTTTAATACAGCAATTCCAAGGATGCAATCTAAATATTGAATCTCTAGTATCATCAAATAATTCATTTGAAAAACGTGCAGCTTTAGTATCTTCTGTTAATGAAGTTATAAATTCATTTCCTAATAAGCCTAAAGCTCTGTTTACAATATTTATTTTTGTTGTCGCCATATTATTCCTTATACACTAAGGGGGCGCAATAGCTAACCCCCTTAGCTTGAGTTTATTAGTCTACTACATACATTATATAGCCTACTAGATCGTCTCCACTTGCCAAAGCCTGGTCT
>Ga0114933_10005799_pt1 | contig 11132 bp, 10 predicted proteins | sample 4SBtaG_FD_89691 | JGI IMG/M metagenome (GOLD analysis project Ga0114933, IMG submission 89691) | Deep subsurface microbial communities from Kolumbo volcano to uncover new lineages of life (NeLLi) - 4SBTROV12_W25 metaG | ecosystem: Environmental > Aquatic > Marine > Volcanic | place: Kolumbo... | reverse complement strand
TTTTACTAATTTTGATTTGGATATGACTCAATACAGCTTAATGGCTTATTCTATTGGTTTGGTTGGCTTATGTTTGGTGTTGGTTTTATCTCCAGCATTTTATTCTAGAGAGGACACCAAGACGCCTTTAAAATATGGTCTGATTGCAATGGGTTGTAATGCCTTTTTCTCGTTATTACTGGTTTTGTTGCTTATACAGTTTGAGGTTAATTATCCTCATATGGGGCTCGCTCTAGCCTTTTCTATAGCCAGTATTCTCAATGCTTATTTGCTAGCAGCTAAACTTATCAAAGAAGGGTTAATACAAATAGATGAAAATTTAATCTTTTTAGTGCTTAGAGTTCTTTTTTCAACCCTGGCAATGGTTGTATTTTTAATTGCGTTTAGCCAAGACAATATTTTATGGATTAATAGCTCCTTGGGTGAGCGTATCTTGAGTTTAGGTTTTCTTATTGGTTGTTCTGTGCTGATTTATTTCAGTGTTTTGTTCTTGTTAGGATTTAGATTCAGAGAGATTCGTATTAAATAGGAGATTAAGTAACTATAATATTCAACTAATTTTTTTACTTATGAAAGATTATAAAGAAACACTAAATTTACCTGGAACCAGTTTTCCAATGAAGGGTAATTTACCGAATAAGGAACCTGAAATTCTTGGATTCTGGGAAAAGATAGGTCTGTATCAGAAAATCCGGGAACAGCAACAGAACAAGAAGTCCTTTCTTCTATTGGACGGCCCTCCTTATGCTAATGGCAAGATTCATATAGGGCATGCACTTAATAAGATCTTAAAAGACATTATTATTAAATCAAAAACCTTATCTGGTTTTGACGCGCCTTATTTGCCTGGGTGGGATTGCCATGGCTTACCAATTGAACATCAAGTTGAAAAAAAGAAAGGTAAAGTGGGCCCTAAAATTGAGGCAAAAGAATTTAGAGAGCATTGCAGGTCTTATGCTCTTAAACAGATCGAAGAGCAAAAACAGGATTTTATCCGTCTAGGTGTTTTAGGTGAATGGGATCAGCCTTATCTCACTTTAGATAAAAATTATGAGTCTCAACAAATCAGAGCGTTTGCAAAGATTGTTGACAATAACCATGTGATCTATGGACACAAACCTGTTCATTGGTGCCTTGATTGTAAATCAGCACTAGCTGAAGCTGAGGTAGAGTACCAAGACAAAGAATCAGTCTCAGTAGATGTGGCATTTAAGGTATTGAGTACAGGAAAATTTTTAGATTTGGCAGGTGTTGATGGTATCGAACCCACTATGGAAATTATTGTGCCTATTTGGACAACCACACCATGGACTTTGCCCTCTAATGAGGCTGTCGTTTTAGGTGAAGATATTGACTATTCTCTCTTTCAGGGAACTCTGAAGAATAAGCAAATCAATGTCTTACTAGCCAATGATTTGTCTGAATCAGTAATGCATCGTTGGAATATAGAACATTGGGATAGCGTTCTTAAGATTGATGCATCACTTTTGAAGGGATTGATGTTAAAGCATCCATTCTATGAAAAAGATGTGCCCATTTTAATTGGTGATTATGTAACTACAGAAACAGGCACAGGTGCGGTTCATACTGCTCCAGCACATGGCCATGATGATTTTAATATTGGAAAAATAAATCATCTAGACCTTGAATGTTATGTGAACCCTTATGGGTTGTTTGCAGACGAGAAAGAATTCTTTGCAGGGGAGCATATTTATAAATCAGAGTCGAAGATACTAAATAAACTTGAAGAGACTAATAACCTGATTCACCAAGAAAAATTTAATCATAGCTACCCGCATTGCTGGAGACATAAAACACCATTAATATTTAGAACCACTCGGCAATGGTTTATTAGCATGGATAATGAAGATTTAAGAGAGAATTCTTTGCAAGCTATTGAGCAAGTTAAATGGTTGCCTGAATGGGGAGAAGATCGAATAATAGGTATGGTTTCTACTCGACCTGATTGGTGCATTTCTAGACAAAGATATTGGGGTGTCCCTATCCCGTTGTTTGTTCATAAAAAAAATCAATCACTGCATCCAAAGACAACGGAACTTTTAGATAAAATTGCTAATGATATTGAAGACAATGGAATTGATTCATGGTTTGAATCTTCAATCGAGGATTATTTTGATGACAATTTAAAAGACTATAAGAAATCCACAGACACCATGGATGTTTGGATGGATTCAGGATTGGCTCACCATGCTGTGAGTCAAAATTTTGATAATATTACTTACCCAGCAGATTTATATTTGGAGGGCTCTGATCAACATCGCGGTTGGTTTCAAAGTTCTTTGCTTACTTCAATTGCAATGAATGGTTCTGCACCATACAAACAAGTTTTAACACATGGTTTTTTTGTTGATGAGGAAGGGAAGAAAATGTCTAAATCATTGGGTAATGTAATAGCACCTCAAAGCATAATAAATTCTATGGGAGCAGATATTTTAAGGTTATGGGTTGCATCGACGGATTACACAAGTGAAATGAGGATTTCAGATCAAATCCTTAAACGCAATGGTGATACTTATAGGAGAATTAGAAACACCACTAGATTTCTGCTCAGTAATTTGGGGGATTTCAATCCAGACAAACACTCGATTGATTATTCAGATATGTTGTTACTAGATCAATGGATTATGAATCGCTTGAGCGTAATCAATCAATCCATTCAAACTGATTATGAAGAGTATTCTTTCCATCGTATCATCCAAACTTTGCATAATTTCTGTGTTAATGACATGGGCGGTTTTTATTTAGATATTATTAAAGATAGACTTTACACAATGCCTGCGAATTCCAAAGGTAGACGATCGGCACAAACAGTGTTGTTACATATTGCAGAGTCTCTTGTTCGATGGATAGCTCCAGTGCTTTCATTCACGGCAGAAGAGATTTGGCAATTGCTTCCACGTCGTCAAGTACCGTCAGTTTTTCTCTCTGAATGGCATGATATCGTTGCAACTAATGATAATAATGATTATGAAATGATCTTGGGTTTGAATGAAGTGGCAGCAAAGGCACTAGAAATTGCCCGAGATCAAAAGATTATCGGTTCACCATTAGATGCGGACCTGACTCTATACGCAAGCAAAGAACAGACTGAATTTTTAGAACCCTTTGCTGATGAATTACGTTTTCTCTTTATTACTTCATCAGCAACCATTAAATCAATTAATGATGTTACTGATGAGGCAGTGCATGGAGAAAACTTCGCAGTATCGATCACTCAATCTGACTATGAAAAATGTAATCGTTGTTGGCATCGACAAGAGAGTGTCAATCAATCCATGCATCATCCGGATCTATGCTCCAGGTGTGAAGCCAATATAGATGATTCATCAGAAGTAAGACTCTATTTCTAATTATGAGGCAATTTAGTTGGATTCTGTTAATTGTCTTTTTTATTCTAGGAGATCAATGGACTAAAAATCTGGCGGTCAATAATCTCGAATTATATCAACGAGTTAATGTCACATCATTTCTTGACATAACATTGCTTTATAACACTGGAGCAGCTTTTAGTCTTTTTGCTTTTGATACCGGCAGTCAACGCATACCGCTAATATTAATCTCAATTCTTGTGAGTGTGTATTTATTGGGCCTATTAATAAAACATGCTTCTTCAAATCATTGCGCTCTGAATCTTTCAATAGCTATGATTGCTGGGGGAGCATTAGGTAATTTGGTCGACAGAATTACACAAGGTTATGTAGTCGATTTTGTGCTCTTTTATTATGGTAATTGGTATTTTCCTGCTTTTAATGTGGCTGATTCATTAATAACCATAGGGATGATGATCTTTCTAATAGATAATTTCTTGATCAAGGATAGATAAATTACCTTTAATTAATAAACACTAGAATTGAGATTGTATTTGGAAAATAAGTTCTTTCTCATTAGAATGTTCCATTATGGATGATGTTATTCAACTAAAAACAAAAGTTGAGAAAAGGCTTAAATTATATGGCCTTCGACCAACAAAGGCACGATTAAGAATAGGCATGATGTTATTGGATCACCCGAAACATCTTTCAGCTGAACAAGTCTATGAGAGATTGCTTGAGAAAGGCCATAGTATTTCTAGAGCAACGGTCTATAACACATTAAATGCTTTTGCTGAAAAAGGTCTTGTTAACCAAGTTGCTGTTGATCCGTCTAGAATGTATTACGATTCCACAACTAATGCTCATCATCATTTCTTCAATATAGACACTGGTCAACTCTACGATATTCCTTCGGATGACTTAAGTGTTGAGAATATTCCAAGACTTCCTGAGAATACAAAAATTCAGGATTTGGAAATTGTTATAAAAATTAAAAATAAATAATCACTTAATAAGGAGTTAAGCATGGCACGTCATAGAGCTTTACAAATGTTTGGTCGATCAGGTAACCCGGCTTTTAGAAGTAAGGCTTTTACTCAGAGATCATCTGATTTCTCAACCTCAGAAGTAATGACTTTGTCCGGCACAGTGAATAAAACTGGCCTTTATTTATTGCTTTGTTTTATGACAGCTGCTTGGACTTGGAATCAATTTTATGCATCGGGTGATCCTGCTTCTATTATGCCCTATCTAACATTTGGTGTAATCGGTGGATTGATTGCAGCTTTGGTAACAATTTTCAAGCCGACAGCCGCTCCTATTTCTGCGCCAATATATGCTCTTTTAGAAGGCTTCGCAATTGGTGGGATATCGGCAGTCGTTGAGGCAAGCTATGAAGGCATAGTTATACAGGCAGTAGGCCTTACATTTTTCACATTGGCCTCTTTGCTCATGGCTTATAAAACAGGACTTATTAAACCCACAGAGAATTTCCGTTTAATGCTGTTTGCAGCTACTGGCGGAATAGCATTGTTGTATTTAATTAATTTTATCATGATGTTTTTTGGTGCAAGCATTGGATTTATTCACTCAAACGGCTTGTTAGGCATTGGCTTCAGCCTTGCGGTGGTTGCAATTGCTGCTCTCAATTTAGTGTTAGACTTTGATTTTATAGAACAAGCTGCTGAACAAGGTGCACCTAAGTATCTAGAGGCTTATGGTGCTTTTTCATTATTGGTTACTTTAATTTGGCTTTACCTAGAAATTCTAAGATTGCTTACTAAGCTGTATTCTAGAAATTAATGGATTCCAACTCTCTTTTTTTTGGCCTTATGATTATAGGGTCATTAGGTGTGTTTTTTTATTTTGGAAAATTTAGAGCATCAATCAAGCAAAGAGATCGAAGTGATAAAATTGATTGGACTCGATCTTTATGGTCTAAAATAAGATCTAAGAAACAGGAAAAAGACGATTAGATTATTGTGCCTAATATTCAGAATATTTTAGCCATCGCTTCTGGTAAAGGAGGCGTAGGAAAATCAACCGTAAGTGTTAATCTTGCTCTCTCCCTAAAAGAGCAAGGCCTTAAAGTAGGATTATTGGATGCTGACATTTATGGGCCCAGTATCCCTCTGATGCTTGGCACTGTAGGTCAAATACCCTCAACCCCAGACAATAAAACATTTAATCCAATAGTAACATTAGGTATTGAATTAATGTCTATCGGGTACATTGTGTTAAAAGATGAAGCAACAATCTGGAGAGGGCCCATGATGTCTAAAGCTATAGAGCAATTACTCTTTCAAACCAATTGGTCTGATCTAGATTACTTGATTATTGATTTACCTCCTGGAACTGGTGATGCTCAGTTAACGCTTTCTCAAAAAGCAGGTTTAACTGCTGCTGTTCTTGTGAGCACACCTCAACAGATTTCACTAATTGATGTAAAAAAGTCCCTTGAAGCGTTTCGAAAACTATCAATCCCGCTCATCGGTTTAGTTGAGAATATGAGCTATTTTATTTGTGATGAATGTGGATCAAAGCATCATATATTAGGCAAAAATAATATAGAGAAATTTTCGATTGATAATAATATATCGCTATTAGGTCAAATACCTATGGAACCAAGACTTTCTGAAGGCAGTGATAATGGACAGCCCATAATTATAAATTCAAAGGATGAATTACTAGCTAAGGTTTATCAAGAAATAGCCTTAAAGATTGATTCCAAGGTGAGAAAAATTGAGAAACCCAAAAAAAAACTAGAAGATATTGCAGTCAAAACTGAGAATTAAAAATGGCTTGGGTTAAATTAATTTAGCTTTATTCAGTAATAAAATATTTTCCTTTAGAGTCTCCATTTCATTAAATTGATAATTTTTTGATAGCGGTGTGCAGTTTTTTTCTCGTTGACAATTAGAGCTTTTAGGACAAATAATTTTTGCAGGATTATCTAACGCATCACTTATCCAATGTACTCTAAGAAGATTAGCTATTTTCTGGATTGAGGATTTTATTTCACCATTAATCTCACTTTCTCCGCCATTACTTTGACAAGCTGTTTCTAATTCATTAATCAATTCTGTAGCGTCTATGCCTTGATTATTTAGGGCTGGTTTCAAATCTATTCCTAAAGAGTATAGTTTTAAGTTTCCAGCTAGGTCTGGCCTTCTTATTGAATAACAGCAATAAAGGAATGTTTCATTCCCATCTTTTAGTATTGATATCTGAGATTGAGGGTTTTTTACATACTCCTCATTGAGTAGTCTGAAAACTGACCAGTTTGGGCATGGGTTTGTTGCCATTGACATGTTCCCAAAGGGTAATGGAATACCGTTACCGCGGTAAATAGCACTTAAGTATCCTGGTTGATGAGCCTCAAAATAATGCCAATGAAGATAGTTTGAAACAGCCGTGACTCTCCTCATTAAATGTGCAGGGGATAATTCAACTTCTTTGGCAGATAACATGTCATGTTCTTTTCTAATAAGATATCGCCTAAACGGTTTTCTGGGGCAAAGTAGGGCGCCCGCAAAAAAACTGGATTCAAAATCATGCCAAGCCATCAGCACGTCATGAGAATTACTCACATTCTCTTGTTTACCATCACTGTCAAATGGGTTAGATCCTGATGATATGATGGATCTTAAGCCATCTCCTTGATGTAGGATCTTATGGCCCAAATGAGTTGTAAGATCATACTTAAGTCGATGCGGATCATTTTGAAGTGCTTCATTAACATAAACCTCTGACGGTGATTCGTAAAATGATCTAAGCAGCATTTTATTCTTCATTTGAGGCGTTGATGTGGTCACTCTATTTTGCTTAAACCATTTGAGTTTCAAGCCATGTGTTTTATAGAGTTTTTTGATGTCATCAACTTTAATTGGAAAAATATTTTGACCAATTTCATCAGCCACTTTTTCTAAATCAGGAAAGCGATTATGATTTGCTTCTTGGTAGGAGCGTATTAATAACTGGGCAAACTGTCGCCCAGAAATACCGCTTTGATCCAATAATTCTGGGATAGCTCCTTGCAATAAGTCCTTACTGTAAAGAAAGCCTGGTTCAAGAGGGAGATTTTGATTTTTTTGTTTAGACACATCTTCATCACTAAAGCCTATATCAAGATTTTCATCCATAAACCAAGAAGGCTCTTTTTGGAACACAGTAGCTATTTGGTTAAGAACATTTTCTGAGGGAAGGCGTTTTCCATTCTCAATCATGCTTAGATAAGAAACAGAAGGAGCATTTTTAGGGTCTTCCGCGCTGCATCTTTCTGAAAGGTCTTCAAGAGTTAGTTTATTGAGCTTACGGACATTTTTTAGTTTTGCCCCAAGCAGATGACTTTTTCTATACAAATTACTCATTGTGAAATTTACATTGTGAAATTTTTATTGTGAAATTTTAATAAATATTTACTTAAAATTCACTAAATTACTAATTTTTATTTCAAATGTCTGAAGCAATAACAATTATTCCATCATTAAGTATGGAGGAGAAAGAAGTCATCAATCCTAGAGCATTAGGCTTGGTTGAGTTACTGCACACACAATTTAATTCAAGAAGATTAGAGCTTCTTGAATTAAGAAACCAGAGGCAAAATGAATTGGATGATGGAAACAGACCCGATTTTCTAAAAGCAACAAAATCTATAAGAGAGGATGATTGGGTGGTTTCCCCAATACCACATGATCTTCAAGACAGAAGGGTTGAAATCACAGGACCAGTGGATCGTAAAATGGTAATCAATGCTTTAAATGCCCCAGTAAAGACTTTTATGGCAGACTTTGAAGATTCTTGTTCACCGACATGGAGCAATATTGTTTCTGGCCAGATTAATTTAAGAGACGCGGTAAACGGGGACATAGAATTCATAAGAGAGAACGATCAAAAACGATATGCTCTTAATCAAGAAACAGCCACGCTTATTGTAAGACCCAGAGGTTGGCATTTGAATGAAAAGCATGTCCTGGTCAATGATGAAGAAGTATCAGGAGGACTATTTGATTTTGCAATATTTCTTGCGAATAACCATGAAGCATTATCTCAAAATGGCAGTGGACCTTATTTTTATTTACCGAAGCTTGAGAGCCATCTTGAAGCTAGATTGTGGAATGATATTTTTATTGCTGCGCAGGACTTTCTAAATATTGATCGAGGAACAATTAAGGCTACTGTTCTGATTGAAACAATTCTTGCTGCTTTTGAAATGGATGAGATTCTTTATGAATTAAGAGAGCATTCAGCTGGGCTCAATTGTGGGCGTTGGGACTATATTTTTAGTTTTATAAAGAAATTTAGGAATGATGCTGATTCTATTCTCCCCAATAGAGATGAAGTTATAATGACTCGTCATTTTCTAAAATCTTATGTTGATGGGTTAATTAAAACTTGTCATAAAAGAAATGTGCATGCTATGGGTGGTATGGCAGCACAAATTCCTATAAAAAATAATACTCAGGAAAATAATGAAGCCATGTCTAAAGTTGAATTAGATAAGGTTCGAGAGGCAAACGCAGGCCACGATGGAACATGGATTGCTCACCCAGGGCTATCATCAATTGCCATGGAAGCTTTCAATTCAATCATGGGTGACCAGGCAAACCAAATTAGTAACAAAAGGGATGATGTCAATATTACTTCTCATGATCTTTTGAAAGTACCTAATGGGATGATCACTGAAGAAGGCTTGAGACAAAATATTAGGGTAGGGGTGCAGTACATCGAAGCATGGTTATCGGGTAACGGATGCGTCCCTTTATATAATCTTATGGAGGATGCTGCTACTGCAGAAATTTCTCGATCTCAAATTTGGCAGTGGATTACTCATAAAGCGTCATTTACAGACACTAACAAAACCATAGATGAGGATTTGTTTACTTCTGTCTTAGACCAAGAGATGACCCAACTTATTGAATTAAGAGGAGATTCTAAATTTGATCAAGCTAATTTAGACCGTGCTATTGATTTATTTCACAATATGTCAACCAGCTCAGACTTTGACCAATTCTTAACTTTACCAGCGTATAAATTCCTTTAGGAGACGACTATGAAAAATAACAATGAAAATGCCTTAATCACTGAGCAGCAAGAAGATTCTTTGATTATACCCAAACCTCTTTCTGAATCTGAGGTGATTGATCTGATGATTTATGGAGAGGATGTTATTGATTTTGGAGTGAATCCCAAACCTATTACTGAAAAAAAATAAGGAAAAATGATGAATAAATTTCACTGTCTATTAATACTTTTAGGAGAAAAACATGGGCGATAAAAGAAATTATACAACCGAGCAAGTCAAAGCTCTTCAAGGCTCTGTCAAAGTTGAGTCTACATTGGCTAAGATCGGAGCAAAACAATTGAGAAAGTTGTTTGAGACTGAGCCCTATATTAATACCTTTGGAGCATACAATGGCCAGCAAGCTGTACAACATGTGAAGGCTGGTCTTAAGGCCATTTATGTATCAGGTTGGCAAGTTGCGGCTGCAGCAAATAGTAATAATGAGGTTTACCCCGATCAAAGTCTTTATTCTGTAGATTCTGTTCCTAATGCTGTTCGAAATATCAATAATGCTTTTCGACGCCAGGACCAAATCCAGGTCCAAGAAGGAGAAGAGGGTTTCTATTTTGCTCCAATCATTGCTGATGCGGAAGCTGGTTTCGGCGGTGCATTGAATGCGTATGAGTTGGCTCGTAATCTCATTGAAGCTGGAGCCTCGGCTGTGCACTATGAAGATCAATTATCGGCAGAAAAGAAGTGCGGACATCTTGGCGGAAAGGTTTTAATATCCACAAGTCAAGCAATTAGAAACTTAAATGCGGCAAGACTTGCTGCTGATGTCGCTGAAACAGATACTTTAATTATAGCTAGAACCGATGCACAAGCTGCAAAACTTCTTTTGACTGATGTCGATGAAATAGATCGGAAATTCATGACAGGTGAAAGGACCTCAGAGGGTTTTTATCAAATTTCAGGAGGACTGGAAATGGGTTGTGAGCGGGGGCAGGCATTTGCTGAATATGCAGATTTAGTTTGGTGTGAAACATCAAAACCTTGCTTAAAAGATGCACAGCGATTTGCTGATGCAGTTCGCGGAGCTCATCCAGAACAACTACTAGCATACAATTGTTCCCCAAGCTTTAATTGGAAACAGCATATCCCTTCAGAGGATGAGTTAGCACAGTTTCAAGACGAATTAGGAAAAATGGGATTTAAGTTCCAATTCATAACTCTTGCTGGTTTTCATACAACGAACTTTGCTGTTTTTGATTTTGCTAGAGAATATAAAAAGAATGGTATGTTGGCATTCAGTCAGCTGCAGCAGAAAGAGTTAGATTATCAGCAACATGGATTCACTACAGTGAAACATCAAGCAGAGGTTGGAGTCGGTTACTTTGATGCAATCAGTCAAACAGTGGGGGCTGATAGTGTGACTGCATTGGCAGATTCTACAGAAACGGAACAATTTGGTTAACTATCAGGAATAAATTTAATTAGGAGCTACTTTTTAGTGTTCAACTCCGTTCAATTTTTAAACACTTTTGTTTCTATTAGTTGACCATTGATATCAAAGTATTCCCAAAGACCAATGAGCTGTCCTTGTTTGTGCTTGCCTCGACGTTGAAGCTGTCCATTGTTATGAAACCATTCAAAAAGCCCTTCAGATTCCCCATTTAACATATTTCCTGAATACAGCAGCACACCATTTTCATGAAATCCTTGCCATAGACCATTCTCTTTGCCTTTTTTAAATTGGCCTTTGTAGGCTAATCGACCCTGCTCATCGAAGTATTCCC
>Ga0114933_10005798_pt1 | contig 11134 bp, 18 predicted proteins | sample 4SBtaG_FD_89691 | JGI IMG/M metagenome (GOLD analysis project Ga0114933, IMG submission 89691) | Deep subsurface microbial communities from Kolumbo volcano to uncover new lineages of life (NeLLi) - 4SBTROV12_W25 metaG | ecosystem: Environmental > Aquatic > Marine > Volcanic | place: Kolumbo... | reverse complement strand
TGAACCTTCAACTACCACTTATAGACTAGGCCCAGAACAACCAGAGGATGAATGGGTTGTACATAAAGACTACGATGACATGTTGATATACTCTGCAAGTGGATTCGAACATGCATCTTCTCCATGGGTTGGAGACAAACCAAGAGTTACAGTTGCATTCGATATTTTTCCAGAGTCAATTTATTTTGGAGAAACAGAAACAGATTATGATTGGAGTTTAGATGGTAAGATGTATCAAGCAATTCCATTCCCAGACTTATGGGTAAACGATAGATGAGTAAATACTTTCAATATACTTTAGAAGACCTAAGACACTACTCTGCAAAAAAAGAGTTTAATTATATAACTTTCTTTGCTGGTGGTGGTGGGTCATCATGTGCATACAAACTTGCTGGTGGTGATGTAAAGTATATGAATGAATTTCAACAGATACATGTTGATACTTATCTTAAAAACTTTCCTAATACAGTTCATGAATGTAAAGATATAAAAGAAGTCACTGGTAAAGATATTTTAGAAATGACTGGATTACAAAAAGGTGAACTGGACATCATGGATGGTTCTCCACCATGTCCACCATTCTCAATGGCTGGAACAAAAAGAGAAGGATGGAACAAAGAGAAAGTTGCATATGGAATGAAACAACAAAACATAGAAGACCTTACATGGGAAATGATTAGGATTGCAGAAGAGGTAATGCCTAAAGTTATCGTATGTGAGAATGTAAAAGGTCTGTCGATGGATTATGCAAGAGACCATCTTAACAAGATGATTGTAGATTTTGAAAAGTTAGGATACTCAGTTACTTGGAAGATTATGAAAGGACATGAACATGGAGTTCCTCAGAAGAGAGAAAGGGTGTTCATAGTTGCAGTTAGGGATGATGTATTAGATGCAATAGGAATGCCGTTTATGTGTTTAAGTGGGTTGTTTCCAGAGACAACATCTGAGAGAGTATCAATAGGTGAAGCTATAGATGACTTGATTGATGATGAAGAAAACATTAATGATGCAGAATATCTATTAGGTGCAATGAAAGAATCTTCAAAAGGACATTGGGTTCATGGGTTTGAAAAACATCCAGACCCAGAGTTAGAACATTGTGGCCCATGTAAAGGTGTAGATGAGTTTATACAAAAAGGAACTAATAGACCTTACATATCTATAGGAGACAATGTTGTTAGACAATGGTTTGATAAACAGATTGCAGATGGGTTACTAAAACCAGAACAACATAAACATTCTTATTATATGTCAAGGATTGTTCCAAGAAACCTTCCAGCACATTCTCTAACTGAACAAGGATGCCAACCAAAGTTTATGGGTGGTAATCATTTCCATTACAGTGGTAAAAGAATATACACACCAAAAGAAATGGTAAGACTTATGACACTACCAAACGATTACAAAATGACAGGAGACTATAACGATAAAGGTGCAAGAATAGGATTAATGGTTGCACCATTATGTTTGTACTACTTAGTAGAACAAATTAAACAACAGGTACTAGAACCATGGAATTCACTGCAAGAAAAGACTTAGGAAAAAAAGAAACCCACGACCAGTTCAATGGTAAGTGGTTAGACGAAACATCCTATGATGATGTAGTATCATCTATAGGTGTTAAAGATGACATTATAAAAGTATATAAACCAAGTGGTTCACTATTTGATAAACCATTACTTGCATGTATCGTAAAGAATGCATATACAGGTGACACTTACAACGAAGTAAAAGATACATTGTATTCTATAGACGATACTTCAACTATGAGAGCAAATGCATCTGGCCCTATTGACCACGAAGAAATGAAAGCAAAGGGATTGGTAGAAGGTAAAGATTATGTTTTAAGAACACCAAACTCATACTATCCTTTGAAAAAGAATGGTAAGTTTAATCGTATTGCATCTGCAAATGCAATTCATTCTGTATTTGCTGGATATAAAAGAGGAAGGTTTACTGGTATGATAGGATTATCAAACTGGTGTGAAAAGAAATCCAACAGAGAAAAATGGGAGAAGATGCAACAGATTGCACAAATAAATGAAGAGGCACTTAAGAAAGGTTGTCCAGACATCTGGAAACTACAAAGAACATATGCAGATGAATGTATTGAAGAGAAGTATCACTTAGGTGGGGCTCCTATTACAACCTTATCTGCAAATAGATATTCAAGTGAAGGAACTGCAAAGATGTCTGCACATGTCGATGGTAAAGACCTAGAGTTTGGTATGACTACAATGTGTGTTTTCAGATTAGGTGACTTTGGTGGTGCATACTTGGTATTTCCAAGATATGGAGTTGCCATTGAGGCAGATGATGGTGATGTATTGATTGCAGATTCAAATGAGATACATGGTGTCACTAAGATACAAGGTGATGGTATAAGGTTATCTTGTGTTGCATATTGTTCAACAGATTGTGCAACAAAAGGTCAAGGTGGTAAATCAGAAAAACCAATCGGGCCACATGCAAGTAAGTACGAAGAGGCAGGTACTTTAGAAAGTTTTTTAGGTTGAGTTCTGGATTGGAAGGAACTCTTTTTAATAACTGTAAGATGATTAGGATTCTTACATAATTATAGGGGGATGCAATGGCATTACCAAAAACTAGTTCAGATTTCTGTGTGAATCTCAAGGAACATGAACTTACACAAAAACATTTAGAGATTCACGAAAAGTTCTGGAGTCCAGAATCAAGACCAGAATGGTTCACTGCATTTTTACACAAAGGATTAGTATACGATAGAACTACTATTGAATTTGATGTAGAAGATTTACAAAATGCACAATCTACTCTTACTAATCTACAAGAGTATAGAAAGGATGGTAACAGACAAAAGAATAATATCTACAATGGATTAAAAAAAGATGGTCTAGACTTAAGTTGTAAAGGAATACATGTAGTAGTCGACGTAGATGAAGATGGTAATGAAAGAATAAAGTATGTCGTTGGTGGTAATACAGTACATACTGGATTAAGAAAATTTAGTAATCTTGATAATAGAATATGTTATGTATTTAAAACCACTAAGGATTTTAATCCCAACAACATTATTTCAGTTGGAACATATTTAAATTCTCTTGAAAAACAGTTTGGACAAAACGATGAAGGTGATGTTGTTAACTCTCTTAATCAAATGTTAGACAATGGTGCATATCCATTAGATGCAAATGCATCAGAAACAGAAATTACTAACTGGATTGAGTCTGTTGAAGACGAAGCAAAATGGATGATGAGTATAGATGTTGAACTCAAGAAAGTTCAATCTTTCTTACATTCCTACATCGAGGGTGTAAAGGGACAAAGAAGAGTTGTTGATATTACCATAGGTAGTGAAGTAGAAAAAATCTTAGAATCGAAAGGATACAAGAATAATAATACTACCAAGTATGTGTCAATGTCTTGTATGCCTAAATCTACTCTTTGGATTATTCATAATAAAATTAAAGCTATCCTTGAGGTTGAACCAAAGTTCTTTAAAAGAGGTGGTAGGTTACAAGTTATTAGTCACTTAGGAACACCAGACACAAAAGACCCAGTAGGTTATTTTTTCAAACAATATAACACCTATTGGGCAGAAATGAATCCTTATATGGATATGGTTAATCCAGACTGGAAGTTTTATTATACAGAAGGTAATGAAAGGTTTGAAGCTGCAGTAGATTTCTTAGGTGGTTTCCAACAGATTGAAGGTCTGAATGAAACATGGGAAATGGAAACAGTGGTTTCTTTTGATGAAATTATGGAAGAGTATTTAGAGAGGTCTGCATGAAATTTTGGATTATATGGAAATATGCAATAGGTAGTTTTTCAGATGAGAAAACAGAAGATTACGATAATCATGTTGCAATAATAAGAACATTTGTTGTTGGTGTTAATGTAATATGTGCATTTTTTATTATGGCAAACATAATACACAATTGGTGATATGAATATATTAATTGGAAAGTTTGGTAAGTCTATCATTTTTCGGAATGAGAAGTGGGGTATTATTGGTGGAGACTCAGAGAGTGCAGTATTCATTTGGACTATGGCACACTTGTATCCAAAGGACAAGTTCTTTATTGCAAGTAGAAATGATTTCTCTACCCTATCACCACATATAAAGAAAGAGATTAATAAGAACAACAACATTATAGATTGTTGGGAACATTATGATAAGTCTTTTGACAATCAACAGTGGTTATCTCATTTCTTTGAAGAATCAGAATACGACATACCAGACTTCGGATTATTGTATAGTGGATTGAGTGGTGGTAACACTATTACAAACTTTTTAATGAAAAGGGATGGTTCTGGATATGCAAAACCTATTTCCTTTTCTAAAAACTATACAGGTATTATCACTAACTTTTTAAATCAAACTGGAATTCCTTATCACGAATTGGGTGAGGATTCCAGATTCTTTCCATTAGAAGCAAGAGACTTGATAAACAGGTCTAAAAGAATTTTAAGTGTAAAGGATACTGAGGTAGTTGCAAAACATATTAAGTCTTTTAATGACCAAGAGATTGTAGAAACAAAGACACCAGTATCAGATATAGGTCATTCATATGCATGTTTAATGAATGAAGATTATATGAAACTACTACCTAGTCCTACTAAAAGGAATACTTTAGTATCTATTATAATGCATGGTACGGCCTCTCACCATAAGTCAACAGACAAATATGGAATCATAAAAGATTACATATTAGATAACTTTCCAAAGACTATGATATATGGTAAATGGGAAGAAGAAAGAATAGAAGAACAATATAAAGATAGGTTTGTAGAAATACCTATGATAGATTTGCATCCACAACTATATGATACGAAATATACATTATCAATAGGTGGAAGTAATGGGTATCCAACCTCAAGTAAGTTTTGGAAAATGTTGATGTTTGGAATAATCCCTTTCTTCATTAAAGAAGAAGACATAGAAAAGTTCGGACTTCCAGAATTCCTTTATGTCAAAGATTCAAAAGATTTCAAAGAAAAGGTTGAAAGTCTAGAATCTGATATTGCTAAATATAAGAAGACATGGTATAATTTACAAGGTATAATTAGAAAATCAGATTTATGGAATGGTCATAGATTCTATGACAACATAGAAAAGTATATCAAAGAAGACTTTGGTTACACCATGAATAGGACTGGAACAATAACATATAGGTCTAGTTCTATATTTGTAAATGAAGATAAAAATAATTTAGAGGAATTTTTCAATGGATAGTAAAACAATATTCTGGATTGGTCAAACACCAAATTGGCCAAGACCCAGTGAAGTATGTAGATACTCTTTAGAGAGGTTTGGTGTAGATGTAAATAACATCCCAATATACTATGGTGATAATGTATCAAACCCATTTTCACGAACTAGGTTTTTAACACCAGTAATAGATAAACTTTTTTCAGATTCACAATGGACTCTGTTTTCTGATGATGATTTTCTTTTCCAAGAGAATCCATTAGACCTTATCTTTAATGATAATCTAGATAACTCAAAAGCAGTTTATGTTTGTAAACATCCAGAGTACACATCTAAAGTCGGTACTAAAATGGATGGTCAAAAACAAGTAAACTATCCTAAAAAGAATTGGTCTAGTTTTATGATTTTCAATAAGGATAAATGTAACCTAACATTCGAAGATGTATTTTCATTACCTCTTTCAGATTTACATCAATTTAAATGGTGTGATGAATCTGAGATTGGAGAGATTCCACTTGAATGGAATTGGTTAGTTGGAGATTATGAATCAAGAAACGATGCAAAAGCATATCATTATACTCTTGGTGGCCCTTGGTATGATAAACCTTTTGAATCACCAATGAATGATTACTGGTTAGAACTTGAATCAGAATTCAAAGATACTTCAAATGAATGGAGAAAAGGAACAGTTTGGGAATGAACCCTTTTGATTTTGTTACAGCAGTGACATTTACCAAGAAAGATATCATGGTAGATGATGTTGCACGCAAGTCATACTCTGCCTTTCTAACCAATAAAAGTCTGTCTTATCATCAAGACTGCATCCTATATGTTAACGAAATGAACTCGAAATCTCACCTAGATTCGACTCTTCAATTCCATTATTTCCTAAATACTCTTAGAAAAAGAAAAAGGTTCTCCAAATGGAGTAAACCTAGAGTATTGGAAGATATGAAAGTCATTGCAAAATATTATGATTGTTCAATGACCAAAGCAGAAGAATATCATAAGATATTATCTGCAAAGGAAATAAAGATAATGAAAGAGAGAATGAATAAAGGTGGGAGACAGTAAATGAGTTATGACCTCTCCAACATGGTAGAGGTAGAGTTAAAACAACAGGATGACTTTCTAAAAGTTAAAGAAACATTAACACGAATCGGTGTTGCATCCAGAAAAGAAAAAATACTTTACCAGTCTTGCCACATACTTCATAAACGAGGTAGGTACTTCCTCGTACATTTTAAAGAATTATTCTTACTAGATGGTAAGGATAGTTCTCTTATTGAATCTGATATTGGTAGAAGGAATTCTATTGCTAGACTCCTAGAAGAATGGGGATTGTTGAAAGTAATTTCTAACAATCACAACGACCCAATTGCACCGATGTCCCAGATTAAAGTTCTTCCTCACAAAGAAAAGAATGAGTGGGAACTAATACCAAAGTACAACATAGGTGTAGTAAACAAATAAAAATGATATCTAAACACTTAACCTTATCCGAGCAACGACTATTATTTGCCGAATTTTCTAGAGCTGCTTATTGGAATGCAGCTGATGCTAAGATGTTTGGTAAAGGTAATAACATGAAATCCCATAAACTATTTGATATAGGGGGTGCTCAAGTTCATGTATGGCACAACAATAATGATTTAGTTATTGGTGCAAGGGGTACAGAACCTTCTGAAATGAACGATGTTTATGCAGACTTAGAGATATTCAAAGAAGATTCCTTTACAGGGGTTGGTCAAATCCATCAAGGATTTAGAGGTGAAGTAGATAAAGTCTGGGAACATGTTCTTGCAAGAGTAAATAGATTTGGTATTGGTAAAAAGATTTGGGTATGTGGTCATTCACTAGGTGGTGCAATGGCAACATTACTTGCATCTAGATTAGAATATGTTGAAGATACTGATGTTGATACTTTATTCACATATGGTTCTCCAAGAGCTGGAGGCCCTAAGTTTTCTAAATGGTGCGATGAACATTTGAACCACCAGAGACATGTAAACAACAATGATGTTGTACCTTGTGTACCTACAGTGTTCAGATGGAGACACAATGGTAATTGCATCTACATCAAATCAACTGGAGAAATAACTACTCTTGGTCGATGGTCTTGGGAAAGGATTAGAGATAAAGGGTGGGGATTGCTATCTACTATCATGAAAGGTCGTTTGGACTTTGTTGCAGACCACAACATTGATGATTATATCAGACATTTATCTAATGCAGTTGCAATATCTGAAAAACCAATCAAATGAGTTTCTTATTAACTCTAGCACTTAAATCAATTTTATCTTCTGTTATAGGAAGTTCTTTCTATAGATGGTTTCAATCAACTAAACTTGGTATCTGGTTTCAGAACTATGTAAATAAAATGATGGCATGGGTTGCAAATCGTTATGATATCGAAGTTGCAAAGAAAGAAGCAAAATGGAGACAAGACTATCCATTACTATCCCAGAGGATAGATGCAATAGAAGAAGACCTAGACGAAGTATATAAGAAAGTAAATTCTAAGTAAATTTTTTGATTACTTTATTGAGTCTACCAGATTTCATTACACTATGGAATTTTTTCCAAACTGATTTCTGGGGGTCATCTGTTAAGACATAAATCCCTATCAATCCCAGTGGTAATAGTAATAATGTAAGAAATTCTATCATTAAGCTAACCTATCTAATTGTGAAAACCTACAGGTTTTAAAACCTTTTGTAGTTTCTATTTTGTATGAATTATAGATTTTTTCTCCACCATCAAAGTATATTCTACCTCTAATACAATCTGGTGTTAAAATATCACCTTTGTAAATTAAATCATTTTTAAGTTCAAAGATAAGAGTTTCATCTTTCATAACATATACTTTATTGATGTCGGTTTTATTGATTGTTTCATCTGCATTTGCTAAACCAACTAAAAACAGTGCAGATAATAATGTATATTTTATCATATATTTTCCTCTACTATTTTATTATATACATATATTTATGTCACATAAATGTCACAATTGGCATAGTTTTGTGACAATTTACTTATATAGATATAAACTCTTATAAATACTAACACCATGCCAGTAAAATATAAACAATCTCATGCACGATACGATAGGCAAACTAAAAGGACTACTATCGAGCATCACTACTTGAAAGCTCAATCAATAAAAGAGTTGTTAGAATGTTATAATAATGTTTCAACAAAACCAAAACTCAGACAAAAAGTAAAGAACGAGTTGATTAGACGAAAGAGATTGGGACTAGTTAATATCATAACTAGGGATGAATCTGGTAATGTTTCTGAGTTTAAATAGAGGAAAATCTTATGGATTTTATTAAAGAAAGACTAAAAGAACTATCTACTTTAGATGGTGCTGTTATAGTCGGAATCTCTCTCGGAGTACTATTACTCGGCCCAATGGTCAAGTGGATGGCTTGGGCAGGACTTGCTTATGGAGCCTATAGAATACTCAAATCCGATAGCTAATATTGAACTGACTGATTCAGCAATTACGCAATTGTTGAAAAGGACAGGGGATAGAGGTGTCTCTGAGATTAGACTAGGAATCACTGGTGGTGGTTGTGGTGGATATGAATACATATTTGATTACAATACTTCCAGTGACCCTTCTGACCAAGTGTTTGACTTTGGTAAATTTACAATCCATGTTGATTCATTATCAAGACCCTACATCAATAATCTAGTTCTAGATTATGTAAAAAATGGAATTCAAGAGGAATTCACATTCACTAATCCAAATGTTGAAGCAACATGTGGTTGTGGTGTATCTATGACCTTCTAATTTGGTATTTTTACCATTTTAAGACCTCTCCAATTATAAATACTTACGAACAGGAGTGATTATGTCTTTATTGAATTTTATGAGTGAAGTGGGTGTACCTATATTTGGTGCAGTTGTCATGGCATTTTTCATATTTTTAAGTATGAAATATATCTTTGATTCTGTTATTGGACAAATAAAAAGTACAGAAAATATTATTAAAATGTTAGAAACTCGTGCATCAGTCATGAATAACGATATTTTAAGGATAGATTTACTGGTGAGTAGTGCATTAGAACTTACACCACCTATTGATAGGGTTGCGAGAGCAGAAAATTTTGTAGAAGATGGTAAAATCGATGCAAGAAGAGATTGATGGAGAAGATTGCTCAGATAATAGCCGAGTTCGGATTTCCAGTTGCAATGGCACTTGCAATGGGATACTTCATCTATTTTACATGGAAGTTCATAACTATTGAAGTAAAACCAGCACTAGGTCGAATGTTTGCATCAAGTATCAAACTAACAGACCAGCTAAGAATGTTAGACCAAGATATGATTAGACTACAAGAGAAAATCAATGTTGTCTTAGAATATCGTGAGCGTCAAAAATACTTGGAAGAGGAAAAGGATGAAGGAAGAGAAGATTAAAAGTAAATTAGAATTGGGTGCATTAATATTAGTTTTTCTAGTAGGAATAATTGGATTAACACCAGAAGTACAAGGTGATGAAATAAAGCACCAATTTAAGAACCCTAGTTTCAGTGGAATTGGAACAGGCGCACATTACCTTACGATTGAGAACCAAGAGTTCAGCAGAAAGAAAGCAATCGAAGATGCACTTGAGGCTGCAAGAAAAGCTGCAGAAAGAGAAGCAGATAATACTACACTTGCAAAATTTATTAGAAATTTAGAGAGCAGAATTTATGCTCAGATGGCAAAACAATTAGTAGAATCTATGTTTTCAAATGATAACCCAGTAAGATTTGGGTCATTTGTTTTAGAGGGTTCAACAGTTACTTACGAAGTTCTTACCAATGAAGATGGTACAGAGTTTATTAGAATGACTATTATAGACCAAGAAGGGTCTACAACAGTTATAGAAATACCAATAGGTACAGGCTATTTTGGTGATGATGGTACTGGTGGTGATGGCGATGGAGGCACTTAATGAAATGGTTTCTTGCATTATCTCTTGCAATCTTAACAGGATGTGCATCAACACCTAAGTTCTCGGAGAACCCAGCAGATTGTGCATACGAAACTGGTAGATTTGAAGAAGGATTTAGAAAAGATGTAGTCACTGGAGTTGCAAAGGCATGGACACGACAATACATTTGTGTTGAAAGTCCAGTAGTTGTAAAACTTCCAGCATATCTGGAACTACTAAACTTACCACCAGCAAAAGAAAAACCTATTGTTGCAGTATATAAGTTTCAAGATTTAACAGGTCAAAGAAAACAATTAGACCAGTATGCATCGTTCTCAACAGCAGTGACGCAAGGTGCAGATGCAATGTTGATAGATGCATTAAAGACTGCTGGTAATGGAACATGGTTTAGAGTTGTTGAAAGAACAGGACTCGACCACCTAGTAAGAGAAAGACAAATCATTCGTTCTGCTAGAAATGAATGGGCTCAAGCAAAGGATGAAGAACCAAAAGGAATTGCCCCCATGCTGTTTGCAGGCATGATTATTGAAGGTGGGGTTATAGGTTATGATACTAATATCAAGACTGGCGGTAAAGGCGCAAGAACACTTGGTATTGGTTTTAGTAAACAGTATCGACAAGATGCTGTAACAGTTTCAATTAGAGCTGTCTCTGTTTTGACAGGAGAAGTTTTATTAAATGTGCAGACTCGGAAAACTATTTTGAGTTATGGTTCTGGAGGCGATGTATTTAGATTCATCGAAGAAGGCACTCAACTAATAGAAATCGAGGATGGAGTGGGTAATAATGAGTCGGTGACATACGCAACACGAAGTGCTATTGAGGCAGGAGTGTTGGAATTAATATACCAAGGCCACGAAAGAGGTTATTGGATAATAGAGGAAGGAAATATAAATTCTCACAATGAAGATGAAAATGTTCAAGACTGGTACGATGAAGTCGAGAAAATTACAGGTGAGAAAATAGAACCTTTCGAGGAGCTTGAAGA
>Ga0114933_10005797_pt1 | contig 11136 bp, 11 predicted proteins | sample 4SBtaG_FD_89691 | JGI IMG/M metagenome (GOLD analysis project Ga0114933, IMG submission 89691) | Deep subsurface microbial communities from Kolumbo volcano to uncover new lineages of life (NeLLi) - 4SBTROV12_W25 metaG | ecosystem: Environmental > Aquatic > Marine > Volcanic | place: Kolumbo... | reverse complement strand
GAAACTTACTCTGCAAGGAAACTAGCAGGTGCTCTAATCATCTCTACATTCGCTGCAATAGCTGTTTCACAAGCAATCGCAGTCGAATCCGTTGGAATCGTAGGCTTAGCCCTAGTAGGACTTACAACAGGATTCGCAGCAGACTTTGCAGTAAGCAAAGCAAAAAAGGAGTAAGCGTAGGTTAATACCTCACCCAATCCATTCTTTTTTTATTTAAACTTATATAGTAGAATCATGAGTATCTAGCATGGGAGAAGACCTATATTTCAGTAGTATAGTTACCAAATCATTAGATCCTATAAACTCTGAAGAGAGGTTCTTTGAGGGGTATTTAACTGTTGAAGTCAAAGATAAACAAGGAGAAATTACAGTAGTAGATGAATTATATAAAGTCCTACCTGTATGGATGGATAGAGGAGCACCTATCAGTGATACTCATTCCAATAGAATTATAGGTAAAGGAATTAATTTTTCAAGAGCAACTTACAAATCTGAAGGTCAAGAAATTCCAGCAATTAAAATAACAGGTAAGATACATAAGAATTATGAATTAGATAATGAAATCTGGAATAAGATTAAATCAGGAGAATACAAAGGACTATCATTTGGTGGTGCAACAAAATCAAATAGAACACCAAAGGTTATGAAAGATGGTTCAGTAGCATATCAATTAACAGACTTAGAACATTATGAAGTAGCAGTATGTAAAGATCCAGCCGTTCCATTAGCATTGATCACAGACTTTAATCCAGTAGCAAAAGCAATGGCTGACCATACTGAAGACAGAGATGGTAAGATGGTTATCAAATGTAGTAAATTCGGTTGTAGAATTGATTTACAAAAAAGAGAACTTGAATCTGAAAATGAAAGAGGAATGAGAAGACTAGAAGCTGCCGTTAGAGGAGCCGAAGAATATGCAGAAGCAGTGGAAAGTCATGCGGAAGGTAAACCTCAATTTGAAGATGAAGCTACAGCAGATGTTAAACCATCTCCAAAAATTAATACAAAACGTGTTCATAATGAAAGTGATGTTAAACCTGATCCAGATGAATATAAAAAAGATGAATATGATATAAGTCACATACTAGATAACAAAGGTAAAGTTAATTTAGAAGGCATATCAACATTTGAAGGTAAAGTAGAAGCACTCATGGATGAAGGTAAATCAAGAGAAAGTGCAGAAAAGATTGTAGGTTCATTTACTAAGAAAGATGCACCAACAGGACATGATCCAACACAAGTTGCACATTCACCAGATACACCAAGAGAAATGGAATTAGAAAAGGGTAAAGATTTATCAAATACAGCAGGAGATACAAGCAGTATGTATAATCAAAATGGAGCAGAACAGAGAGTTAACTCTAAGAAAGCAGGAAAGAAACCACCAAATGAAGACGAAACCGATGATGAATATCAAAAACAATGGGAGGCTGATGAAGTTGCAGGAAAAAATATTTCTTGTCCAGATTGTGGTCGTGCCTTTAATCCACATGATGATGAAGAATGGGATGAACAAGATAATATTGGAAAAGCAGAACCTAATGTTCAACAAGGAGTAGCAGGAGGAGAAGTACCTCCACAATGGACAGGAAGTGGAAGTCCTTATCCAGAAGATAGAGAGGATAAAAGAAAAAAAATTGATAAGAGTTCATGGTTAGATTTAAAAGATAAAGCATTTGAGTTAGATATGCAATGGCAAGTTATTGATATGGTAAAAGGTGGCACAGGTGGAAAACATAGAAGTAGAAGTCCATACACATTTGGTCGTGGAGGAGGATATGGTTCATCAGGTGACTGGCATGCATTAGAAGAACATCCATCAACTAATAGTGAAGAAACATTCAGAAGAGATCAAGCAAAACTTGGTAAGATTCCAAAACAAAATAAAAATGAAAGTGATGAAGATTATAAACAAAGAATTGAAGCATATGTACATGAGAAAACTAGTCCTCAAAATATGTCAAAAGAAAAACTACAGCATTTCATATCACAAGCTATGAAAGCACTACAGGTACTGAAGGGATTGTAATTGAAGTTAGGTAAACTAGTCAAAGTAGCAGAAACATTAAAGGGAGAAGGTTTTGCAGGTTATGAGAATGACCAAGATCCTGAGACACATGTTAAAATTCAATCACAAGATCATGCTAGAACAGGTTCAGCACAACAGGCACAATATGACGGTACAGAAGGTAAATCACAAAGTAAAGAAAAACCATTGAAAGTGTTAACAGATGGTGAATTAGAAGAAGTAGAGAAATTAAAATCATTAGCATTAGAAACAAAAGATGCATTAAGAGCAGTTGAAGGTCAAGGTAAAATGAAACCTCAGAGTGGAAGAAAACCAGATACTGGTAGAGAGAAACCTGATTACTTTGAATCACAACAACCATATGGATTTGGTAAACTTGGTAGAAAAGAACCACAAACAAGCAGAGGACAGGCAGATGATGCAACTCAAAGTACAGTATCTCCACATGGGGGATATTCTGCTAAAGATCCAAGAGATGGTTCTACAGCAATAGTACAATTTCCACCAAGAGAAGCAGGAGAAGACACATTAGCAGGTGAGAAAAAATTAAACCAGCATAAACCAGTAGCAACAGGGCATGCTAGTAGTGGTAATTCATGGAGAAAAGAAGAAGAAATACCATTAAGTATGTATGATCATGAACCAATCACAGAGATAAAAGAAGAAGATTATAATAAGGAAGGAAAATATACACATCATAAACTTAGAAAAGTACCACGAACAGGAAAACCATCAGAAGATTTAAAACATGAACCATTAGGAGATGCAGCAGAAAATAGACGTAGTGACACTGGAAGAATGGAAAGAGCAGGAATGGGATTATCACAGACTGATGAAACATATGATCAAGAAGAAGAACGTAGAAGAGGAGGTAAACAACCTAAGACAGGTAAAGCACCAAAGGATATCAAAGCAAGTAAATTAGGTAAAATAAGAAAGAAAGCAATGGAACTAACAAAAATGAGATCTGATAAATGGGATGACGATGAAAGAGATGAATACAGAAAGTACAGAGAAGGAAGAAAACGAAAAGCAAGAAGAGATCCTAATGATAGAAAAGCAGCAAAGCCACCAAAAGATTTTGATGAAGATCAACGAGGAGATGATGATCACAACGAGTATATGGATTCTGCAGGAAATTTCGATAGAGAAGCATGGGTAAAAGAAGGAAAAAGAATGCAAACTGAGCATCAAGAACATGCAGGTGATAAAAATCTTCCAGAAAAATATAGAATTCATGCACAAGGATTAGATGAAAGAATAGGAGAAGAATTAGGTGAAGTACCACGTTCTAGGGTCATGGGAGAGAAACATGGTAAAAAAACAACATCAGATCAGGGTAAACATATAGGATTGAAAATGGTTGAAGATGAAGTAAAAGAAAATCCTGATGTAGATGCAGATGACTTAAAAGATAGAGCAGTTACAGCAGCACATGCTTTAACATATACAGATGAAAATGCAGAAAAATGGAAAGCATTCCGTAAAGCAACAGATGTAATTAAACGAAGAAGAAGAGGTTTACCACCTAGAAGAAAAATTCCAAGAATTGTAAAAGATGCAACGAGAAGTGAAGGTTATGAAAACCCACCAGAGGAAATGTTAGCAAGACCTAAGAAAGAACAATCTGGAAGATGGGGTAAAAAAATTGCAAGACAAAGAGGTGGAGATTGGCATAGACAACAATTAGGAGCAAAGAGATACACTGGTACTGGTGGAGATGATTATAGAGCTGAACCTCATCCAAGAAGCCAAGGTAGTAAAAGAAAATGGGAGGCTTTACACCCACAATCAGGTGAAAAATATGAAGGTATTGTTGACCATAAAGGAAAACCAGTATTAATTGGAGATAAAAAAGTAGATCAGAGAGGTTCACATCAAGGAAGAAATGACAGAGGCAGAAAAAAAGATCCAAATGAACAAAAAAATACAGGTCAAGCAGGATTTGCTCAAGCATCACATAGAAGTGCTACACATAATAAAAATCCTGATCATGGTTGGATATCAGGAGGAAAGCAACCCTATGAAAGAAAACTTGTGAGGGAATTACCAGATGAAGAAGGATTAGATAGACTAATTCAAGCAAAAGAACATGGTAAAATTGAAGGAAAGAAAAAAAGACCTCCAACAGTAGATCTTTCTGAATTAAAACGAAGGGCAGAAATATTAGGTCAGAAATCACCTCAAAGTAATATAAGAACTACTCCTAGAGGATCAAATGAAACTCATGGTAAAGGAGATAAATGGATGGAACACTATGCAAATAATAGATATAAACTAATGACACCTGAAGAACTAGACAAATTAACTAAAGCATTACAAATATTGAAAGAAGGCACTAATGCAGCCAATGGAACTAGTCCTAGAGGAGGAAATTATTTAGGCACAAATGATACAGAAGCTTTCAATGTTAGGCATAATGGAGGTAGAAAAACCAACAGATATGGCAAAAAACCAGAAGATTTAGGTAATTTCCCATAAAATATAAATAACCACAATATTTATAAACCCTTTATATATAATTTCAATAACAACATGGCAGACGAAGAATCTAAAAGAGAAGACGAAGAAGACCGCAGAGAAGAGGAAGAAGAAGAGGTCGAAAAAGCTTACGATGTTATCGCAGATACATTGAAAGCAGTCGTTGAGTCACAAAAAACCATTTTGGAAAGCCACAAGGCTTTAGCAACTGATGTAAATACATTATTTAATAATGTAGATGCAATTCACAAAGCACAACAAGATGGAGCATACAAATCCCCAAGTGGATCTGATGCTAGTGCTGACTACAAACCTAAAGTTCAAGATGCAGATGATATTGGAGCAGAAGTTGCCTCAGTACCAGATACACCATATGAACAAGGCGTACAAGCAAAACTCGATGATGACAAATCTGTAGCTGATAAACCAGAAACAGATGATGTTAAGACTTTAGCAGTTGGAAAGTCACAAACTTTCACAACAGAGACTCCTCGCCCTAACGCAAGTCCAGAAACAGTGAACAAATCTTACACAGAAGATTATTCACAAATCTTGAAAGATGCTAGATCAGTAGGTCACGATGGACTTTCAGACATTGCTTTGAAAATTCAATCAGGCTACTACTACAAACCTTCTGACGAAGAGGTAGGACTGATTTAAATTGGTTCAAGTAAAAACTATTGACGAGCTAGAGGCACTCTATTACGGCTATAACAGAAATCTCCTTAGAAAAGCTGATGCTCCAGTAACAACATCAACAACTGGCGTTTTTAACGCTATTTTTGGTGCATATGCATGGGCACAACTTAACTTAGAAGCTAACGCATTCGGTATACTCCCAAAATATCCTTGGGATAAATCTGGATTCCGTGTAATTACAGCAAAACCAACCCTAAATACTAACCAAGGTAACACTACTTTGGGTGGTACTTCAGAAGGAGGTACTATTGCTGAGACCGTCAAACCAACTTTACAAGAAATTGACATCAGACCAAAAACCGCTCAGTTGCCTTTCAGTGCATCTGAAGTTATGGAATGGTTGGCAACACACAGTAAAGATGACATTTGGGGTGGACTTGGTTCACTTCGATTGTATATGGCAGTCCAACACAAAGAATTCTTAAACAGAATGCTCTTAGCAGACGTCGAAGCAGAAGCAGCAGGTGCTAGCGGTGCTAACACTGGTACCAAAGACTTTGAGACCCTAGACAGAATCATCTCCAGCGATGCTGAAGAAGATGCTACTGGTGGATCACAAACAGGTTATTATGACCCTTGGGCTGCAAACGCAACTGTCGATAGAGATAGTGGCACTGACTTTGACTGTACTGTAGAATCTGCTTCAGGTACCATTGGTACCAACGGTGTCCTTACCGATGACACATTACGTACTTTCCTAAGAAAGATCCGTATTGCTGCTGGTAAAGATCCAAACGTATTCCTCGGTTCGCACGAGGTCTATTCTGAAATACAAGGTTTATACATGCCTTCAGTCCGTATTCCAAATCCATACGGTGAAGCACTCGTACAAATCGATGTTAACGGAATTCAGACTTTCAAAGGAACTGGTGTCGGAATCCACGTAGACTCCATTTATGGAATCCCATTCATTCCTAGCAAGGATGCACCAAGTAACGCTAGCGACTCATCTGAGATCGGTAGATTGTTTGCACTTGATACATCTGATGCAGAAGGATATGGTTATCCAAGAATCGGAATCTCAATCGCAATTCCAACAGAATACTATGAAGCAACACGCAGAAGTCCAGCATATCCATTTGTCAACAACGCATTTGTTGAGAAAGGTGTATTCAGGACAATGGGAGAAACTGTCTGTAGACACTTCAAGTCACAAGGTAAGATTAGAGATATCAAACTTTAGTCAAACCACCAAATTTCCTTTTTTTTTAATACTTATATATAGGTGGTTCATACACTAATTCATGGCAGTTACAGTAAGTACATCCGACTGGACAGCAGCTAATGTTAGAAAGACACTATCTTTCAATGCAGCATTGGTTTCTAAACTGCGAATATTTAAGGTCAAAGTCACCGCTGGTGGTTCTGATGCTTATGCAACAAATGGAGTGTCAGCCGACCTCAAAGAGGGAAGAATTTCTACACTCGTTTCAGTGATTCCTGAATTTACAGATTCACTATACAAAGTAGAATATGACAAAACAAACCAGAAAATCAAACTCTATTCCGTTGGTGGTTCAGCAGGTGCAGTATTTGCAGAAGTAGCAAATAGTACATCCATTGCTAACAAAGTATTCGAGTTTCTAGTCATAGGCTACTAGAGTCCAAATAGCCGACTTTTTTTTCTTCATAAAGTTTATATATGTAAGCATTGAATCATTATCATGGTAGAACTAAACCACAATGTAGCAAATGTCAATGCAGATGCTCTAGTAAAAGGTGGTCATGGAGTAATTGTTGCTGTTCATGTTTCTAAAAAAGGCTCATCTGGAGCAAAATTAGAACTTAAGAATGGAACAACAAGCGGTGCACCAGTAGAATTAACAGTATTTGGTGAAGATGTCCAAGATGTCGATGATATACATAGAAGATTTGAAAACGGTATATATGCAGATGTCACGGGTTCAGCCGAATATGTCATCGTATTTAAGTAAATTTAAATACTCAACCTCTTTATTTACATCATGGTTGTTACATACTGTACAGTGGAAGATGTGGCTGATTTTCTCAGAATCCCCATTACTGCTACTACTACTCCTAATAAGACTCAAGTTGAAAAAATTATCAACAGAAAAGAAGAAGAGTTGGATAGACGGATCGGGCATACATTTGGAAGAGAAAAAACCATAACAAAAGAAATTCATGATTTAGCATTACTTTATACATTTGGTTGGGGTACTCCTATATGGTTACAGCATAGAAATTGTAAACCACTAAACTCATCAAGTGGAGATAAGATAGAGATTTGGCAGGGTGCAAGCTCAGCATATGATGATATTTTAAATGATACAGAATGGTATGAATTTGATGAAGTATATGGAAGATTATATCTCAGAGGATTCTTATTCAGTATAATGAGAAAAAACAGAGTCAGAGTTACATATAGATATGGAGATACAACAGTACCAGATGATGTAGAAGATGCATGTGTTAAACTCACAGCAATAGAATTATTAAATACAAGTTTAAGAATGGATCAAATACCAATAGGAAGTAACCAATTAAACATTGATCAATCAATTAAATACTGGAAAGATTCTGTAGAAGAGTGCGTATTAAACCGTAGAGAAGTGTTCTTCATACCATGAGGATAGTAAATGTTTGGTAAATTCGGTTCTGCATTTTCAAAGTTAAATGAATCACTTCATACTTTTAAAGAAGAATTAGTAGAAAAAGCAGCAGATGTATTTGAAGCAAAATTATCACAATCTAATATTAAATATAATGTAGTTAGAGATGGAGAAACATTAAAAATTGAAGCTGATGAAGTAGTAATGAATAATGTTGAAGATGCTTCATTTGATAATTTAAATGATTTGGCTGATACATTTGTTGATGATATGCTAGAAACAGAACCAGACGAAGTTGATACAGATACATATGAACCTATTGATACAAGTAATGTTGGTGCTATGGAAACATGGGTTGTAGAAGTAAAATTAGAACAACCAGAAAATATGGATGAAAAGAGGAGAGTATATGAATCACCAAATCCACAACTAGAAGTATCAAAAATTGCAATGAGGATTATAAGAGCACAACAGAGAAGAAAAAGACTTAATGATGAAATAGATCAGTATGGTGGTAGATAATGGGTATTGCATTATATGATTCACTTGATGACATAATAGAAGTTATAAATGATAATTGGTCATTAGGTTATATGCCAATATTAACAAAAAGTTATGAACAGAAAGCAGTAGGTTTTGTCGATGCACGTAGAGATATTATTCTCATATATCCTAAAAAAGAAAATATAGAATATTGGGGATTATATGGTACAGATCATTTATCCGAAGTTGATCTAAACATAGAAATTAGAACATTTCAAAATCATGATCATCATAATAATATTGTAAAAGAGGTGGCAAAAATAGTAAAAGATAATATCAGAAGAACTAACTTTGTAGACCTTAGAGTAAATTCCAGTATATCTGAAAATGATGTATATAGGAATATGTACAAGCATGTATTAGGCGTGAGATATAGAAAGTTAAACCCTGCCTAAATCTTTAAATACCAAGTTGTGATTTAAATATCAGAATGGTTCGCACAGGTGCACAATCGTATGTTAAGTATGGATATGAAGGTACATATGCTGGCTCAGCCACATGTGATAAAAAATTCGGTTTAAGAGATGCATTAAGCTCTTGGAGTCTAACACATAATAGAATTGACTTACCAGCACTAAATCAAGTAACATATGAAAGTTTTGCATATGGACAACAGGCAGGAGAAATTTCGTTAGATTTTGCATTAAGTAACCCTTGGATTTTGGGAGCATTTTTCGGAGCACCTAGTACAGCAGGAAGCAGTAACCCATATACACACACTTATCCACATGCATCAAACGGTATTAATAAACAACCAAGATCATTTCAAGTTGAAGTAGGTTTTAACGCAGGAGATAGTTCTGGTTCAGATATAGTAAGAACATTAAAAGGTTGTGTAGCATCATCATTATCTCTTTCAACATCAATAGGAGCAACAGTAGATTGTTCATTATCAGCAACATACGGAAAAGAGGATGCACCAGCAACAACATTTGGAACTGCACCATCAGAGCCAACATTAAATCATGGAGCATTCACATTCGCACACGCACAATTAAAATATGGTGGAAGTGTATTAGCACAAGTACAAGATATAAACTTGAATATTGCACAAAACACAACATTGTTATATGGATTAAATTCTGTTCAAGCAGTAGATGCATACAGACAGGTATTAGATATTACAGGATCATTCAAAGCATCACACTTAAACAAGACAATATTAGAAGATGTATTAGAACAAGTATCTAAAGGTACAAGTGGAACATTCTCAGAAACAGTAGGAGGTTCACCAGAATTAGAAATACTATTCTCTAAATCTGCAAATGAACAGATAAAAATTACAGGTACAGGTTTAGCACCAGATGGTTTAGACATTGAAGGAATAGCACCAAATGAACCAGTATTTGAAAACATTGCTTGGAGAGTAAAATCAGTAAGCATAGAATGTAAGAACAACCAATCAGCAGAAGAGTAGAAAGATTTATAAGTACGATTACTCGGTGTTACATATTGGCAATTAAGAATTTTGAAATAGATTGGGAGGGCTCGAAAGCCACAATCGAATATGAAGACGATTTAACATTTGGAGAATTAGAATCTGTAATCAATAACTGTGTTGATTTATCAGATGTTACAAAACCTAAAGTGAATATACCTAATTATAGGCAAACTATCCTATTGAAGGTTATTCGCAGTGCACCTTTTGAAATAGGCTCGGCAGCAGCCCTTCGAAACATGAAAGCCTCAGTTGCAAAACAGATCATCGCTGGAGTGATGGTAGACTACCCTTTAGCGAAGTTCTTGGAAGATTGGATGGTGACATTCATGGGCTCAGCAACGGAGAACGAACAACAGCCTCAATCTACTACTTCTGTGCAACCAACTTCGGATGGGATAAAGAACAAACAGACAGGCAACCAGTCAGGTTCCTCAAAAACCTCTTAGCCGTTCATAAAGAAGTCGCAGATCAAATGAAGAAATCTATTAAGCCTCCACCTATGCCCAAAAACATTAAATAGGAACTAGATATATATAATTCGATGGCTACTAGCGACAATACTGTCAATCTTGAGATAACGCTCAATGATAAATTAAAGAAAGTATTAGAAAATTACTCCAAAACTACAGATAAATTAGTAAAAGTTCTTGAAAAACCTAATAAAAATGATAGTGATAAAGAGTTAAAAGCAGCAGAACAGAGAGATAAAACAGAAGATAAAAGATCTGTTAATGTAGATAAAGAAAATAAGAATTTTGAAGAATATAGAAGAGTAACAACACAAATGATTCATGAAAATAGAATCGAAGCAATGAATTTAAAATTAAAACATGAATTTTTAGTCCAAGAAGAACGAATGAAGAATAAGATGATACTTGCAGATAAGAAACATATGCATGAAATGATGCAAAGGATGGTAAGTGGAACTTTAGTTGGTAAATTAGGTGCTATGGCAGTAATGGGTGCTGCTGGTGCTGCAAAGGGAGGAGGTATGCTTACAGGTGCAGGTAAAAAATTAGCAAAAAAATCAGCTATAATGAGAGGTTTGTTTTTGGAAGAAGGAAGTATGAGTAAAGCAGAAAATCAAGAAGCAGCAGGTGGTATACCAATAGGATTTGGAGATAACAAAGCAAAAGAAGTAACTAAAAAAACACAAGGTTTTCTCAGAGATAATAAAGTTGGTCAAAGTATTGTCAAATCTATGGAAAAATCAAGAATATTTAAAGAAAAAATGGGTGCTGGATTCCAAAAAGCGAAAGGAGGATTAGGAATTGCAGGAGTAGGAGCATTAGGAATAGGTGGTAGCATTATCACTAAAGCAATAGAATCATCACCAATAGCACAATCAATGATGAAGATCATGTCAACAGCAT